>MTKX01012762.1_pt2 | contig 10589 bp, 15 predicted proteins | sample 1042771 | NCBI WGS metagenome assembly MTKX01 (sample SAMN06212183, study PRJNA360534) | anaerobic digester metagenome | biome: Wastewater treatment plant; material: sludge; isolation source: anaerobic digester fed with sludge from wastewater treatment plant | place: Denmark: WWTP Randers ... | reverse complement strand
ATAAAAGACCTTACGATAAAAATTATCCGGTAGTTTGTATGGATGAATCACCAAAGCAGCTAATAGAAGAAGCACAACTATCGATTGGAATGAAGCCAGGTCAGGAGGCAAGGGTAGATTATGAGTATATACGGAACGGTGTTGTGAATATATTCATGGCAAATGAACCACTGAAAGGGAAGCGTTTTGTTGAAGTAACAGAATTTAAAACCAGGAAAGATTGGGCAATGTTCATAAAGGAAATTGCAGATGAGCATTACCCCAAAGCAAAGCGGATAACATTAGTGATGGATAATTATAATACTCACGGAGCATCGGCTTTATACGAAACTTTCAGACCAGAAGAAGCAAAAAGGCTATGGGACAGGTTTGAATTCGTATATACACCCAAACATGGCAGCTGGCTTAATATGGCTGAGATAGAGTTGCATGTACTAAACGGGCAATGTTTAAACAGACATATTTCCACGATGGATAAAATAAAAGATGAAGTAGAAGCCTGGGAATACAACCGGAATAACAAGAAATGTAAAATAAACTGGCAGTTCACAAACAAGCAGGCGAGAGTGAAATTAAAAAGATTATATCCGTCAATTTACAATTAACATAACACTAGCATTCAACACTAGTTTTCAATTCTTACGCTCTCAAAAAAAATTGAAAATCTTCCTCTGTCTTCATTACTCTGTTCATCATAATGAACACCTAGTACTTTTTTGTTTTCACAATCAACCTCATATATTGTTAAATCATCACCTTCACGAGTTGATACAAGGAGCATAAGGCCATCACCGGTTTTCACGTCATCTTCATCTCTAATATTTACTTCAGCAATTAATGCAACGGCCAGGTTGAGAGGGTCTTTACATTTTTCACGTATTAATTCCGCAAGTAGGTTCTTTGCAGGAATACTCGACATAATCTCGTCCGAGATATTTGTAATTGAAATAACATTATCAAATTTTTTTAAGAATATAACCATAGAATTAATTTGACCGGTCATTTCAAATGTTTGCTTTGCACATTTTTCCATTGCTGGTTTAAATCTAGTTATGTCCGAATTCATGATTCATAAAATTTTCTTTTGGAATTATTTAAAGTACTGCCCTCTTAATCAAGGATACGATAAACAGAGCAGTACATTTTATTTGTTAAAATGGGAGTTCATCATAACCATTAAGAAATTTCACGTCTATCTTTATACATGTTAACCCTTTTTTAGTAGCAGTAAGTCGTACATCTTTTGTTTCATAGGTAAAAGTTAGGGACCAGTTATTTCTTTCTTCATAATCAATATCATTTAAATCCATGTTTATTTCTTGTGGAAGGAAATGTCGATTATTCTTGAAAAAACATACAGCTTCATGCTTAAATCTATCCAACAGATATGGATCGATTTTTGACGAATCCGATATGTTAAGCTTAAAATAATATTCATATCCTTCCTTAACTAATTTTGATTCCCCTTTGGAACATTCATATAGATAGACATAGTTATTACAAGCATCATTATCTTCGATTNNAATCAGCTCGTCCGATATAAGGTTTGTGAACCTTAAAGGAGTTTCTTTTTCTAAATGCTTCACAATTACTTTTTCCCAAAGTTCCTTTGAAGCTTTAACCTTTGTGTAAAATTTGTCTGGCATAGTTTTATTTTTTAATAGAATTATTTTTAAAGGCCTGCTGAATTAGCTGGCGTGCATATGTTGCAATCTTTAAATACGATTCTTCAGCTTTCTTGCTGATCTGTTCGTATAGGGTTGAATCCACCCAGATGTTAATTCTTCGAAAATCTTTTCTTTTCATTTCACTAATTTTTTTATGAGATAATTTTTTTCTTTTCTTATAAATAGTCTGATTGATTAAAAAAGTCACAAAAAACTACTATTGTGATCAAAATAAAACATTATGCCCTTGTATGTGTCAGATATACAAGGCAATATTATATAGGAATATTTTATTTTTTTCAAATATCCAACTGCATGGTTCTTAAAAGAACGTCCTGACTTACGAGTTTAATCGTTGTAATACATTTTTTAATAGATCCTATCTAAAAGATCCTATGTGAGTATGTATTAGATAAGGATGGCGGTATTTTTATCTGGAAGGCCGTAAAATCGTTAAGTTAATTGAATTTACTACCATGACATTTACCTAAAATGGAAGATTCTCGTATACATCATCTTGGCCCTTATCTGAAAGGTCTTTCTTGATTTCCATTTCTTTTTTCTTAACAGAATTTTTTCTTTCATAATCAACGATAACCATTGATGTGAATCTTTTTGTTGCCGTGAATTTATGAATGTCGTTCTCCCAATTAATAGTATAATAGGATACAAACCCATCCTGNNTAAAATCAAAAACAATATCTTCTTCATCAGTCTTCTTAATAATATCAATTCGCTGAAGATAGATTTCAATTTGCTTTAGGAAACGACTCGTCAATGAGTTGTATTCTTCATCCTCAATTACTGGGAAAAGAATCTGATAATGTGGAGCCATATCAACATATTCGTATATCCCGTTTCTTAAAATGAAAGTATAATCTTTAGCATCTTCATAATCATCATCAATCCAGGTACAACCGCTAAAAGTTACTTCGGGATGACTCCTGGATAATTCTGCTAATGCATCGTTTAAATAAGTCTTTGAACAGTGATAAAAAGTTACTCCCTTTTCAATGCTTACAATAGAATTAAACCATTCCTGGTTAAATGTACTTCCGGTTGCTAGTAACTCCGGATTTGTACATGATACTTTTGTCCCAACATAAAATCCCATATTTTTAAAATTTAAGTAACTGTTATTTTTTCAATGCTTTCATTTCTAAAATGCAGGGTGTAACGGCCAAATATCAATAGTTATATAAGTTAAGCCCTGCCTTGTCGCTTTAAATCCAGTTTTTTCTGTTGCATATGTTACTATGTAAGATAAACCTTCAATATTTGCCACTTCTTCATTCTTACACCCATTAAGAGGTACGTCCAAATGGATTTTTTTAGGATTTGGAGTATCAATTCTTTTANNAGAAATATTCATAACCTTCAAAAACTAATTTGGATACCCCATTTTTGCATTCGTAAAGTTTAACGAAGTTGTTCCAAAGGTCTTTACTATCAGTTTTTACACGAAATGTATGTTTCGGGTAATCTTTAGATAACTTTAAAATAGCTTCCAAAACATCATTACTTTCATCTGATTTTATCACAATCTCATCGTTCCATATTTCAATTACTTCGAAATAACTTTTAAACTGGAATTGTTTCGCTAACATATCTTCCCAGAAGCCAGGATTGGCCTTTACAACTGTTACATCAGGCGCTATCATGATTTTGAATTTTTAATAAAATTATTTTTTAATGCCTGCTGAATAAGCTGGCGAGTGAATGTTGATATTCTCAAATAAGATTTATCGGCCTGCTCTTTTAATTGTTGATAAAGGGCAGGATCTGTCCAAATGTTTATTCTTTTAAAGTCTTTTTTTCTCATGTGTAAAATTTTAAATGCAATTATTTTTCATATAAATACTTTCATGTGTGGAGAAAAAACACAAAAAGATCACTTTTTGCGGTAAAAAAACCTCTTTGTGGCTGTATGTGCTAAATACACAGTCAATTGCATTTAACTAATTTCTTTTAAAGTCCTCATTATTATCGGCTATTCCCTCTAGCAAGTGAGTACCACTTTACGAAAGCATACATTTTTTATTGATTTTCCTGGAAAGAATGATCAGCTTAAAGTATTTATAGAAAACGGATGTATGACATGGAAAATAGAAATGATAATAAAACAGGTAGAAAAGATAAGATTATAAGTCTTAGAATGAAACGAGAGGATTATCTCGCTTTACAGAACATAAGTAAAAACAAAAGGTCTGATGTTTCAAAAATCATCCGAATAATACTTGAAACAATTTTGGAGATGATAAAAGAAAATAACTCTAAAAGTAATTCGATATGATTTGGGAACTGGATATACTATAGACGACTCTGCGTATCCATATATATGTCTTATTCATCTGGACAGATTGAGTATTACTTTCAGACATTGGTCTGGGTCAACATTTCATGATACAAGGAATCCGGATAATATTCCTTTTGAACAGGTGTTTGAGAATATTACTCTCATTCACGATAATACTACTGGCTTAGGGTCTTTTTACCATAGTTTTAAGGTGCTTTACAAAGGATATGTCATTGGGAGACTCCATTCAGCAACAAAACTGAAGAAACATGAAATACAGTTTGATTTTGCTAAGGAAATTTTTTATTCATTTTCATCAGGATTCTGGTATGAGGTTTTTGAGGCTATTGAATCGGAATTGGGCCTTATTTACAATAACATTCAGTATGTAGAAATATCCATTGACACAAATAAAAATATTGTTTTACAATTCGGCTATCTCTACCAAAATACAATCAATAACCAACTAAGATCTGGTAATTTATACCAGATGCGTAAAAATGTAATGGTTAATGTAATGAGCAACGGGTCATCTTACATTGTTGCTGGTGAAGGAAACGAAATAGCCATTTACAATAAGTCAAGGATTGCAGAGGATTTTATCTTAGAATATTTCAGGAATAATGGTTTGTCCGGCGAGACTATTAGTCGAGTCGAAACCAGACTAAAATGGAATTATATCAGATACTTACGTAATAAGAAGAGGTTTGATATTACGGTTGAAACGCTACTTGACCAGAAGAAACTTGCAGAAATATTCAAGATTTCAAGCATCAATAAAATAGTGTTTTCAGATTTGGAACATAAAACCTATGATGACACAAGAAATGCCCATTATCCTAAAATTAGTATTATAGATGACCTTCCAATAGATACTGCTCGAATCGGTATTTTAAATCCAGATTTAAGAATGAAACATTATGTGAATGATTCAGTTGATGAGAACATACTTCGTCAGAATTATTACAGGTATCTGGAGACTGGTAATTGCAGGTACTTTCGCAATTTCATTTCTGGCGGAAAAGTTGCCGGATTCAGGAAGGACAGGATGGAGTCCTTAATTATTAAATTCAGCAATAAATATAAGGGCAACCGAATCCCTGAAGTTAGCAAGAGAATGGAGGATGCTTTATCAGTGATATCTGGTAGGATTTTTTCCTGGCCGGAAGGTTTAATTCAATTTTTAGTGTTAAAGGTTAGGTTGACTCTTTTGAGCATTTTTTAAGTATGTTATTTGTAAGATCTTTTTTAATTGCGTATTACAGATGCCCCTGAATTTAGCGTACGTTAATCCAGGTTGATACGTACTATAATTGACTTTTATGGTACTAATTAAACGGCAACAATTTGGATAATAATAAATTACTAAGCTTCATTATTCTTATAAACATCTGATCCTTCAAACGATCAGAAAAAATATATTGTGTGAGATTTAACTAAATGTGGCACCCACACCATCAATACCAATGCGTATAAGTTTTTTATCAAATGAATTAAAGATATGTATTACAATAGGACTGCAGAAGATTTTTTGGAAAAGAGCCATTTCCCCCTACAAACCACAAAAGAATTCCTTCAATGAAGTTATCCCCAATTTGCTTAAAACATTAAAAAATAACTTAGTAGATACGCTATCACCGCGCTCAATACGGTTTAGTGTAACTTTATTGATATTATTTTCAGCTGCAAAATTTTCATAATTTGGATTCTTTTCTTTTCTAAGCTTACGTACTCTTTCTCCTATCAACTTCAATTTCTGATCTACCTCTGAATAGGATTCAACAACCTTCTTTGGTTTCATTGTGTGATTTTTTATAAAAGTAAGAAAAACATAAAAATATATGTACTTATTTATTAAATACATATAGATATATGTATTTTTGTAATATGCAGAACAGACCAAAACTTATTCAGTTATCCATCAGCACAGATGAAAATTTCCGTGAAAGATATTTTGTTATAGCAGAACTAAGAAAAGGGCAGGAACCAAGATTATATATTATACCACTCCCTGATTGGTTAGTTTTCTTTTCTGAGAAGTATCAATACAATTGAATTAATCTGAACTGAGTTGATGATATGTAAGATGATTCTGGTATCAATTTTAGGGTATACATGAAGATGATACATTTTTCAGATGGCAAACCGCATAAAAATGGCCAAAACGTATTAAAAATAGAGTCACACTAAAAATGATACATATGGAAGCTTTAATTTACAGCCGGGTTTCAACAGAATCTCAAGATAATCAAAGACAGATCATCAACCTTAAACAAGTGGCGCAGCAAAAAGGCTGGCATGTCAGAAGAACCTTTCAGGAGAAAATCTCCGGAACCATTAAATCCGGATCTAGGAATGAGTTTAAAGCATTATTGGATTACATAGAGAAAACACCAGTTCCAATTGTTATGGTGTCGGAAATATCTCGAATTGGTAGAAGAGTAGTTGATGTCCTGAACTTTGTGGAACTGCTTCATGAAAAGGGTATCGCACTATATATACAACAATTCAATATGCTTACCATGGATAATGGTAAGGAGAATCCTGTTGCAAAAATGTTGCTGCAGATGTTGAGTATCGGTGCAGAAATGGAGAACAGTCAGCGAAAAATTCGTCAACGTGAGGGAATCCAACTTGCCAAGATAAAGGGCATCTACAAAGGCCGTATTAAGGGGGCAAAGACTGCTCCTTCAGACATGTTGGACAAATACCATAATATCTCAGACCTTATCGATAAAAGCGATTTGTCAGTAAGACGGATTGCCGGAATTACCGGACATAGCGTCAATACTGTACGGAAAATAAAACAATTGAAAGAGATTTGATTGAAAACTTCATAATCGCTTTCATTTGTTTGAGAGAAGATGCTATGGCATCCTCATCAAAATATAGTAAGTATCTGCAAAGTTTATAACTTTAGTGGTTATTACATATTGATATAATGATTGTTAACTAAAATATGATAATATGCCAGCCAACACAAGAATCATCTGTCCAAAATGCGGTCATGAATTCAACGTTGAGGATGTCCTTGCCCAACAGATTGAAGAAAAGTACCGCAATGAAATGAATCAGAGCATCACAAAAATTCAGGAAGAATATGCTTTAAAAGAAAATGCCATCAAGCAAAAGGAAGCTGACCTCAAAAAACAACAAACCGATATCGATGTAATAGTATCTGAAAAACTGAAATCTGAATCTGATAAAGCAGCCAGGTTATTAAAAACCCACTTTAAACAGCAGTACGAAGAACGTTTAAAAACTCTTTCTGAAGAAGCCGACTCTGCCAAAAAGGAAATATCTGATTTGAAATCAGCAAAAATTGAAAACGAACAGTTGAAGCGGAAACTGAAAGATCAGGAACAAGACCTGGCATTGAAATATGAACAACAACTGTCAGAAAAACTACAGCAGGAGACTGTGAGCATCCAAAAAAGAGAATCGGAGCGGGTTGAACTGAAATTAAAGGAACGTGAAGAACTGATCGGTTCCCTGAGAAAACAGGTTGAGGAAATGAGCCGCAAAGCAGAACAGGGTTCCATGCAAATGCAAGGAGAGGTTCAGGAGTTGGCAATTGAAGAAATCCTGCGAAACCTGTTTCCAGTAGATCTGGTTGAAGAAGTAGGGAAAGGGATAAAAGGTGCTGATGCCATTCATACCGTCAGGAATCGGTTAGGAGTTGATTGCGGCAAAATACTTTACGAAAGTAAAAGAACAAAAGCGTTTGTCCAGGACTGGATCCCGAAATTGAAAGCTGATGCTTTAACAGTAAAGGCTGATGTACTTGTTATTATAACCGAAGCGTTGCCCGAAGGGATTGAGAAAATTGGACAGAAAGATGGAGTATGGATATGCTCCTATTTCGATTTCAAAGGTCTTGTTATTGTTCTTCGGGAAAGCCTCATCAAGATATCTGAAGCATATTCTTCCCAAACAAATAAAGGTGAAAAAATGCAGATGTTATATGACTATCTGACAAGCAATGAATTTATGATGCAGGTAAGTGCAATTGTCGAGGGTTTCTCTGACCTGCAAGACAGCTACACCAAGGAAAAGCGTGCAATGGAAAGAATCTGGAAGGAGAGGGAAAAACAATTGGAAAAGGTTTTACTGAACACCAACCACTTCATTGGTTCAATAAAAGGGATTGCCGGGACATCGATACCCCAACTTAAAGAGATCGGGAACTCAGATGATATATTAGAACTACCTGAGAATCCAAACATAAAATGAGATTACTGCCATTCCTTCAGTAACTCTTTAAATAGATGTGTTTTATGATGATCATTTAATATAGGATCAGGTCCGTTTATCAGAGGATCATACCATGCCACTTTCTGTTCTGCCCAAGCCAGCCAATGAGTGAACTCTTCCGTGATATTCCCTTTTTTCATTGTATCTGTTTCAACTGTTTGAATGTAGTTACGGATTATGGTTGCCTGGTGAAGCCGTATGGCCTTTAGAAAGAGTTTCTTAAATGCTTTTGCCTCTTTATCTTGTCGTTCCCTGAGTTCTTGTTTAATTCTTTGCTGCTCTTCCCATTGTTTTCTTCGGATTTCAGAGGCAATCCTTTCTTCCNNGGCAATCCTTTCTTCCTTCATTCTATTGCCTTCTAATTCAAGCATTGCTATGATGGTAGAAACCTTTTTTTCAACAGGTTCATGACCATCTTTGACTTCCTTCCGTCTATAGGGGCCAATATCGATCACAAATACAAACTCACCTGTTAGCTCATATTGGTGAAAACCAAATTGATCGGTCGCCACAGACATTCTTTTCTTTTCCCTCAACCTGAACTTCACTTTTTCATCACCAATTATTGCGTATGTAGAAAAACGTTCGGCAATGACATCATGGTTCCGAAATCTAAGTGCTTTTATAAAAGTGTCGAGTAACCTAAGTGCTCTTGGTATATTCTCCTCACTGACTTCTATGTCTAATACACTAGTTTTTTCAGGATAACTTGGATAATTGCCTCGGTGTCTTTTTCTGTAAGCTTCATAGTAGTTACCAGTACTTGTTATTAGTTTGTCTNNAGTCTGCTAGATACTTGTAATTCTATATTCTTAGCACTTTCGATAAGGCTTACCAGTCTTCTTTGTTGGGCAAGAGGTGAATCACTTTCAGCATCATCTGACCCTTTTTCATGAAATATTATTTCATCTTTCCCATCATATTTCTCTGGAAGTTTGGCAATTGTAACCTTCTTATTATATTGAATCTTTTGCCAATGCCCCATTTCCGGGAGCGGGATATTCATCCTTTTACAGATTTTACGCAATCCGTTATCAGAAATCTTATACCTTTTAGCAAGTCTTGATAGTGGCTCAGACCAAACCAAATCATAGAGTTCTTTTCGTGTTAGCGTAACCTTTTCCATAGCATTTAAAGATTATGATGGTTACGAAAGATATATATCAGAAATCAAATTCCAGAAGGTCCTCTTCTTTATTAATTTCATTCCATAATCTGATGGACATAATCTCATCAAACTCTCTGTTGTCAGAAAGTGTCCAAAGAGAAGGAGTGTTTTTCAGCATAGTCTGACGAACGGTAATTATTTTGTTCAAGCTGAAGAAAAACAAACTGCAGTACAGGTATCTTCTTTCTGTGTGGACATTGGTAAGTCTTACTATTTCAAGATTATCTCCTTCCGTATAGGTATAAATTCCATCTAGCTTCAATACTTTGCCAGTTGTACAAATAGAATCGCTATCAATGAAATACCAGGACGAAAAGAAGAGACATCCAAGTCTTAGCAGGCACCCTTTAATCTTTTCTTTCAAAATAAGGATATGGAGTCGTACTTTGTATATTATTTTCAACATAATAATCAGTATATAGGTATCCCCCGGTATGCCTCCCCCCTGGGTGGCCCCCCTGGAATAAACAAGGGGGTGCTTCAGAAAGAAATTCAACAGAGATTTACATAATCTTTATTTTAATATAAATACCTGACTGATCATGATCTAACACAAAAATCATTAAGAAAAAAATTCCTGGAAAAGAAAATCATTTTGCTAATATTAGCTTCCAGAAAATTTTATAAAATTTTTTTACAAAGGTTAAAATGCTAATTAACAAGGACATCTAATTATTTTTTCTTTGTCAGGTAATACTTAACTTTATACTCATCCAAAATCATTGTTGATGATAGGCATTTATTGCAGAATAAGTAAACACAAAGCAGAAGGCAAAGATGTCTCCATTGAAACGCAGTTAGAACAGGGTATATCATTCGCTAAATCGGAAGGTCTGGAATATAAATCATTTATCGACAGAGCCATAAGTGGAACGAAGGATGACATTAAAGACAGGCCTGAATTTGCTTTGTTGCTGGATTCCATTAATAAAGGAATTATCACGAAAGTATTTTGCTTCGATCAGTCACGAATTGAGCGAAACAGCCGGATTTGGAATCTGTTCGTCTATACAATGCAGAAAGCAAAATGCCAGTACTACCCTGGCGGAACATTTCTGGATCTTGATGTTCCTGCTAACAGGCTATTTACAGGAATTATATCACTTACAAATGAATTTTATTCAACTTTAACAGGGCAAAAGGTCAAGTTAGCTCATTATAAAAATTCATTAAAAGGGAAGTCCCATGGTATCACCGCTTATGG
>MTKX01000404.1_pt2 | contig 10592 bp, 9 predicted proteins | sample 1042771 | NCBI WGS metagenome assembly MTKX01 (sample SAMN06212183, study PRJNA360534) | anaerobic digester metagenome | biome: Wastewater treatment plant; material: sludge; isolation source: anaerobic digester fed with sludge from wastewater treatment plant | place: Denmark: WWTP Randers ... | reverse complement strand
GTTGCCACTGTCTCACATTTCTCGGCAGGCGATATTGCTGCCACCTACGGGATCAGCCCTGACAAAATAGATGTCGTGCCGAACGGTGTTGCCGCTGTTTTTTCTCCGCCACAGCCTGGCGAGGCGGAGGAGACACGCAGGCAGTACACGGGTGGCAGGCCATATTTTCTCTTCGTAAGCAATTTCTCTCCGAGGAAGAATGTTGAGGCGGTGATCAGGGCATTTGAGATTTTCAGGCAGAGCGGTGGCGGTGAACATGTTCTGTTGCTTGCCGGGCGCAGGCTTTACCTGACCCGTGAGATGGACAAACACCTGGAGCTCTCCCCCTATGGCAGGGATATTCTCTTCACCGGTTCTGTGACGCGTGATGTGCTGCGCCGGCTTTACGGGGCAGCGGAGGCGCTCACCTTCGTGCCGTGGCTCGAGGGTTTCGGGATACCCGTGGTGGAGGCGCAGCGTTGCGGCACGCCTTGCATTCTGTCAGACAGCTCGTCACTGCCCGAGGTGAGCGGCGGCGCGGCGCTCTGCGTCAGCCCCGCTGACGCAGGTGCCATAGCGGAGGCTATGGCACGCCTCGTCAACGATGGCGCGCTGCGCCGCCGCCTGGCTGACGAGGGATATGCCAACTCACTCAGGTACACCTGGGAACAGGCTGCGGAAGAGATGTGGAAATCGGTCATCAAAGCTACCGGAGGAGCCGCCTGATGCTTAAACCATTCTTCAGCAACGGCATCCGGGAGGCCGGTTGCGACGAGGCGGGGCGGGGATGCCTGGCAGGCCCCGTGTACGCCGCAGCAGTAATACTTCCCAAGAGATACCGTAACAAAGAGCTCCATGACTCAAAGAGACTGACCGCCCGCCAGCGCGAACGGCTGCGCACCGAAATCATGTCATCTGCCATCACATGGTGCATCGCCTCATGCTCAAACACCGAGATAGATGAAATGAACATACTGCGCGCCTCCATCACCGCCATGCACAGGGCAATCGACGGGCTTGAACCCCGCCCCCTCCTGCTCCTGATAGACGGCAACAGGTTCTACACATATAGAAATATCCCCCATCAGACAATAATAAAGGGTGACGCCACATACCTGTCAATAGCGGCTGCATCAGTGCTGGCCAAGACGGAGCGTGACCACCATATGGAGGAGCTTGACGCCCTCTACCCCTGCTACGGGTGGCGTAAGAACAAAGGATATCCTACACCGGAGCATCGCAGAGCCATTGCTGAATTCGGCCCCACCCCGTACCACCGTCTCTCATTCAACCTGACTGACCCGCAGGGGAAACTCCTATTCTTATAAAATGTTAAAGACATTATTCCCTGAAACCTATTTCGATATCTTTGGAACCAAACAAAAATCAATAACACCATAAACCATGAAAAAATTTATAGCAATCATTGTTATCCTTGTAACCTTCTCAGCCTCTCAGGCCAGGGCTGATGAGGGCATGTGGCTGCTGCCGCTCATCGAGAAGCTGAATATCGGCACTATGACCGGGATGGGACTCAAACTGACAGCGGAAGACATTTACAGCATCAACCAGGCAAGCATCAAAGACGCCATCGTCATCTTCGGAGGCGGCTGTACCGCTGAGATCGTCTCTCCTCACGGCCTGCTGCTCACCAACCACCACTGTGGTTATGGTCAGATACAGAACCACAGCACCGTTGAGCATGACTATCTCAATAACGGCTTCTGGGCCATGTCAAAGGAAGAGGAGCTTCCCAACCCCGGCCTGTCAGTCACCTTCCTGGTGCGCATTGAGGATGTCACCTCAAGGGTACTTGGCAAGGTCAATGCAGAGATGACCGAAGCGGCACGCCGCGAAGCCATCCTGGCTGAGAGCGCCGCCATCACAGCAGAAGCCACGAAGGGAAACCACTACAACGCCCGCGTATCATCATTCTACAGCGGAAACCAGTATTTCCTGCTTGTGTATGAAGTATTCTCCGACGTCAGGCTAGTGGGAACACCCCCCAACTCAATCGGCAAATATGGCCACGACTCTGATAACTGGGTATGGCCGCGCCATACCTGCGACTTCAGCGTTTTCAGGGTATATATGGGTCCTGACGGAAAACCGGCTCAGTACTCTAAGGACAATGTTCCGCTCAAACCGAAGCACTACCTGCCTGTCTCAATAAAGAACCTGCAGAAGAATGATTTCGCAATGGTGATGGGCTACCCCGGAACCACCACAAGGTACATGACATCGTGGGAGGTTGACCAGGCAATGAAGATCACCAACGCCAACAGGATCAAGATCCGTGGTGCACGCCAGGAGATATGGATGAAGGATATGATGGCAGACCCGAAGGTGAATATTCAGTATGCATCAAAATACTCCGGCTCATCAAATTACTGGAAGTTCTCAATTGGCCAGAACGCCGGTCTCGCCCGCCTGCGCACCGCAGAAAAGAAGGCTGCTTTCGAAGCTGAATACATGAAGTGGGTAAATGCTGATCCGGCCCGTAAGGCAAAATACGGAGATGCACTTTCACTGATCGAAAACGCCGTTAAGGGAAGGGCAGAAAAGTACAACGTTTCACAGTATGTCAGAGAAGCATTGTCAACCGAACTGATAAACTTCGCCGGCCAGATGACCATGCTCGAAGATGCCCTTGCAAAAAGGGATACTGAGGAAATCGACAGTACAACAGAAAGGCTTAAGAGATTTGCCGAAAATTTCTACGATGATTATAACTATCCTACCGATCAGAAAACCACAAAGACAATGTTCAAGCTCTACAGGAGTGACATTGATCCGAAGTACTGGCCATCATTCTACAGGCTGATCGACACGAAGTTCAAGGGCAACATTGACGCCTTTGTTGATAATATCTTTGCGAAGTCAATCTTTGTCTCACCGGAGAAACTGGATGCATTTCTCGAGGCTCCCAGCCTGAAGGTTCTTAAGAAGGATCCTGCATTTGTTGTTGCCAAATCAATCAGCGAGATGAGCTCGACGTTAATGAATGATCTTCAGGAATTCAATACTGATCTCTCAAAAGGACAGCGTCTGTACATAGCCGGAGCAATGGAATACCAGCCTGACAAGACGCAGTACCCTGATGCCAACTCCACCATGAGGCTCACCTACGGTAAAGTGCTCGACTACTACCCGTATGATGCGGTTCATTACAACTGGATCACGACCCTCGACGGTGTTGTGCAGAAATACAAGAAGGGCGATTATGAGTATGATCTGCCTCAGCGGCTCATTGACCTCAACGAAAAAAGGGAGTATGGCCGTTACGGCTCACCGGATGGCTACATGCCTGTATGCTTCATTACCAACAATGACATCACCGGTGGCAACTCCGGCAGCCCGGTCATTAATGGCAACGGCGAGCTTATCGGCCTTGCCTTTGACGGCAACTGGGAGGCCATGACCGGAAACATAGCATTCGAACCTGATCTCCAGAGATGTATCAGCGTTGACATCCGCTACGTTCTCTGGGTCATTGATATCTATTCAGGAGCAGGATATCTTCTGGATGAAATGGATATCAGGGAATAAACAGGGAAAGTTGGCAATTGGAAGTCGGTTGTCGGCAGACGGCAGGCAGCAATTGGAAGTCAGCAGACGGTAATAGGAAGTTAGCAGACGGCGGACGGTAATAGGAAGCCGGCAGATGGTAATAGGAAGTCAGTAGACGGTGGACGGCAATAGGAAGCCGGTAGTCAGCAGACCGGCAATTGGAAGCCGGCACCGGTAACCGGCAGCAGTATCCGGCAGTCTGCAATCAATCAGTAAGTTATTTACCGGAAGCTGCGGATTGCCGGGTCATCCCCCTGCATAGAATCCTCTATTGTCTGTTGCTTCTAAATGAGTACCTTTGCAAAAATTTTCCGGATGCAGATTAACTTCCTTGACATATTAGCCTGCTTCATGGTGTTGTTTGCAATCATTGACATGCCAGGATCGATCCCGATTATCCTTGATATCAAATCGAAGACCGGTAACATCCACCCCTGGAAGGCAACCCTGGTTTCATTCTTGATTTTCCTTGCGTTCCTTATCTTCGGTGAGAAACTGCTTGGCATATTCGGTATTGATGTGGGTTCATTCGCCATAGCAGGTGCATTCATTATCTTCCTGATCGGTATGGAGATGGTGCTTGGCGTTGAGTTCTTCAAGCATGATTCGCCCGGAGGAGGAACCATTGTGCCGATCGCCTTTCCACTCATTGCCGGTGCAGGATCCATAACCACAATCCTTTCGCTCAGGGCTGAGTATGCAACCATAAACATACTTATTGCCCTGATACTGAACATGGTGATCATTTATACCGTTCTCAGGCTCACGTCAAGGATCGAACGTTTGCTGGGGCCCACCGGGCTGCACATACTGAAAAAGTTCTTTGGCATTATTCTTCTTTCCATCGCCATAAGACTGTTCATCAACAACACGGGCATCATCCTACCGCAATGAGTCGGCCAGTGGTTACTATCTATACTGACGGCGCCTGCAGCGGCAATCCCGGTCCGGGAGGCTACGGTGTGGTGCTTCTCTCGGGTTCGCTCCGCAAGGAGCTCTCAGGAGGCTTCAGGCTCACCACCAACAACCGCATGGAACTTCTGGCAGCCATCACCGGGCTGGAGGCGCTCAGGCTTGACGGGCTGAGAGTGAAACTGCACACCGATTCACAATATCTTGTCAATGCAGTCAACAACGGCTGGCTCTTCAACTGGGAAATGAAACGGTTTGCCAAAAAGAAAAACAAGGATCTGTGGATACGCTTCCTCGAGGTTTACAGACGGCACAAGGTTACTCTGATCTGGGTAAAGGGGCATAGCAATGACCCTGAAAATGAACGATGTGATACTCTTGCGGTGGCAGCTTCAAAGCTTCCGGGTCTCCCTGAAGATGAAGGCTACAGGGCAAACAGTGATGATGAAGAGCTTATCTGACAGATGACAGTAATTTTTGTCTTCCATAAAAAAAGTGCAAATTTGTAAAAAAAGGAAGAGATGAAAAGTTTCATACATAAAGCTACTGATCTGACGCCGGAAATAATCCTTGCTCCTGCGGAAAACAGGTTCATCATTGCCGGGAAATCGGCGCCTGAGGATGTGAGGGGTCTCTATTATCCGGTTATTGAATGGATGGAAGAGTTCGTTGCGGAAACAAAAAAGGGGCATAATTACACGGATGCCAACCCGTTCCGCCTGAAACTTGACCTTGAATACTTCAACTCATCCTCCGCGAAGTTCCTGTTTGACATCTTCGAACAGATAAAGGAGATGAGCAACGATGGGATTCCCGTGGAAATCGAATGGTATTATGACGAGGAAGACGAGGATCTTCGTGAGGCAGGCGAGGACCTGGCTCTGCTTGCTGAACTTAAGTTCAGTTATTTCCCTAAAACCAGATGAACAAGCTCAGGGGACAGCCGGAACTTTACCAGCTTCTTGATTCGCTGAAGATACCCTATGATTATATAGAGCATCCTCCCGTGCCAACGGTTGAGGAAGCAATGAAATACTGGTCAGACATCGAATCCGGCCACTGCAAGAACATCTTTTTCCGTAATCACAAGGGTAACAGGCATTATCTTGTGATCCTCTATTATGATTCTAAACTGAATATCAAAGAACTCGAGCAGAAGCTCCGCCAGGGCAAACTCACGTTTGCTTCCGACAGGCGGCTCATGCAATATCTCGGTCTTACTCCCGGGTCAGTATCTCCATTCGGTCTCATCAATGACCACACCCGCCACGTTCATCTGTTTATTGACAAGAACCTGATGAACTTTGAGCGGCTCTCATTCCACCCGAATACAAACACCGCCTCACTGATTATTCCCCGTGAGGGACTCTTCAGATTCCTGGAACATACCGGCAACACCTGGGAGTTTATCTGATCACCTTTAAAGGTCAGCTCCTGCCTGACCGGTCACTGTATCAATTCCCACTTCCGCCGTTCACCGGACAAGCTCCGCTAAAGGTCAGCTCCTGCCTGACAGGCTAATGCTTCAATTCCCACTTTCGCCATTCACCGGACAAGCTCTGCCATTCACCGAAATTATAAGCATTAATTACTGACATTACTCATCCGTGTGCAGCAAACGGGCAGTTCACAATGTCTTTCTAACGGACTTGCGCCCTCATGTTAACCTTTATTGCCATGAAAAAATTTGCATTTATAGTGACTGCACTGATCGTGTGTACTCTCGCAGGAACTGCTGTTCCGCTCCAGGACTCAATCCCTAAGAAAACATACAGGGCGCAGTTTATCTCCTCGCCACCCGTCATTGACGGATCAATCGACGATGCTGCGTGGCAGACCGGTGAATGGCAGGGTGGTTTCACCCAGATCGAGCCTCACAACGGAGCAGCTGCTACACAGAAAACTGAATTCCTGCTTCTGTATGATGACAACAACATCTACGTTGCCTTCAAAGTTTACGATACCAGTCCTGACAGCATCGTCAGGCGTATCTCCAGGAGGGATAACGGTGACGGTGATTTTGTCGGGGTTGGTTTTGACAGCTACCATGATCTCCAGACCGCTTTTGCATTTATCACCAACGCGGCAGGAGTAAAAAATGATTTCATCTGGTCACAGGACGGCCGGATGGAGGATGACACCTGGGATCCGATATGGTTTACGGCAGCAAAAATTTATGACTGGGGATGGGCGGCAGAAATGAGGATTCCGCTCACCCAGCTCAGGTTCCGTATCTCCGACGATGGTGTATGGGGTTTTGAGGCCTTCCGCAAACTCTTTCGCAACCAGGAGATTTCCATGTGGCAGCATATTGACCGCAATGCTTCCGGTGTGGTGCATAACTTCGGCACGCTGACCGGGCTTACAGGCATAAAGCCGAGGAAACAGGCTGACATCACCCCGTTTATCGTGGCGAGCCTGGAGACATTTGAGAGAGAGGATGGCAACCCGTTCGCCACCGGCATCAACAGGAGATACAACGGTGGCTTCGATGCCAAGTTCGGCCTGACCAACAACATGACCCTTGACCTTACCGTCAACCCTGACTTCGGGCAGGTTGAGGCTGATCCTTCAGAGGTGAACCTCACAGCTTATGAGACATTCTTTGAAGAGAAGAGGCCGTTCTTCATTGAGGGGAAAAATATTACCAGCTTCATAACAGGTCTCGGCGACGGTGACCTCGGCTCTGACAATCTCTTTTATTCGAGGAGGATAGGACGGAGCCCGCACCTCGGTGTTAAAACTGACAATGATGAATTCGCAAAAGTACCCCGCGTCACGCCAATCATATGTGCAGCCAAGCTGACAGGGAAAACTCCTGACGGGCTGTCAATAGGTATTGTGGAGGCAGTGACGGCAGAGGGCAAAGCTGTTATTGACTCGCTGGGTCACAGGAGAGAACAAACGGTTGAACCTCTCACCAACTACCTTGTGTCAAGAGTCATTAAAGACTTCGGCGGCGGACGGACAATTATCGGCGGAGCATTCACAAACACCCGCCGTTTCCTTGACAATACCGGGATTGACGGCCTGGTAAGAAATGCCAATACGGCTGGAATTGACTTCATCCGCTATTTTGGTGAAGAACGTAAATGGTACCTGTCAGCCACTGCGGCCGGAAGCAATCTGACAGGAACCAAAAGAGCAATAGAAAATCTTCAGCGCTCATCAACACATTATTTTCAGAGACCGGATGCTGACTATGTGGAGGTAGATCCGGAACGGACATCACTCAACGGTTTCGGAGGCAATGTTCAGGCAGGGAAGATTGGCGGGCGCTGGAATTTCATGGCCTTTACCTATATGAAGTCTCCGGGGCTCGACCTTAATGATGTTGGATACCTGCAGAGAGCCGATGAAATAATAAGCGGCCTGTGGTCTGCCTACAGGTTTGACAAGCCGTTCAGCATATTCAGGCAGATAAGGCCCAATACCAATTTCTGGACCGGATGGGACTTCGGCGGAGCTCGTCTCTCCTCAGGCGGGAACCTGAGCCTCTATGTTCAGTTCAAAAACCTGTGGTGGACAAACTTCGGAGTTAATTACGAAGGCAGGTCATTATCCAACAATCTCCTCCGCGGAGGACCGGCAATGCTTTGCCCCTCCTCCCTCAATGGCTGGTTCAATCTTGGCACAAACAGATCCAGAAAGGTATCCCTGTCACTCTATGCCAACGCATCGCGCGGAGCAGAAAATGTATCAGAGAGATATTCAGCCGGAATTGACTTGACGGTGAAGCCCGGACAGTCATTTACTGCCTCCATTGAACCCTCCTGGTCTATAAACCGTAACGAGCTCCAGTATGTAACATGCGCCGGTGACAATAAACGATATATACTGAGCCGGATAGATCAGCAGATAGTCAGTATGTCAGTGAGGCTGAACTATAATATCACTCCTGATCTGACCGTGCAGTACTGGGGACAGCCGTTCCTTGCAGCAATGGACTATAGCAGGTTCAAGGCAGTTACAGATCCGAGGGCAAAGACCCTCGCTGGTCGTTATCACCTCTTCAGTGAAGATGAGATGACCTATGATGCTGACAATGGCATCTACCTGGTTGACGAAGACCATGACGGCATTACTGACTACACTTTTGCCAATCCTGACAATAATTATGATCAGTTCCTTTCGAACCTCGTTTTCAGATGGGAGTTCAGTCCCGGATCAGCCCTCTTCCTCGTCTGGTCACAGACCCGTAGCTACAGTGATGATACCGGTTCCTTCTCGATCAGTCAGAACCTTGACAATCTCTACACCTCGAAAAAGCCCTATGATGTGTTCCTGGTAAAATTCACATACCGTTTCGGTTTGCGGTAAACGCCGCTAATTGCAGGTCAGGAAGAGCGATGGAATTGAATCCACCGCTCTTTTTAATTAAGGTTTTCAATCGCAATATGATTTCATCTATTTTTTTTACTTTTGTATACCTTACTGTCTCTGAAACCCTTTATAATGAAAATTGTCCTGCTGACAATATTCTTCTTTTTTTCTCTTTTACTCTACCCGCAGGAGTATAAGAAAAGAGAATACATCGCCAGCCGCACTGAAAAACCGCCGGTGATCAACGGTGAGCTTGACGACGGGGAATGGGCAGAAGGTGAATGGGCTGGTGACTTCTGGCAGTATTCCCCTGTAGAAGGTGGGCCGGTCAGCCAGAATACAGAGTTCAAACTGCTTTATGATGATTACAATATCTATGTTGCCATAAAAGCCTGGGATACTGCACCTGACAGTATCATTTCACGTATGACAAGACGCGATGATATTGAGGGTGACGAGGTGGCAGTGGCACTGGATTCATACTTTGACCAGCGCACTGCATTCCAATTCAGCGTGAGCGCGGCAGGTGTCAAGGGAGACCTCATGTGGTTTGATGACGGGTTGACACAGGATGATTCATTCGATCCGATATGGTATGTCAAGACCGGTATTTATGACTGGGGATGGGCCGCTGAAATGAGGATACCACTCACACAACTCCGGTTCTCTGCCAGTGAGCAACAGGTATGGGGGCTGGAGGTGATGAGGCAGATATATCGCCATAATGAGACGGTTATGTGGCAGCCCATTGCCAGGAACGCTTCAGGGCTGGTTCATAATGCCGGGCTGCTGAAAGGCCTCACAAACATCAGGCCCAGGAAGCTGTTTGACCTGACCCCCTACGGAGTGGCAAGAGTGGAAACATACGAAGGGGAACATGGAAATCCGTACCATGACGGAAATGATATCAAAGGGAATATTGGCCTTGATGCAAAAATCGGGGTGACAAACAACATGATCCTCAGCATGTCACTTAATCCCGATTTCGGGCAGGTAGAGGCTGACCCGTCTGAAGTTAACCTAACAGCCTTTGAAACTTTCTTCAGTGAGAAGCGGCCCTTCTTCATTGAAGGAAACAACATTACGGACTACAACCTCGGACTGGGCAGCGGCGGCCGCGGAAATGACAACATGTTCTATTCAAGAAGAATAGGCAGGCAGCCACGGCTGAGCCATTCACCCGGCGAAGGTAAATATGCCTGTACACCCGCGTTCACTCCCATCATCGGAGCGGCAAAGCTGACCGGAAAATCAGCTGGCGGCATCTCGGTGGGTTTTATCGAAGCGGTAACTGCAAATGTAAATACCAGGATTTATGACCCCCTGACAGACAAGACAACCTTCAGGAGTGCAGAGCCACTCACCAACTACGGCGTGGGCAGGGTGCAGAAGGACTTCAGCGGGGGAAAAACAATAATCGGCGGGATGGTGACAAGCACAATCAGATCACTTGATGCAGAAACCGAGGATTATTTCCATAAGTCGGCAACCTCCGCCGGCATAGACTTCACCAGGTATTTCGGTAACATGAATTACATCATCCGGTTGCGCACTGCCTTCAGCAATGTCACCGGAACCGATAAAATGATTGCCCGCACACAGAAATCTGTTATCCATAATTTCGCCCGGCCTGATGCAGATTATCTCAATTATGACATCACACGAACATCACTTAGCGGATTCGGAGGGAACCTGATGGCAGGCAAGATCGGAGGCAACTGGCAGTTTATTTACCTCTCGAGCTGGAAATCACCAGGCTTTGAGATCAATGATATAGGCTACATGCAGATGGCTGACATGTATATGGG
>MTKX01004046.1_pt1 | contig 10612 bp, 10 predicted proteins | sample 1042771 | NCBI WGS metagenome assembly MTKX01 (sample SAMN06212183, study PRJNA360534) | anaerobic digester metagenome | biome: Wastewater treatment plant; material: sludge; isolation source: anaerobic digester fed with sludge from wastewater treatment plant | place: Denmark: WWTP Randers ... | reverse complement strand
TACCAGCAAGCCTAACGGTCAACCGCGCCGCCGACTGGATGTAACCCGCGCTGAACAGGCGTTTGGCTTTAAAGCCGGGACCTCATTTGAAGAAGGTCTGGAGAAAACCATTGAGTGGTATCGCGGTCAGAAAGGGTATTAAAAGCACGAATGGCAACTGTCAACACGCTTGAACAGAAGAGAAAGCCCCCTGTGGTAGTCATCCAGCCATCCCGCGGTTGGGTGGGGCTCAAGCTCAAAGACCTGTGGCTCTATCGCGAACTGGTGTACTTTCTCACCTGGCGGGATATCAAAGTCCGCTACAAACAGTCCGTGCTCGGCATTTTGTGGGCCATTCTCAAACCTTTTATGGCGATGGTGGTGTTTACCATCTTTTTTGGGAATTTCGCTAAAATCCCCTCTGATGGCGTACCCTACCCCATCTTCTCCTACACGGCTACCTTGCCCTGGGAGCTCTTCGCTGCCGCGTTGGGGGTTGCCAGTCGCTCGATGGTTTCAAACAGCAATATGGTGTCCAAGATCTATTTTCCACGCATGATCATCCCGCTGGCTTCGGTGATGTCCAGCGTGGTGGACTTCTTCATCGGTTTCACTATTCTCATTGGTATGATGATCTTCTATAAAGTAACCCCTACTATTGCCACCTTGTGGCTGCCGCTGCTCATCCTGCTGGCGCTGATTACCGCCCTTGGTGTGGGTTTTTGGTCTTCAGCGCTTATGGTAAGGTACAGAGATGTTGGTTACATTATGCCCTTCATCGCCAATCTTTGGATGTACCTCACCCCCGTGGTCTATCCTTCCAGTATGATCCCGGAAAAGTGGCGACTGCTCTACGCGCTTAACCCCATGACTGGCGTGGTTGAAGGTTTTCGTTATGCCCTATTGGGCACCACGCAATCTGTTTCTGGGGGGATGATACTGGTATCCTCCCTGATTGCCATCGCCGTGTTAATTAGCGGTATGTTCTACTTCCGGCGTATGGAAAAGCAATTCGCCGACATGATTTAAAGGACCTGTTAATGAGCAACCTGGCTGTCCGCGTTGAAGACATAGGGAAACAATACAATATTTTTCAGGAAACCGCCCGTTACATCACGCTGCGTGAAAAGATCGTCGAAACCCTCAAGACTCCGGTGAAGACCCTGCTTAACCCTACCGGCAGCGAGAAGTTTTGGGCGCTCAGGCACGTGGACTTCACCCTTGACCATGGGCAGGTGCTGGGGGTCATCGGCAAGAACGGCGCCGGTAAAAGCACCCTGCTTAAAATCCTGTCGCGCGTGGTCGAACCAACTGAAGGTTTGGCTGAGATCCACGGTCGGGTGGGCTCGTTGCTTGAAGTAGGAACTGGGTTTCACCCTGAACTCACCGGCCGCGAAAATATCTTCCTCAACGGCGCCATCCTTGGTATGAAGAAATCCGAAATCGAGAGAAAATTCGACGAGATTGTTGCTTTTTCAGAAATCGAGAAGTTCATCGACACACCGGTAAAACGTTATTCCAGCGGCATGTACATGCGCCTGGCTTTCGCTGTTTCAGCCCACCTTGAACCAGAGATACTGGTGGTGGATGAAGTGCTCGCGGTGGGAGATGCTGAATTCCAGCGCAAATGCCTGGGTAAGATGAGCGATGTCGCATCAGAAGGGCGAACCGTGATTTTTGTCAGCCACAATATGTCCGCCATTCAGCGTCTCACACAGGAGTGCATTATCCTGGACAAAGGCGCGATGGTGCTGCGCGCGCGCACCCCCGAAGCGGTGGATTATTACCTCACCAATGATTTTTCCGCCAGCGGAGAACGGCGCTACACGGAAGAAGAGTCCTCTTCTGCTGCGTATCCTTTCAAACCTATCGCGGTGCGTGTAAAAAATCCCTCCGGGCAGGTAACAGACAGCCTGTTTTCAGTAGACCCTCTGACCATTGAAGTGGAGTATCAGCTCGACGCTGACATCACCGGTTTGCGTATCGGCATCTACATGATGACCTCGCGCGGAGAATTCATTTTCACATCCTTTGACACCGATGAACCGGAAAAATTCCAATCCATGAGCATGCGCAAGGCGGGTCATTACATCAGCCGCTGTGTCATCCCCGCAGATACCTTCAACGAAGGACGTTTTGTGATCGGTATCAACGCCAGCTCTTATATGGTTAAACGGTATTTCAGCGATGAACGCGCTATGAACTTTAGTATCAACACCACTGGCGCACCTGGTATGCACTGGGTGGAAATCCGCCACGGTCCTATCCGCCCCAGACTTGACTGGAGAATTGAGGAAATCGCGTAAATGGCGAGCAACAAAGAGCTACTAAAGAAAATCCTGGGGGAGCTTCCATTGACAGCCGAGGTTTACCAGTTGCTGCAGCAATCTGATCGCCCGCTGCCGAATCATTTTTCGTTGCGCAACATCCGAAAGGTACTTCCTGAAGCAGTGGCGGCTGTACAAAAGTCATGCGCTCAATACCCTGCGGGCAAGAACGTATTCATCTTCGCATCCACCCATTACTGGCTGGAGCATGGCGTGATAACCGGATTGGCGCTTTCAGGGCTCGGTCACGATGTGACCATCGGCTATTACCCTTACGGTCGTTGGGATTTCAATTCTCCGCAGTTTGACGTGCGGCGCCAAAGTGTATATTCAGCCACCGTCTTGCGTCCAGCCTCCGCGGTGATGAATTTCGAAAACCTGCTACACACCCATTCTTCATTCTCATTGCTGCCTGAGGCCCTGCAACAGGCTGTTGACCAGGTGACTGACTTCGACTACATGTACGCGTTCCAGACAGAAGAAGTGAATAGGGAAGACCCTTTTTACCTATTCAGGCATGAGCGCAATCTACACGCGGCGAAATCGTTACTCACCTACCTGCGTTCGTTGAAGCCTGAAGTTGCCATCATCCCGAATGGCACGATCCTCGAATTTGGAATCGCATATAAGGTATGCGGTTACCTGAAGATTCCCACCACAACTTACGAGTTCAGCGATAAACGCCATTCGATGTGGCTGGCGCATAACCAGGAAATCATGCAGCAGAACACTGATGAGCTGTGGAAAACCCACGCCAATTATCAACTCACCAACGCTGACCTTGAGGAATTAAAGGTACTGCTCTCTTCACGGAAAAACGCCTCCACTTATGGTGATTTTTCTCGCCAGTGGCAGCGGGTTCCCGCTGAAGGACAGGCAGCCATTCAAGCGAAACTGGGGTTTGATGGAAAGCCCATCGTCCTGTTGGCTACCAACGTCCTCGGCGACAGCCTTACCCTGGGGAGGAACACCTTCTCCAGGTCCATGTCTGAGTGGATCATTCGCACCATCCAGTATTTCATTGAAAAACCTGAAGTGCAACTGGTTATCCGCATCCATCCGGGTGAAGCCTTGATCAAGCATGGCAGTATTCTGGACCTTATTCGAAAAACGCTGCCAACCTTGCCGCCGCATATTCACCTTATTGAACCGCTGGCTGAAGTGAACACATACGACCTGATGGATATTGCCGATTTGGGGTTGGTATACACCACCACCGTTGGGCTCGAAATGGCGATGCGCGGCATTCCTGTCATTGTGGCAGGTAAAACCCACTACCGCAACCGCGGCTTCACCCATGATCCCAACACCTGGGTGGACTACTTCAAGCTGCTCAACAGGCTGCTGACCTGTTTACGTGAATGCCGCCTGCAGGAAGACCAGGTCAACCTCGCCTGGAAATACGCTTACCTGTTCTTTTTCAAGTATCCCCTGCCGTTTCCCTGGCATATGACGCGCCTGAAAGAAGATCTCGAGGAATATCCATTAGAATACGTGCTTTCAGAGCCTGGTTTAGAGAAATTTCGTTCAACGCTTCAACTGCTGCTCTCTACAAGATAAAGAGGTAGATGATGGATGATCAAGAATATGAAAACCTGCTTTTCAGGCGGCAGTATTTTATAGGTCCTAAAGAATTAGGGATTTCCGGTTGGAACCTTACTCACCTGCCGGATGGCAAAATCCTGAGCGCTCACCCTGAACTGGAAGTTACTGATTGGAATGGAAAGCACACGCGTTACGTTCTCATCGGCTACATTTTTGATCCTTTCCATCCTGAGCGCACAAATCAAGGCATTTTAGAGGCAATTGACCGCTGCAGAACCGATGCCGGGTCAATCTTCGAGATGCTTGAAGACAAAAGCGGGCATTATGTGCTATTCGTTTACGATGATGAAATGAACATTGCTCTCACTGACGCCTGCGGGATCAAGCAAATCTCATACTACTGTGATGAGAATGGAAAGAGTTATTATTCATCACAACCAGCCCTGATCGCGCAAAAACTCAGCCTCCCCGTTTCGGATGAAGCCATTCACTATATGGACTCGGCGAAATATAAGAAAAAGCTGGAGCCCTGGTGGCCGGTGGAGTCTTCACCTTATAAGGGAATAAGGCGTTTGGTAGAGAATCACTATCTGAACCTTGCCACAAACGAGCAAGTTCGTTTCTGGCCGAATAAGAAGCTGAAGCGTTATTCTCTGAAAGAAGGCACGATCCTGGCTGGGGAGCTATTAAAAGGCATCTGTAAAGCCTGTTTTCAACGCTACCCCATGGCATTAACCTTTACCGGAGGATACGACTCCCGGGTTCTCTTAGCCGCCTGTAAAGAATTCGCTGATCAGATTGAACTTTTTTCTATGATTTACCGCAACCTCACAGAACAAAGTGAAGACCTGCGGATTCCCCAGGCAATCGCGGCAGAAAAACAACTCAAGTATCATCAAATTAAATGCGACGCGGAAATACCAGCCGGGTTTCAAGATGTCTATGAGCGCAGTAATCAAGGGTATAAAACTGATTGGATGAGCCTTGTGTATGGCAGGTATATCCATTTTCCTGCCAATGTATTGATCGTCAAAGGCAACATTGCAGAAGTGGCTCGTTGTTCTTTCTGGCAGGATGGCATTTACCCTGTAGAAGTAACTGTGGATACGCTTGTGGATGCTACCGCCTTAGGACACGAACCCCTTATTTTACAATCCATGGGAAAATGGTTGGATGAAGCCAAACCCACCGAAAAGTTCGGATATAAAATCATGGATATTTTCGCCTGGGAGGTGGAGGCAGGGGGGTGGCAGTCTATGAGCCACAATGTTTTTGCTTTGTCGCAGGAAGAATTTTCTCCATTTGGCAACCGGCGCCTTCTTGATATTATGTTAGGCGTGCACAAGCGCTATCGCTGCTGGCCCGATATTACCCTCGAACAGGAAATCATCAAATACCTCTGGCGTGACCTTTCACAATACTCCTATTTCTCTTCGTGGAATTTGCATAATTACAAAAAGAAGTTTTATGATGGCGACCTGTTGAATTTCCTGCGCAAGATTAAACTTATACTGAAGAGGAGCATTAAATGAATTGGTCTGACAGTGTCGTTCTGGTAACCGGAGGGACCGGTTCGTTCGGTAAGAAATTTATCGATATCATGCTCAAGGAATATCATNNAAGGAATATCATCCACGCAGGCTGGTCGTTTTCAGCCGGGATGAATTGAAGCAATTTGAAATGCAGGCGGCCGGGTTTTCACACCCTTCGCTGCGTTACTTCATTGGAGATATCCGCGACCTGCAGCGTTGCCGGCGCGCCTTTGAGGGTGTGGACCTGGTGGTGCACGCTGCCGCGCTCAAACAGGTGCCCGCCTGCGAATACAACCCCATGGAAGCCATTAAGACCAATATCCTTGGGAGCAGTAATGTCATCGATGCCGCCATCGACGCTGGAGTCAGCCGGGTTGTGGCGTTGAGCACGGACAAAGCCGTCAACCCCATCAACCTTTACGGCGCGACCAAACTGGCTGCGGAAAAATTATTTGTGCAATCCAATGCATATGCTGGTGCCAGAAAAACACGTTTTGCCTGTGTGCGTTATGGAAATGTCGTCGGCAGCCGCGGCTCGGTGGTGCCGTTTTTCCTCAAACAACGCGAGACTGGCAGGGTGACGGTCACCGATGAACGTATGACGCGCTTTTGGATCAGCCTGGAGCAGGGTGTGCGATTTGTCATCCGCGCGGTTGAAAACATGCACGGCGGGGAAGTGTTTGTTCCCAAGATCCCCAGCATGACGGTCACCGACCTGGCTCGTGCCATCGCTCCCGAGGCTGCGATTGATTTCATTGGTATCCGCCCGGGTGAGAAACTGCATGAAGTTCTCATCTCAGAAGATGAAGCGCGCCAGACGGTTGAACTGGAAGATATGTTCGTGGTGCAACCGGCGGAGTCTCTCTGGTTCGGCAGGGATTGGGAGGGCAAAGGACGTATGCTGGAAGATGGCTTCCGATACTCTTCCAATAACAACGATCAGTGGTTGAACGTGGAACAAATTCAAAGCATTATCGCCCCCATCGAAGCCGATTACCTGGCAGGCAGGCTGGGATGACGCGCTTCCTGGTTACCGGAGCAAGCGGTTTATTAGGGCTGAATTTTGCCCTGGCGGTGGATGGCAAAAAACACCAGGTCACCGGTGTTGCCAACACAGCCCCGATGTTGTGGGCAACTTTTAAAAACGTCCAGCTCGAGCTCACCCAACCCGGTGTGGTGGATGAGATGATAAAGGAGCATCAACCTGAAGTAGTGATTCATTGCGCCGCCATGGCGAATGTGGACGCCTGTGAAAATAACCCCGCCCAGGCACGGCTGGTGAACGCTGAACTACCCGGCACGATCGCTGCAGCCTGTAAACGCCACAGGGTGCGCCTGGTTCACATTTCCACCGACGCGGTTTTTGACGGTAAGAAAGGGGACTATAGCGAAGAAGAACCCCCCCATCCGCTGAGCGTTTACGCCAGCACCAAGCTGGAGGGTGAACGAGCGGTACTCGCTGCCAATCCCGATGCGCTCGTGGCGCGCGTCAACTTCTACGGTTGGAGCGCCGCGGGCAATCGCAGCCTGGCAGAGAATTTCGTGCGCAACCTGGAAGCAGGCAAGGAAATGATGGGCTTTACAGATGTCATCTTCTGCCCAATGAATATCCTCGATCTCAGCAGTGTGCTGGTGGAGGCTGCCGAACTGGATATCAGGGGTGTATATCACATGGTTGGCGCGCAGGCGATGAGCAAATTCCAGTTTGGCGTGGTTCTGGCAGAGCAATTCGGCTTTGACACCAGGCTCATCAAACCTGTCTCTGTAAATGACAGCGGTCTTAAAGCAGCGCGTTCGCCCAACCTGAGCCTCTCAACGGAAAAAATCGTAAAAGCCCTGGGGCATGAATTACCAGATTTTCACGAAGGCGTGAAGAAATTTTTTGACCAGTACCGCCGCGGGTATCCGCAATACATCATGTCACTGAACGGCTAACAGGTAGGCGAAAGGAGCAAAAATGGAATTGAAAATTGGTCAGCATTTTATCGGGTTGCAGCACCCTACCTACTTCATCGCAGACATTTCAGCCAACCACGATGGCAGCCTGGAGCGAGCCAAGATGCTCATCAGGCTCGCCAAAGAAGCTGGCGCTGATGCTGCCAAGTTCCAGAACTTCCGCGCCCCAAAAATCGTGTCAGATTACGGCTTTAAAGCCATGCAGGGGCAGGTCTCTCATCAGGCTACCTGGAAGAAATCCGTTTTCGAAGTCTACTCAGACGCCTCCATCCCTTTTGACTGGACTCCCATCCTCAAAGAGGAGTGCGATAAGTTAAATATTGATTACTTCTCCTCTCCCTATGATTTTGAAGCGGTTGATTATCTCGACCCGTTCGTGCCGGCGCACAAAATTGGTTCCGGCGACATTGACTGGCTGGAAATGCTGGAACACATTGCCCTCAAAGGAAAACCTGTCATTCTTTCCAGCGGTGCCGCCACCATCGGCGAGGTGCAGCAAGCGGTACACACCATCTTACCGCTTAACCAGCAGTTGGTCTTGCTGCAATGCAATACCAATTACACTGCCAGCCCGGTGAATTTTGACCATATACATTTGCGCGTATTACAAACCTATCAGACGCTCTTCCCGGAAATTCCTGTCGGGCTGTCAGACCACACGCACGGTCACGCTACTGTCCTCGGCGCAGTGGCGCTGGGGGCGAGGGTGATCGAAAAACATTTCACTGATGACACCAGCCGTGTAGGGCCTGATCACCCCTTCTCGATGACTCCCGTTACCTGGCGTGAGATGGTGGATCGCACACGCGAACTGGAACGCGCGCTTGGCTCAGCTGATAAATCGGTCAGCGGTAACGAGGTAGACACTACCATTGTGCAGCGCCGCTGCCTGCGCGCCTCTCGTGATATTCGCTCCGGTGAGGTTTTCACCCGCGAGATGATCGATGTGCTGCGCCCGGCTACTCCCGGCGCCATCCGCCCTGACCAGGTTTTTCAGGTGGTCGGAACCCGCGCACTCAAAGACATTCCCATGGGAAAAGAGTTGCGCTGGACGGATTTGGGAGAGTAATTTGAAAGTTGTTTATTTCACCCGCGATTATTCACCTCATGACGAACGCTTTCTCACCGCGCTCGCGCAAACGCAACACGAGGTGTATTTCCTGCGGTTGTCGCCCTCAAGCGAAGTCCATTTACCACCCGGAATACGCGAAGTGAAATGGGTCGGCCCCCTCGCCGGTGAAATAATTTCTGATGACAGGCGCGCGGAAGATCTGAATCAGCTTCTTTCCAGGCTGCAGCCTGACGTGCTGCACGCCGGTCCACTGCACGGGCCGGCATATATCGCCGGTTTAAGTGGCTTTACCCCGCTGGTGAGCATGTCCTGGGGTTCAGACATCCTGCATGATGGAGAAGTTGACGCCCTCGCCCGGGCAAAAATCAACCTTTCACTGCATCGTTCCACGGTTTTCCTGGGCGACTGTCAGGCGGTGGTAGAAAAAGCGATCAACGCTTTCGCGTTTCCCGCGGAGCGGGTATTCCGGTTCCCGTGGGGGGTAGACCTGGCGCACTTTTCACCCTCAACAACCAGCCCGCTGCGCGCATCATTAGGCTGGCAGCAGCAATTCGTCTTCCTCAGCAACCGCTCCTTCGAAGAGATATATGGTGTAGACGTGGTCATGCGCGCCTTCATCCAGGCGCAATCTCGCGCCCCAAATATCCGCCTGTTATTGTATGGGAAGGGCAGCCTTCAACAAGAAATCATGCGCATGGCTGAAAACGCGGGAGTGATGCACAAGATCCATTTCGCTGCCTTTGCCGGGCATGAAGATCTGCCAGCCAGTTACCACGCCGCGGATGTATTCCTCAGCGCGTCTCATTGTGACGGTTCCTCTGTTTCACTGATGGAAGCGTTGGCCTGCGGCAAACCCGCGCTGGTTTCCAACATCCCCAGTAACCTCGAATGGGTGCACCACGGCGAAAATGGCTGGCTTTTTCAAGACGGTGATACTAAAGGGCTGGCAGACGCCATGGTAGCGGTCAGCCGCAAGCCGAATCTTGAAAAGTTGGGTCAAAAATCCCGGGCGCTGGCCGAAGAAAAAGCTGACTGGTCGTGTAATTTCGCCGTGTTATTGCAGGCTTACCAAAAAGCCGTGGAATGGCGTACGCCCGCCCTGGAGATTACGGAGCGGGTGAAATGAAAGTGGTGGCCATCATCCAGGCGCGCATGAGTTCCACCCGCCTGCCCGGCAAAGTTTTAAAGCTGGCTTCAGGTCGCACAATGCTGGACCGCATGCTTGAACGCGTTAAAAAAGCGCGAACGATCAGCGAGGTGGTAACAGCCACCACAACTGATCCTTCCGATGATAGTATTGCTCGCGCTTGTAAAAAACTGGGGGTGAGTGTGTTCCGCGGCAGCCTGCAGGATGTGCTCGATCGGTTTTACCAGGCATCGCGCATGCATCAAGCAGATATCATCGTGCGCCTCACCGGGGATTGCCCGTTGATCGACCCCGCGCTCATCGATGACGTGGTGAACGCTCTCACCCGGAAAAAGGTCGATTTTGCCTGCAACCGTCTTCCGCCGCCCTTTTCACGCACCTACCCCATCGGACTGGATGTGGAAGCCTGTACTTTCAACGCGCTGGAGCAGGCCTGGTATGGAGCGAAAGAGAAGTTCGAACGCGAGCATGTGCTGCCTTACCTTTACGCTGTGCCTGGCAGGTTTTCCGTGCTTCAATTGAATCACACCACAGACCTCGGTCACTTGCGCTGGACATTAGATACGCCCGAAGACCTGGTACTGCTGAGGCGTATCTACCGGTATTTTCAAGGCCGCAATGACTTTTCATGGTTGCAGGTCTTACAATTACAGCAGCAAAAACCCAGCCTGTTCGCCATCAACGCGCAGGTGCGCCACAAAACCTACCTGGAAAATGAATCCCCGAGATGACCATTAAAGAAATGTCAGAAAAAATCGTCTGTCCCCGATGCCAATCCTCTTTTGATAAGCACGATCCTGCTGTTTGGAGCTGCTCTTCCTGCGCTTACACAGTGCCATTATTTCAAGGAAAGCCGGTGTTCTCCGGGCATCCGCAAGAGCAGCAGCCGCAAGACAAGATAGAGCGCGGCGCAGACAAAGGCACAGCATGGCGCCGCGCCAATTGGCGCTTTATCCAAGCTATTGCGGCATCTCTTCCCGCAGGAGCTGACGTGCTGGATGTTGGCGCCGGTCGCGGCGATTTTCGACAAATCTTCACCCACCACTCATACATC
>MTKX01029550.1_pt1 | contig 10616 bp, 4 predicted proteins | sample 1042771 | NCBI WGS metagenome assembly MTKX01 (sample SAMN06212183, study PRJNA360534) | anaerobic digester metagenome | biome: Wastewater treatment plant; material: sludge; isolation source: anaerobic digester fed with sludge from wastewater treatment plant | place: Denmark: WWTP Randers ... | reverse complement strand
CTGCCTGGCGCATGCCGCCACCCAGCATTTTGCGCAGGCGTCGGGCTTTACTGATAAACTCCGCGTCGCCACACAAAACTGAACCCACCGGAGCGCATAAACCTTTGCTCAGGCAAAATGTGATCGAATCTGCTGGCGCGACCAATTTGCTGGCGGGCAATCCCAGAGCCACGGCAGCATTAAAGATTCTTGCCCCATCCAGGTGTAAAAGCAAACCGTGTTCACGCGCAAAGGCAGCCACGCTCTCAGTGTATTCCAGGCTGATGGGGATTCCGCCACAAAAATTCTGGGTGTTCTCGATGATTACCAGTTTTGATATCGGTTCGTGGGCGTCCTCCGGATTTCGCAGCGCGTTCTCCAGGTCTGTCAAAGCCAGTGTGCCATCTGCCTGGTTTGGAATCGTGTGGATCACAACTCCTCCCACCGCGGAAACCCCGCCAGCTTCGTGCAGGAAGGTATGCCCCTGGGTGCCCATGATCGCCTCTTCGCCCCGGGCGCAGTGCGCCAGCACTGCTAAAAGGTTCCCCATCGTACCCGAGGTCACATATAAACCGCGCTCCTTGCTAAGTATTTCGGCTGCTTTTTGTTCCAGGGCATTAACAGTCGGGTCTTCCCCGTAAACGTCATCCCCCACCTTGGCACTTGCCATTGCCTGGCGCATTTTTTCAGTCGGATGAGTGGTTGTGTCAGAGCGAAAATCAAAGGTTTGCATGGTCTACTCTTTCTCAAGGGTGGTTAGGATTTCTTTGAGGTCACCTGCCAAAGGCGCCGTGAACTCTGTTGGTTCTTCCTCACCTGGCAGTTTAATGGTCAATTTATGGGCGTGCAAAAAGAATCTTGGAATATCAAGCGATTTTTTACGCCGCCCGTAAATTTTGTCTCCCGTAACAGGGCAACCTAGAAACGCCAGATGCACCCGAATTTGGTGGGTTCTGCCAGTCTGGGGCTGCACTTCCAACAGGGTGTGATCAGCGTATCTTTCAAGCGTGTGGTACTCGGTGATGGCATTTTTGCCTTTGTCGCCATACACCACCGCCATACGCTGGCGGTTCTTCTCATCTCTTCCGATTGCCGCTTCAACCCGACCAGTCGGAGTGGGCGGTTGCCCATCTACCAGCGCCAGGTAGGTCTTTTTGGTCTTTCGGGATTTAAATTGCCGCACGAGCCAATTGTAGGCTGCTTCATTGCGCGCCAAAATCAGCACACCGGATGTCTCTTTGTCCAATCGGTGCACAATTCCTGGCCGCTCCGCCTCACCCACCTGCGCAATATCCGGCCAGCGGTGCAGGATGGCGTTCACAAGGGTATCCTGGGCATTGCCTGCCCCGGGATGCACCACCATGCCTGCTGGCTTGTTCACGACAATCACGTTTTGGTCAACATAGATCACATCTACTGCAATGGCTTGATGCAGCAAATGAGCTTCTTCGTGCTGTGGAAGGGAATAGGTAACAATGCCTCCCGCTTCAAGTCGGAAGGAAGACTTTTGCTGAATCTCGCCATTGACGTACACACCGCCTTCAGCGATCAGCTGCTGGAATTGCACACGGGATAGATTGGGCTCAGACTGCGCCAGGAATTTGTCGAGCCGTATAGCACTTTCCCCTTGGTAAACCAATTCTTTACGCATTTTCGTCCGGTTTCGCTTCCGGATCCGTTTTCGATCNNGTTTTTCTCTTTAATGATCATATCCAGCAGCATCAGTCCAACTCCAATGGTTACAGCCGAATCGGCAATGTTGAAGATTGGAAATCGACCCACAGCTATGAAGTCTGTCACGAATCCCAGCGTAAACTGGTCGATCAGATTGCCAATAGCGCCGCCCAACATCAAGCTCAAAGACACTTTCATCAGCGTATCTTTAATCTCCGCTTTTTGATAGAACACAATGATGAATATGGCAATCGCGATTCTGACAACCGCCAGGATTGGACCCGCGTTTTGCAAAGTCCCGAATGCCGCGCCGCGGTTCTGCCAGTACAAGAACCTCAAGAAATCTCCGATCGCCGGGATCGGAGCCCAGGATTCACCTAAGGCCAGGTTTTGCCTTACCAGGACTTTTGTGATCTGATCGACTACAATCACAGCTGCGGCGATCATTAACAAGAGCCCATTATGCTTTAGAAATTTCTTCACTCAGTCACTCCTCGCACAGCTTGCAAGGCAAATTGTAATTCTTCTCCATCGAAAGCGTCATTCGCCTGCGTTAATCCACGCGGCAGGGTTTCATCCAGAACTGCCACCGCCAACGTCTCTGCAGCGATGTACGCTTCGTTTTGTCTTACTGCTTCGCTCAAAGCTGCGGTAGCCTGGTAGAAAATCTTGATCCTGTCGGAGATATCCAGCCCGATGCTCTTACGCTGATCCTGCACCCGCCGCACAAATTCGCGCGCCAAGCCTTCGTAGAACAGCTCCTGGCTGATGGTCGTGACCAAAGCCGCCAGGTAAGGACCTTCCGTCGCGACGGAATAGCCTTCTTTGGCCGCGGCATGCACTTCGACTTCTTCGGGAAGGATTTCAAAGTATTTGTCATCCACTTTGATCACTAAATTCAAGCCGGCCAATAACCTCTCAGCGCTTTCCTTCGCGGGCAAGTCAAGGATCGCCTGCCTCACTTTGGGCGACAGAGCCTTGTATTTCTGCCCCAGCTGTTTTGGCAGAGGATTGAGAGAGTACTCAACCGCTTCTTCGCTTCCGCCTAACGTCCTCACCTGTTTCACATTGAGTTCGTCTTCGAGGATCTCTTTGAACTGCTCAATGACGTCCATTTCGTCCGCGCTGCCCACCGCAAAAGCGACCTCCGAGAGCGGCTGTCGCACCTTGACATTCGACTTGTTGCGGGCGGCATGCCCAAGCGAAGCTAGCTTCATCACGACCGCCATCTGACGGTTGAGGGTCTCATCGACCATGCTCAGGTCAGCTGTTGCCCAGTCGGCCAGATGTACGGAAATTGGTGCTTTTTCGTCAAAAGAACGCACCAGGTTTTGATAGAGCGTCTCGGACATATAGGGCAAGGAAGGCGCCAGCAACATGCTGACGGTCACCAACGCCCGGTAAAGCGTCTCGTAAGCGGCAGCCTTGTCGGCATCCGACTCGCTCTTCCAGAAGCGTCTTCTCGAACGGCGCAAATACCAGTTGGAGAGGTTGTCCACAAAGGCTTCGATCGGGCGGGTAGCTCCAACCACATCATAGGTTTCGTAAGCTAACGTTACATCCCTCACCAGTGCTTCCAACGAAGAGAGCAGCCATCGATCCAGATCTGAAAATTGGGGGATGACCGAAGAGTCGGGCGTCCAGTTATCCAGGTTGGCATAGGTTACGAAGAAAGAGTACGTATTCCAGAGCGTCAGCATGAAGCTGCGCACCACCTCGCCCACCAGTTCGGTGCTGAAACGGCGCTCATTGCCTGGAGGGCTGGAGGTGTAGAGATACCAGCGCATCGCGTCTGCACCATAGGCATCGATCACTTCCCAGGGGTCCACCACGTTGCCCTTGTGCTTGGACATCTTCTGCCCTTCCCCATCCAGGATCAAGCCCAGGCAGATGACATTCTCGTAACTGAGATTGTCAAAAACCAACGTACTGATCGCCAGCAGCGAGTAGAACCATCCGCGGGTTTGGTCGACCGCTTCGCAGATGAAATCGGCCGGAAATTGCTGTTTGAACGCTTCCAGGTTTTCAAATGGATAATGCCACTGGGCAACCGGCATCGCGCCTGAATCAAACCAGACGTCAATCAGCTCGCTCACGCGGCTCATTCTGCCTTCTTTGCATTTCGGGCAGGCGAAGTGAACCTGGTCCACGTACGGACGGTGCAGTTCCAGTTTGCCCTGGTCCTCCCCGGTTAGCGTGCTTAATTCCTGAACAGAGCCCACGCAGTGCTGATGCCCGCACTCCTCGCAGACCCAAACCGGCAATGGCGTGCCCCAGTAACGGTCGCGGCCCAAAGCCCAGTCCACGTTGTTTTCCAACCAGTTGCCAAAACGCCCTTCCTTGATGTGTTCGGGCACCCAGTTGATCTCCTGGTTGAGCTCGACCATGCGTTCCTTGACCTTGCTGGTGCGGATGAACCAGGTGGAGCGTGCCATGTACAAAAGCGGGGTGTCGCAGCGCCAGCAGAAGGGATAGGTGTGGGTGATCGTGCCGCGGTTGAAGAGCAAGCCTCTTTGCTTCAGGTCTTCCATGATCAAGGGATCGGCGTCCTTGACGAACATGCCAGCCCAGGGCGAGACCGCCGGCTTGAACTTGCCTTCATCGTCGATGGTCAGCAAAACCGGCAGATCATAGACTTTTGAGACCTGCATGTCGTCCATGCCAAATGCCGGCGCGATATGCACCAGCCCGGTGCCATCACTCGTGGTAACGTAATCGGCATTGACCACGTAATGAGCAGGCTTATCAGGCGGCAGGAAGGAGTACAAAGGTGCGTATTTCTTGCCCTCAAGCGCTTTGCCTTTCATGCTCTTCAGTACTTCCAGCTTTTTGTCCCCGAAGACAAGTGGGATCAATTCCTTTGCCAAAATCAGCCGTTCATTCGCCTCGCCTTCAACCCTGACCATGACGTAGTCCACATCCGGATGGGCTGCCACGGCGACGTTGCCCGGCAGAGTCCAGGGTGTGGTGGTCCAGACCAGTAAATAGGTGTCCGGCTCATCCACCAACGGTAAACGCACCGTGATGCTCGGGTCAACCGCATCGGCATAGCCTTGCGCCACCTCGTGGTTCGAAAGCGGTGTGCCGCAGCGCGGGCAGTATGGAACCACCTTATAACCCTGGTAGAGCAAATCCTTATCCCAGATCTGGCGAAGCAACCACCAAACCGATTCAATATATGAATTTGTATAAGTGACGTATGCCCGGCTAAGATCCACCCAATAGCCGATGCGCTCGGTCATTCTCTCCCAATCCTGGATGCGCGAGAAAGCTGATTCGCGGCACAGAGCATTGAATTTTTCGATACCGTACTCTTCGATCTGACTTTTCTCGGTGAAGCCCAGCTTCTTTTCAACTTCGATCTCAACTGGCAAACCGTGCGTATCCCAGCCGCCGCGCCGGTCAACAAAGTAACCTTGCATGGTGCGGAACCTTGGGAACATGTCCTTGAAAGCGCGTGCCAAAACGTGATGCACGCCGGGCTTACCATTGGCAGTCGGTGGACCTTCAAACATCACATAAGGCTTGCGATCCTTGCGCTCGTCTGATGATTTCTTAAAAATCTCGTTTGCCCGCCAAAAACGCAGGCGTGCCTCTTCCTCCTGCTGGATATTCAATCGCGATGAAACTGGTTTAAACATAATTGCTCCTCTTGCGGCTGATTTTCACCAGCCTGGAAATAAAAAAGCCCGTCCCCTACAGGGACGAGCCGAAACTCGCGGTACCACCCCGCTTCTCAGTCATGCTGAGCGCTTGTTGCATGCCTTTTTTGCACGCACCCTCTGTAACGTTAGGGCATTCCGGCGCGCTTACTTTCTTTGAAAGAGTTCAGCTTGCGGCTCTGGAAGGATTTTCGTACAGGAGGTTCTGCCCGGCTTCCACCATCCCGGTTCGCTATCAGCCTGCCTGCAGTACTCGTTTCCGTCACTGCCGATCAAAAAATAATTATCTCATAGCATTTAAAGCTTGTCAAACCTTATGAGTAAAAAAGTTGTGAGGAGTGGAACTTGGATAACATTAAATCTCTACGTTACAGACCTATAACTGTTACCAGTGACACTTACCGTCTAAGATCAGCTTATTGTACCTTCACTTTTTCTGAAGAAATGACCAAAACCCCAATCAAATTATAAAGACAGTGGTACAATATGATTGGATTTCAAAATGCCTGCAATAAATAATCAGATATATGGAAATAAAGCGAAATCCAAATGTTTTATTCCTTTCACCCAATTTCAGAGAAATGAATTTACAATTTTCTCATGAAATTATATTTAACTCTATAAACACATTCTCTATTTCATAGGAGGGAAAACCAAAATTAATTTAATAGAACACATCTTTCCCAATAAAATTGTGACCAAAATTTTCAGCTAACTTGGAGGAAATTATGAAAAATTGCACAACAAAAACTCTACTGACATTTGTTTTTATTTTCTCAATCCTGGCAATTGGTGCAGCGCAAACACAAGGCATTGCAACAGCAACCGAAATAAATGTGGCCTTGGGCGATCCAGGCTTAAGCTTTAAATATGAATCGACTCTTGGGGTTTATGGGGAACCATATGTCTTTTCAGGTGATCATATTAACCAACCAGAAGGTTTGTTTGTCGATTCAGACGGCGCATTATATGTCGCAGAGAGAGTGGGATCACAAGTGATCAAGTACGGATCTGATGGAAGTTATGAGATGTCGTTCGGTTTCTATGGGAATCCCTGGCAGCACGATAATTTCTTATATCAACCTTCGAGTGTTAGTGTGGCTGAAAACGGTCATGTTTTTGTTGTATACCTCCAGGCGATCAAAGAATATGGTCCGACTGGCAATTTCATTCGGTCTTTTCCTGAAGAAGATCCGTGGGCCAGCGGAAATGACAACGGTCACTTCGATTATCCCTATGACCTGATCTTCAGTAATGACGGAACCAAGTTATTTGTTTCTGATGTGAATAACAAAAGAATTCAAGTTTTTTCCTTTGATTTGGATGGGAAGTTAGTCTACGAGGAAACAATAGACGCAACAACCGCACTTATGCCAGAAGGGGGATTTAACGAAATTCGCGGATTGGATATTGATTCATCCGGTCGCTTATACATCACCGATTACATTGATGCAAGGATTCACCGCTGTACATTTAATCCGGCAACTCCTCAATGGGAATGTGAAAATTACTTCGGCGTTGCCGGCGAACCAGGAGATGATCTGGAGCATCTCAATTATCCATATGATATTTATATAGACTCAAGCGATAACATTTTCATTGCTGACAGTAATAACTTTCGAATATTAAAATGCACAGACACCGGCACCTGCGCAATTTTTGCGGGTGGTGAATGGGGTGAGGGTAATGATCAACTCACTTTCATTGCTGGCATCACAGGGGATGCTTCCGGTAATATTTACGTGAGTGATAAGGACAATTTCCGAGTGCAAGTCTTTGACAGCGATGGCAATTATTTGAAAACTTACGGCACCACAGGAGTTCCTTATATAACTGATAATGATCATATAAACACTGCTGAAGGTGTTGCCGTCGATACGGATGGAAGCATTCTGATCACAGAGCGTGACGGCTATCGTTTGATCAAACTGGATGCCCAGGGAAACCATCTCTGGACAGTAGGTGAAGCAGGTGTTTGGGGGGAGGACAACGAGCATTTTGGTGCCTATTGGGGAGGGTTGGAAGGGAGCCCGGCAGTTGATGCCAACCACAAAGTATACGTGGCAGATTCACCAAACAACAAAATCAAAATCTACAACGGCGATGGAACCTTTTTCAACTCATTTGGCTCCTATGGCCAGGAAAACAACCAGTTTGATCACCCAACATTCGTCTCAATCAGCCCATTAAATGGGGATATCTATGTGTCTGACACCTACAACCAGCGTGTGCAGGTGTTTGGTGCTAACCTGGAACACAAAGCAACCCTCGGAGTTACAGGGGAAATTGGTTCTGACGATTCTCACTTTGCCTATCCACAGGGTATTGCCATTGACCTAAATGGAGATATCTTTGTCAGCGATCTTGAAAATAACAGAGTACAGAAATGTTCTTTAACAGAATCTGCATATATCTGCGAGACTTTGATTGGTGAACTTGGCGTAAACGATGGAGAATTCGGGCATGTTACTCCAGTCGGAATTGCAATAGGTGATCAAGGGTGGGTATACATTGCGGACCAGTGGAACTCGCGGGTTCAGGTTTTTGATGCGAATGGTGCCTTCTTGACCTCTGTTGAAGGTCGACGAGATGTGCCATTCGCTACAGTTGAAGGAATAGCTGTAAACAAAAGTGGCGAGATTTTCATTCCCGATCTTTTCCATCACTCCATTCAAATCTTCTCTCCCGGTGTTCCTGACTGGAAGCAGGTCAACCTAAACGGATTTGGAAGCAGGTCAATTACCCAGATCTCTTCCATTGCAGAATTTGAAAGCCAACTTTATGTTGGGACATCTAGGCTGGAAGGTGCTGGAAGCATCTGGCGCTCAAATGATGGTGAAAATTGGAGTGAGATTAGTAACAGCTTTGATCCAGATTCAGGGATTCCGGATCTTGAGAAATTCAATGGACAACTTTATGCAGCCATTTATTGGGGAGAAAATGGCGGACAAATTTGGAGATCCGAAGATGGAACAAATTGGACCCAAGTGGTAGAAAATGGGTTTGGCACCCCAGCAAACGTCGGTGTCTATAGATTGGTAGAGTTCAATGGATATTTGTATGCTGGCACCTGGAATGGTGATTACGGGACGGAAATTTGGCGCAGTAGCTCAGGGGACACAGGTTCATGGACCAAAGTAGTTGATGGTGGAAATGGGGACAGCAGTAACTACCAGGTCAATACGTTTGAGATTTTCAATGGATACCTCTATACAGGTACTGGAAACACAAACGATGGGGCTGAGATTTGGCGCACAGATAATGGTACTTCGTGGCAGCAGGCAAATTTGAATGGCTTTGGTGATTCGGATAACGTTAATATTGGCAGCATTGTTGTTTTCAATAACATGCTTTATGCCAGTACGCAGAATTCGAATGGCGCAGAGATATGGCGATCAACTAACGGAAACATTTGGACCAAAGTGATAGATGGTGGATTAGGGGATCCCAATAATTCCAAATTTCAATCGCTTTACGTCTTTGATGACCATTTATTTGCTGCTTCATATAACGAAACTACCGGTATGAATGTTTGGAAATCGACGGATGGAAACACCTTTGAGCAGATAAATATTGGTGGATTTGGGGACAGCAACAATTCGTATACTCTGTGGAATACAGCCACTATTGATTTCAACGATCAACTTTACATCGGTACCACAAATCATAACGGTGGTGAGTTGTGGCGCTATGAGCCAGGTGGATCGAATATATACCTTCCCATGATAATCAAAAACTAAAATTTGCTAAATCTACATACTTTCTTCCCAGAGAGCTTTTTATATAAAAGCTCTCTGGTCTTGTTTTGTTAATTCTTTCTTTCTCCGAAATATTAGTAGCAGCACTTTTGAAAATTAATAAAACGGTCTTGTGGAGACCGTTCCTAAACATCGGTACTTATCTTGATAATTGGAATTTCTGGGTGCCTGGAGGGGGTCGAACCCTCAACATCTTCATCCACAGTGAAGTACTCTGCCATTGAGCTACAGGCACCATGTAGGCGGCAATTCTAACATACCCCTTGCTGTCCCGCAAGCATTAATTTTGACGTAAATGCTCAATCAACTTGTCGCGTTCGATACTAACCTGCTCATAGCTGTGCAGATCCTTGACCACCACCGTTTGTGCCTCGATCTCTTCAGGTCCGAGCACCAGTGCCCTGCTAAGCCCCAGGCGATCGGCATACTTAAATTGCTTTGCCAGCTTCTCAGGTTCCGCCTGGATCACTTTTAAACCAGCATTCCGCAGCTGACCTGACAAGCGAATGGATTCCACTAGAGTTTCCTCGTTGAATACCGTCACAAACAGGGTTTCGGGGTCCACCAGGTCTGCCGGGATCAAGCCATAAGCTTCCAAAACCAACATGATCACCACGTCCCCCATGGCAAAACCCACCCCCGGCAAAGGGTTCCCGCCGACATCCCCCACCAGGTTGGCGTAGTGCCCGCCGCCCAGGATTGCCCGGAACTCTCCATTGACTGCGTGTGCTTCAAAAACGGTACCTGTGTAATAATCCAGACCGCGGATGATTTTTGGATCATAAGTGATGTACTCCGCAACCCCCAGGGCTTCCAGCATTGAAAATAATTCCCTCATTTGCGGGTAATCCCGCCAAATCTCACGGTTTTCGAGAAGTTCGCGGATCGCCAATAACTGCTCCGCGGTCAATCCTTCCGCCAGCACTTTTTCATCCCAGATATCCGCCGGCAATTTGTCGATCCGGTCGATCAGACGCAGCATAAGGGGTTTTTGCTCCGCGCTTATCCCGATTCTGCTCAACTGACCATCCATCAATCGGCGGTCATTGACGTAGAGCTTGACCTGCTTAGGGGTCAGCCCAACATTTTTCAGGAAAGTTGCCGCTACCGCCAGTAATTCTGCGTCTGCCTGGACCGAATCACTTCCGATCTGGTCGATGTTCCACTGGAAAAATTCACGTGTGCGTCCCTTTTGCGGGCGTTCATAGCGCCAGAATGGTCCAAAAGACCACCATCGCAACGGAAAGGTTAGCAGGTTTTGCTTTGAGGCAATCATGCGTGCCAAAGTCGGCGTAAGTTCTGGTCGCAGGGTGATCGGATCGCCGCCGCGGTCGTTAAAAACAAAGGCCTGCTCCTTTACCAGCTCTTCGCCGGATTTCGCCGCATAGAGATCAATCGTCTCCAGGCATGGTCCTTCATACATCTGATAACCAAAGGCTTCCGAAGCCTCACTTAACTTCCGGATCAACCACTGGCGTTTTGCCATCTCATCGGGGTAAAAATCGCGTGTGCCCTTGACGCTCTTGATCACATTCTTCATATC
>MTKX01019742.1_pt2 | contig 10616 bp, 9 predicted proteins | sample 1042771 | NCBI WGS metagenome assembly MTKX01 (sample SAMN06212183, study PRJNA360534) | anaerobic digester metagenome | biome: Wastewater treatment plant; material: sludge; isolation source: anaerobic digester fed with sludge from wastewater treatment plant | place: Denmark: WWTP Randers ... | reverse complement strand
CAGGCTGTTGTTGTATGACCGGCGTTTCTCGGGGTTCATCAACGTGTTGCGGATCTCCTCCAGTTGGCTAAGCGCTTGGTTAGCTTGGGCGACCACGTTGTTGTCGTGATGTGTGACGAGCGCGCGCCACTTGGTGTATTGGTCGTCGAGAACTGTTTCGATCTCACTTTGATTGGCGTCTTGTGATATGTTGAGCAGGTCGTAATAATTATTCATGATTTTTCTCCTCGAAGTATAATTTTTATTCCTTTGGAAAACGCGCGTTCCAAAGTTGCTTGATTCTGTTCATTTCTAACAAATTTCCCTGTCTTCTAGCGTTTTCGTACCATCTGTTAAATGCATCTTCCTGGAGCGATCTGCTGTCTGAAAGATTAGGGCAGCCAGTGATAATTTCGTCCAATAGGGTTACAGCTTCTTCCCACCTGGCGGTGGCAACGTAACGCTCAGCTATCATAGTCCTGGCAGTGCAGGCGGTCTGAACGCAGCTAATGTTGTTGGGCTGTAATCCTAAACAAGTCACTAAATGTTCAAGTGCAATCTCTGGTAAATCTGCGCTAAGAGCAACCTTAGCGGATTCCAAGCTAATTTTTACTTGAAGTTGTCTTACTTCTTCCTCTTTAAAGCCATATTTGCTTGCCTTCAAAACGGCTTCTGAGGCACACTCGTAATCACTTTTTTCAAAACAGGATTGGGCAGCTGCAAAAGACTCTGCGGCTTTATTTCTCCTTTGCTCTAACTGATAACCAAACAGGAGAGACACTGCGATAACAACCAGTCCTAAGCCTATACTAATGGCAATGGTTGCTGAAATTTTTTTTCTGTATTGCAGACGATCATCTTTCTGTTCAGGATTAATCTTGTTTTTGCGATTTTTGGGATCAGTATCCGTTTGATTTTCCTGCAAGAGATCGATTATTTTTTCTTCATTGGCTTGATAAGAGCGCATATTGATCCCGCAGCCAGAACAGATGACTGATCCCATGAGGTTTTCATACCCACAACTGGGGCATTTCAGCGAGATCTGAATAACTGGCTGTTCGCTCATCAAACCTGAAAATACTGATTATAAAGGACGTAAGCAACGAAACAGAAAATTATGAGAATTACAAAAATGATGAGCCATAAAAATGTGCCCTTGACAACATAGTCCTTATTGTCTCTCTCTGTAACTTCAGCTTGATCTGCGGTTTTCACCCTTTCTTCATTTGTCTTTTGTTCTATGCTCAGCGCATTTGAAAAACGTTTGCGATCAAATTCCTGGATCGGTGTCCCACATCTTGGACAAATCCTTGTATCAAGGCTGATCGTATTTCCACAAGAAGGGCAGGACCGGCCAATTTGGGTTTGACAAATGTCGCAAATAATCACTTCAGCGGGGATCATGCCCCCGCAGTTTGGACAGGCTTTGTAAGGAGATTTGGACGGATTGTTATTCAGCCAGGGGATGTTGATCAGGTTTTCTGGCTGTGGTTGAGGCGTTGGCACAGTCGCAAGTTGCTTGGGCAGGTGTTCTTCTGGTTCTTTTTTACTTCCATTCAAAACGGCGAGAGCCTCTTCAATTTGGAGGATCTCTGTCTTTACATCTTCTCCTGAAAATTCCTTTGAAAGGAGAGATGCTCTTTTTCGGTTGTAGATGTTCGTTATCTCATCGTGAGTAACCTCACCGGTAACTCCAAGAACATTTTTTGCGGATTGTTCATCCATGATGCTACCCCACTCCAGCTAATGCTTCATTCACAATTTCGATCAAATACTGTCTGCGCCAACTTCTAATATTTGTTGACTCAAATAAGTAGTCCTCACCGTTGACCTCGAGAGCAAAAAGTGGTGGAACATCTGGATATTGTGCTCCACATGAAAAATAGCATGTGATTTTTCCACCGGAATTTTTTGGAACCTCTACCATGAACATGTAGGATCCATCATGAACGCCGTACTGATCGACCCCTGGTTTCAATTCCACTTTGGCACCAGGAATATTTTTCAGCAGATTTACTTCCTCAACCATTCGCGCCTGTGTTCCCCTTCCGGGTGCTTGTTGTTGGGGTGCGTTAAGTTGGTTGAACCCACCAGGCATGCCTCCCGGCCTGGCTTGCGGGTTGTTTGAGTATCCGTAACCGGAAAGCAAGCCACTGAGCATTTGAGAAGGGTCCGAAGGATTGTAACCTTGCGGTTGACCCAAAAAGCTTCCGGCAGGATCCATATATCCTTTATCGGCGAGTGTTTCCAAAAATTTGATTCTTTCATTGGGATCGGCTTGCATTAGCATGGTGCGAATATCCATTTGAGAATTCTGAAGAATGGTACTATCCACCTGCCAATCCCGAATGGTTTTAAACTCATCCAGTGTTTGCTGGCTGAGGACATCATTTCCTGAATCAAGCGCTTTGAGAGTCGTGATGATTACGCTGAGAATCTCAACCCCGATGGTTTTTGGCAGTTGCATGCCTTTTAACCCTTGGAAAATGCGCTCGCCAAATTCCTCACGGCGCATGTTGACTTCTTCATAAGTAGCTACACTGACCACAGGGTTTATGGCCATGTTTACCCTGTCGAATAAAGCGTGTAAGGGCTGATCGATCTCCAAAGCAACACGTCTGACATCGGTGACTTTGTATTCGACCACAAGATCGAGATCCAGTTGAACCGGGACAGGATATTTGATCTGGTACTTCCGGCTGGTCTCGACTGATAACTGCTTCACTCGCATATCGACCAAAACCGCTCTGATGTTCCTGAACATCTTATACCTGTGGAGGTGGTAGAAACCTGGAGTTAAGATTTCCTTGAACACTCCACCCTCCGTAACCACGGCACAGTAACCCTCTCTAACTTCATACTTTCCGCTCAGCAAAGGAAGCGGAATGCCCTGGTCGAGGAGTTGTTCTGGCCGAACTAGATCAGTATCATCGATGGTGTGGCGGTTATCAATCATTTTTTTCTCCTAACTCAATTTCAACTAATTACACAAAGCTGATGCAAAGAAAAATAACAGGATCGCTAATGAGATGGCTGTTTTTAACCTCATTATCTTAAGGTCTTTTCGATAATACTCATCGCCAGGAACTGGCGGTAAATTGAGGCCAGCAATCGAATGATAAAGCCCAATCGGCCAAAGGAGCAATCCTAATGGTGGGAAAATCCACAGAGACAATTTGGAAAACCTTTCAGCCTGATCAACTTTACTTCTAATCTGCGACAGGTATTCATTTTCTTGAAGTTGTTGAACACGCTTCTTTTCTGCAATTCGGGCTTCAGCTTCTTTTTCTTTAATTGCTGCCTGGATATCCACGCCGCAATCCTGGCAAAACCGGTTGTGCATGCTGGTTAATCTTCCGCAGCTTGGGCAGTCTACGCCCAATTGGTTGCCGCAGGATTTGCAGAACCGGGTGCCGGCAGGATATTTCTTCCTGCATGAAGAGCAAGTCCAAACGTTTACATCCTCTGTCTCAGTTTGCTGAACGGCTTGACGTGAAGCCCGTGGACGAGGAGGAGCCATCCACCCAGCGCCCACACCGGTTGTTGCAGGGATTGTTGAAGGATCTTCCAAACCACCGATGTTCGTTATAGCGCGATCGTATTCATTTCGCTTGTTTGGATCTAGTAGAGTTTTCCTGATCTCTTCAATCGTCATCAAGGCCTGGTTCGCTTCGGAAACGACTTTTGGATCGTGATTTGTGACCAAAGCGCGCCATTGATCGTAATGCGTATCCAGAGCTGTCTCAATTTCAGATGAGTTAGCTTCAGTGTCAAGACCTATAAGTTCATAATAATTCATTTCTCCCTCCGCATTTTCACTTTATCAAGCATTTGTTCCAATCATCTCACACATCATTTGTCATTTTTTTGTTTTGAACCAATGGTTTTGTCTTCCTGGTTTCCTTTTCCAACTAATCGCTCTCAAAACATCAAGGCAATGCTTGCAAGTATTAGGTTTTTCTCGTCAAATAATACTAAGCACTTATAACAATTCAATCAGAGAACCAATAAGACCGATAATAGCGGTTAGTACTATAAAAACAATAATAATACCGAGTGAGATGGCTGCCCTTCGTTTTGCACTGATTAACTCTTGCCTATATTGTTCATCACCAGCGGCGGCGGGTAGCTTTAGGCCCGAATTAGAATTGTAGAGTCCGATTGCCCACGCGAACATTCCAATTCCAGGATGGATCCACCACCACATGCTCGAAAACTTCTTTGCAGTGATAGCCTTCTGTCTGATTGGTTCCAACAATGTTTGTCTGCGGAGTTCTTTTTGTTGTTCAATTTCCCGCAGTTCTTTTTTTCTTTGGGCTTCGTTAATATCGACTCCACAGTCAATGCAATACTTACTGCTTATATAAGTCAATTTCCCGCAATTTGGGCAGTCTACCCCCATTTGGTTACCGCAGGCTTTGCAAAAACGAGTGCCTACAGGATATTTCTTCCTGCACGAAGGGCAAGTCCAGATATTAACGTCTTCAGTTTCACCTGGCTGACCGGTCTGACCTATAGGCTTGGGGCGAGGTGGTGCCATTGACCCACTGCCTACTCCAGTTGTTGAAGCAACTAACGATGGATCTATTATTCCGCCGATGCTTGTCAAAGCGCGATCATATTCATTTCGATTGTATGGGTCCAGTAAGGTTTTCCTGATCTCTTCGATATTCATCAAGGCTTGGTTTGCTTCGGAGACCACCTTTGGGTCGTGGTTTGTGACAAGAGCGCGCCATTGATCGTATCGTGTATCGAGGGCAGTCTCGATTGAGGAAGCGCCAGCATGATTATCAAGGCCTAGTATCTCGTAGTAATTCATTTACTTTCGATCAGTAACTCCCTTTTCCTAAGCATTATCAAACCGTTTTCAATCAGGATCCGCAACTCTCGACTTGAGTGGAGAGCAGCGGATTATTCAATCAGTTGGGACTGCATCCACAATTTTTTGGCTGAGATTTGGTTTGTGGACTGACCAACAGCGTAATCAACTTTTGTCTGAGTTTCGATGCCAGATTCAATATCCCGAGCAATGATTTCTACAACGCCATTGTTTGTGCTGCTGATTGTGACGCGCACTTTTTTACCCGGTGGTCTGTTGGGTGGAAGCCCAGTTAGTGTGAAATCGCCAATCGGATTACACAACGCAGGATTTTGAAATTCGCCTTGATAAACAGTAATCTTTATGCCAGTCTGTCCTTGCATCTGAGTTACAAATTCTTTGGATACGTCAACAGGAATCGGCGTGTTTTTCTTAATGAGAATCGAGTTGATTTTTTGGCTTGTGCCTGGCGCGATTGCTTCTATTCCAATTGAGTGGCTGATGACATCTGTTATTTGAAGAGAACCAATTTTTTCTATTACCGCAGGTTGAACCTCTTCTTTTTTGACTTTTATAACCTCCAAAGCAGCTACGATGGCGGCACCAAGACTGACAGCCTCATCAGGATTAACTGATGCGTCAGGCTCTTTGCCAAACATCGATCGTAACTGCTCTCTTACTGCAGGAATTCGGGTCGATCCACCAGTGAGCAGTACCCTATCCACCTCCTGCACCTGTACCTTCGCGGACCTCAACACGCTGCGTATCAGAGCTGCGGTGGTATCGAGTTTTGGTTTGATTGCCTCATCAAACTGTTCCCTCTGAATCACAACCTGGCTTCTATGCCCTTTTGCCCGAACCAATACAGTTGTTCTTTGGCGGACACTCAATTCCTTTTTTGCCTTCTCAGCGTCTTTTCGCAACTGCTGCGTTTCTGCAGCATCTTCCGTTGGATCAAATTGATGTTCCGCAACAAATTGCTCAACGCAAAACCGGATGATGGCATCGTCAAAATCCTTACCACCCAGCTGATGGTCACCTTCTGAGGCGATGATCCTGATGTTCTGCCCCTTGTCTTCGACTCTCATCAACGTGACATCGAATGTACCTCCACCCAGATCGTAGACCAGAACAGTCTCATCAGCACTGCTTTTCTGTGCTCCAAAAGCAATTGCTGCGGCAGTTGGCTCGTTGATAAGTTTCAGAACCGTAAACCCCGCAATCTCGCCAGCCGTAATTGTCGCTCTTCGACGATTATCGTCAAAATAAGCTGGAACGGTAATCACTGCGTAGGGGATGGAGTAGCCAAGAGTATCCTCAGCGTCTTTTTTTAGCTTTTTCAGAATTAACGAGGATATATCTGGCGGGGTTAATCGATTTCCGTTGTATTTGAAAAACCAGTTTGGGTTTCCCATTTCTCTTTTTGAAAAGACAATGACTTTATCAGGAGATGTAACCGCGCTTTCTTTGGCAATTTCACCAACAACCACGACATCGTTATCAAAAAAGACTGCCGATGGGGTCAGGCGCTCACCCTCAGCGTTGGTTACGATTTCAGGTTCACCATGATCATTAACAATCGATAAAGAAGAATAGGTGGTTCCTAAATCGATCCCAACAGCTAACATTTTCTTATCAGTCATAGTAACTCTGTATTTATATTCCTCTTGACTTATTTACACCGGGATCATTTCTCTGACCATGCATTTTGGCATGTACAGAGGAGATAATCCAGGATTAGACCTTCCATGAGGAAAGCACCCGCTTGGATTCCTCAATTTCCTGAATGATGCTGGGGTCTCTCGCTCCAATTAATAAAGCCTTTGCAGTCGGATTTCTGAATTCTTCACTCGAGAAAACGATGGCTGGTATGTATTCCGACACCAATCCTTTGGCTAAGACCTGAGAAATTAGTGGCGAGAAATTATTGTAAAGAATTGACGAATTTATAAAAGAGGTGATGATCGGTTCTTTATGGTTAAATAGACCGCCGATAACACTTGTGTATTGGCTCTTGATCGACTCATTTTTGCTGGTGATGATGGCATCCATAAGAAAGATTAGTCGGCTGTGATTCCAGGAGCTCGTCATTTCCAGGTTGATCAGCGAGTCAATGGTTTGCCGTATAAAAGGATGTTGCAATCCCTTATAAAGGTAACAGGCAGATAAGAAGGTCGTTATGCTTTCATCCGTTTGTGGATTTACATCCTTCCAACAATCTTCAAGATAACGCAGACCAAATTTCTCAACCAAAGAAAGCACAGTCTTGAATCTAAATTTTTCCGTTAGGAATCTCCAGGCAAAGTTAGTGGTGTCGGACTCTAGCTGTTGGATAGGCATGAAGGGAGCAGGAATTAACCTGGCGAAATTCATTTTTGTTTCATGATTGGCCGCTGAATCAGCCACAGCCTTGATGCCCGCTGCGATGACACCTGGCAGTAGACCTGAAGACTTTCTTACACCTTTGTAGCTGGCTGAATTTGCGGGTTCAGATTCTATGTAGAGGAAACTGGCATGTTTGACAAGATTTGGTATTACTTCCGGATTGTTGAACCTCTCGAGGATTTTCATGGCCATTATGGAAGTAAGTGAGTGATCGCTGGTGTTCTTAGCCAACCAGGGGATGGATTTGGGTGAGTTCGTGAGAGCAAGTATCTGGAGGTAATCAAGCAAGTTGCTTGCAACGTAAGTCTCATCAGTGATGAGTTTTTCGACCTCATCGCCACCAATTTCACTCAATAAGGACATCACATCTTTTGTCTTTTCCTCAGGAAAAAACAATTTGTTTTTCATTGTCCAGAGTGGTTGCACAGCCGCGAGTGGAAGATTTTCGTGTAACAACCGTGAAGCTCTTGCGTAAACTTCACCTTTTCCTTTTTCGAAATCTGTCAGGATACGACGTAATTCGCCCGGCTGAATTTGCTTGTTGGTCGGCTTTCTCCCAGGGACTGGCAGTAATTGATCGAGTTCATAAAATTGGGGAGGATATTTTGGGGTGGTTTGAGCAGTGACGATTGGTATTTGACGGCTCACCTTTGTTCCACAATTACCACAAAAGGCGGCGTTACTTGGTAGACTCTTACCACAATTTGGACACGCGTTGTTATCCATATCTCCCTCTCCAAGAAAGTCTGGTACCAATCAAGCCCATATTATAACATTATTAGCCTGTTTATTTCGTAATTTGAAAAAAAACACCTGATGAAAATCAATATAGCCCAGATGGGTAAACTTGAGGATTAGGTGCATAAAATACTGGAAAAACCAGGTAGGTTATCTCCACTCGATTATTTGCTAGTAGGGGATAGCAAAAATAACAAAATATCTGAATACCCCATCAAAAATACCCAAGATGATAGCAAGCCACCCAGTCCACTTTTGAGCTACTGCGTCTTATTTATTTTCTTCGAATTCCTCAACCTGGTAGATCTCCACCTGCAACACGCGGCGGCGCCAGAGGTCGGATTGGGAACCCATTTTTTGACAGAGGTGGTTGAGAAATTGGTCTGGTTCTGGCAGCTGTTCCCAGACCTGGGGCAAAAACGTTGCCTGATGCATTCCATCCGAAAGCACGACTCCATCGACGTGCGGCCTTAGCAGCTTTGGCAGTTCAGCTGGGTCGGAATAGGGCAGGGGCTCAGGCTTGGTCAGCCGGGAGATCTCGATGTGGATCAAGCCAACTTCGCTTGGGCGTACCTGCGGGAAGCGGTAATCCTGTGTGGCAGCCTGGGCTGCCCGCTGGCGCACGTCTTTGGCAAGCGGCTGGTACGCTTCGAGGGTGCCGATACAGCCGCGAAGTTGACCGCGTACGGTCAGGGTCACAAAACTTGCCCCAATTTCCAGTAGAGCAGGGGTGAGGTGTTCAGGTAAGGGGGTAGCCGAGCGGCCATTGGCAGCATCGATGAGTGACTGGCGGGCGATTTTTAGCAGAGTGGTACGTTCATCAGGGGTAAGTTGCGCTGGCATAGGATTTGCACCATTCCTTTCAAGCCTCAATCAGGCTTACTGTCATTATACAAAGTAATTCAGCTTCCCGCATACTTTTGCGCGAAGGGAACAGGGTGAGCCAGTATGTCCAGAGAAATGCACCAAATAGACGATGATCCAAAACCGCGGAAGTCGCGTTTTTCACTTGAGAGTCATAAATCTGAGCCAGAACCGGAGCAGGTACGCCGGGAAGCCAGGATTGATTCTGATGATGCAAAATACGACGAAGTTCGTCAGGCTGAGGTTAACACTGAAGCAAGGATGCCCGAAAAAACTCCGCGCAAGCAATCTTCCAGGAGGGAGGTAGTACCTGAGGGAGCGACACGGAGCCATCCTGGTCAGGGCATCGGGAGACTGTTTATGCAGGTCATGTCATCTGTTATCGGGGTGGGCGCTGTCACTGCAACCTTGTTTTCGCTGTGGATGCCCGGCAGTTTGATGCCTGGCAATCTACAAAACCGCATGGCACAGGCTGCCAACCCCAGCCAGGCGGAGGTGCTCACAGCCACTGCCGAAGCGGCTNNCCCAGCCAAGAAAATCGGGATCGTGGTCGGTCACAGGGGCAGCGATTCTGGTGCGGTCTGCAGCAATGGTCTTACTGAACTGGAAGTGAACAGCAATGTTGCCACTTTTGCGCAGATGAAATTGATCGACATGGGCTATGACGTGGAACTCCTGGATGAATTTGATCCCCGCTTAAAGGATTACCAGGCAGGTCTGCTATTCTCGATCCATGCTGACTCCTGCGATTACATTAACGACTCTGCCACTGGTTTCAAAGTGGCTGCCGCACTCTCGGAAACAAAATCTGAGAACTCCAACAGGCTTGTGCAATGTGTGGCTGACCGGTATGCCAATCTGACCGGTTTAAGGTATCATTACCAGTCAGTAACAAACGACATGACCCGTTATCATGCCTTTTCGGAGATTGATCCCAACACTACTGCCGGGATCATCGAGATCGGTTTCCTGAACCTTGACCAGGAAATTCTTACCTCCAATCCCGAACTCCTGGCTGACGGCATCGTTGCTGGCATAAAATGCTATATGAATAATGAAGGAGTATCAGATCCGGGAGTACAACCCTAAACCTGGATCCTGGAGTTGATGGAAGGTCAGAGCACAAACACACACGAGCTGATCGCGCAAGCCAAACAGGCTGTTCTGGATGGCGATGTCGCGCTTGCCCGCCAATTNNNAAAATAGCGCAGCGATGCTGCTCATGGCAGGGCTTTCTGAGCCTCAAACGAGCGTGCTTTGGCTTAGAAAAGTGCTCGACCAGGACCCCCAAAACCAAGTTGCACGAGATGGTTTGCTGTGGGCAAGCACCCAGATGCGCCAAAGTTCAGCAGTCGGTTGGCAAAAGGAACACGTTCCCACTGAGCAAACTCCTGCCGTTCCACCTACGGTCCCACAGGTAACCCCCAAGCCAAAGCCGAGACGCCGCCTGGCGTGGGGCTGGGCTTTTGGGGCTTTGTTGATAGCTGCGATGCTACTCGGGCTCTATTCGGTTGGGATTATCCGTTCGCAACCTGCCGCTGGCGCTCAGTTCCAGTTGGTTGAAACAGAAGCTGTACCGCTCAAACCGAGCCTGACGCCAACAAACACGGCAACTCCCACCAACACCCCGACCTCAACGCCGACGCCGACTCCGACTAACACGCCTACCCCTACGCCTACTCCGACGGCGACAGCCACTCCGACGGCAACACCCACGCCAACAGAGACGCCCTTGCCGACGGTTGAGATAACCCCTTACGAACCAATACCGACTGATACCAATTACAACCCGGGTGTTTCTGAACCGCTAGGCGACAAATGGATCGATGTG
>MTKX01010021.1_pt1 | contig 10618 bp, 6 predicted proteins | sample 1042771 | NCBI WGS metagenome assembly MTKX01 (sample SAMN06212183, study PRJNA360534) | anaerobic digester metagenome | biome: Wastewater treatment plant; material: sludge; isolation source: anaerobic digester fed with sludge from wastewater treatment plant | place: Denmark: WWTP Randers ... | reverse complement strand
AGTGGCAAATACAGCAAGGAAAAGTCCTGGCAGATCAACTTGCCCGAACAGACGCAGAAATCCGTCAGAATCAGGCGGATTTGGATCGAATTGAGGTGGAGATTAAGTCCCACCGGCAACGCGTCCAGGAGTATTTGCATCAACTGGATGCGCTTCCAATGGATGAATTGCAATCCCAGGGAATTCATTGGAAGACCACCCTGGCAGTATCCGAGAGGGCAGTTGCCACGGCTGTGAACCGGGAGGATGAATATCGTAAGGCAGTCGAAGCAGGTCGCCAGCGCCAGGCGGATATCCAGAACCGGCAGATTCAACTGGGGGAAGCACTTCAGATGCTGATCAGCGAGCAAAAATCACTGCGACTCCAGGAAGAAGATCTCAATCGAAAAATTCAACAAAGCCAGGAACAGATCCAACCGGCTGAAGAGGAAATGAAAGCGCTGGAAGTAAAATTTAACCAGGCTCAACAGGATCAAATCGCTGCCCAGCAGGCAACTGCAGTTGCTGACCGGCATGCAACCCAGGCGCAATTGGAATATGCCCGCCTGAGGGAGAATTTTGACTCTCTGCGCCGCCGGATTGAAGAAGATTTTGGGTTGGTGGATTTTGAATACACAACCAGTGTTTCCGGGCAGACGCCCCTGCCGCTGGAAGGAATGGTATCCGAATTACCCAAGGTTAAGGATTTATCCCCGGACGTGGAGGAAAATATCAACCGGTACCGGGCGCAGCTGCGGCGGTTGGGCGCCATCAATCCGGAGGCATTAAGTGAATATCGGGCGGTAAAGGAACGCAAGGAATTCCTGACCCAGCAGGTTGCCGATCTGCGAAAAGCCGATACAGATTTACGCCAGGTGATTGCTGAACTGGATGCCTTGATGAAGCAGGAATTCCGGAAGACGTTTGATGCAGTTGCGGTTGAATTTAAGGAAATGTTCACACGCCTCTTTGGGGGTGGCTCTGCCAAATTATTGATGACGGATGAGGATCATCCCACTGAAACAGGAATTGATATTGAGGCACGGCTGCCCGGGCGGAGGGAACAGGGACTTTCCCTGCTTTCCGGTGGAGAACGCAGCCTGACGGCAGTCGCATTGATCTTCTCCTTGCTCAAAGTATCCCCTACGCCATTTTGTGTGCTCGATGAGGTGGATGCCATGCTGGACGAAGCAAATGTTGGGCGTTTCTGCGACCTGCTGCGGGAGCTGAGTCACGAAACCCAGTTTGTGGTGATTACCCACAACCGGAACACTGTTCAGACAGCGGATGTCATTTACGGTGTCACCATGGGCAGGGATTCCGCCAGCCAGGTGATCAGCTTGAGGCTGGACGAGGTCAGCGAGGAAATGGTGCGATAAACAAACGATCCCCACAGTGAAATCTGTGGGGATCGTTTATATGAAAGATGGAGAGCGACTAGTACAGTCCAGCTGGCAGGGTGGGGTCAATTGGAACCACAGATTTCCAGACATCATCGTATTTTTCGATGGTATGATCTGCTTTTTTCTGGGTTAACCAATCGGTAAATGCGTCCTCTTTCACCTGTTCAAACTCGGACTGGGAGAGCGGGCGGGCTTCATGACCCAACACCTGGATCAGGTGGAAACCAAAGGTGGTCTGGATGGGCTGGCTGATTTCACCCACCGGGGTATTGTAGGCGGCGACTTCAAATTCCGTCACCATTTCTCCGGGACCAAACCAGTTGAGATCGCCACAGGTCTGGTTGTTGGAGGTATCCGTTGAGATTTGAGCAGCCAGTTCGCACCAATCTGTGCCATTTTTCAGTTGTTCCAGGGCAGCCAGTGCCTCTTCCTCGGTTGCCACCAGGATGTGACGTGCCCAGACCTGGTCCTGTTCCGGTTTCAGATCTTTGGTAATTTCAGCAAGCAAGCGGTCCCGATACAGCTGGGCTTTCATCAAGTTGCGAAGATCGGAGCGGGTAAAGTTGTATTCATCCACTCCCTCCAGGTAGGATTTCATCTGGCTTGTGAACCCATCATACGTGTATGGGGTGCTGGTGGGCAGGGCAGTTGCCGTTGGTGCAGCGGTTGCCGTCAGGTCTGGCGTGCTGGTGGGACCTGTGGTTGCTGTGGGCGGCACCTGTGTGGCGGTGGGGGCGGCAGTTGCTGTTGCGGATGATTCCGTGCCCGCTGTTGTGGCAGTTGGTTTGGGTGTGGATGTGGGGGCGGTGAGGGTCAACTGGATGGGGTTGAGTGTGGAGGTCACAAATGGGGTGACTGTCACGGTTGGGGTGGGGGTTCCATTTTTGTAATATTGGAAAAATTCTTCAACCCGCTGGTCAATCTCCTCATCAGAAACCACAATCCCAAGAGCATTGGCTTCCTTTTCAACGATGATTGTATCCACCATCTCGTCCAGGACAGTAGACGCCAGGCTTTCACCGTTTGCCAGAGCAGTTTCAATCTGGGTCAGATAGCTTTCATAGAAAGATGTATCCAACCCGTATGCCTGCGCAAACTGGACAATTTGTATGGCGTTCTGAACATAGTTGAACCTGGTGAAACGCACCTGGGTCTCAAAATCAGCAACAGTAATGGATTTTCCATCCACCCTGGCTGCTGCCCGATTTTGCTTTAAGACATACTCGTTGATGATTCCAAAAGCGATCAACCCAATAACCAGTACAGCGATGGAAATGATCCCGATGGTCAGCCAGCGCCGCCGCATGTTCTCACGATCAATGCGCGTCTGCTGCTTTTTACTTACATATTTCGGCGTGGGATTTTTTTCGGTCATGGAAAATTTTCTCCAGGAACCATGGATTCAGGGGCATGGGCAGATTGCCAAATGCCCCTGAATGATGATCCAATCTATTAGGTCTGGTTAATCGGCTGATTTTTCCCCAACATAGGGGAGCAAGGCGATATGGCGGGCGCGCTTGCNNTGCCACTTCTCTCTGGTGGCGGGCGCATGTGCCAGTCTGGCGGCGGGGGCGAATTTTCCCCTCTTCCGTAACGAAACGGCGCAGCATATCAATTTGCTTGTAATCAATTTTCAAATCTTTATCCGCACAGAACTGGCAGATCTTTGGGCGGGAAACGTACCGGCGACCACCCTGGAACTGTTCGTTCTCGTTTGCTGAATAATCTGACATGGGTCTTACTCCTTAAAGTATTAATAACTGCAACCGGCTTGTTCGATAATGGGATGGGTTCCAATTATGGGACGCAGCCAGTTTTAATCAACAACCGTGATCATGTGACGCATCACGGGTTCCAGGAAGCGCAGATTGCGTTCCAGCTCATTGGTTGCGCTGGAGGGCATTTCGGCAACAACCAGGTAGTACTGACCTTCCCGTTGTTTCCGGATCAGGTATGCCATCCGGCGTTTGCCCCAGTTGTCCACTTTGACAACTGAACCGCCTAATTCAGCGATCCACGCCTTCACGCGATCCAATACACCAGTTACGGCTGCTTCTTCCAGTTCGGGCTGGAGAATTAAAACCACCTCATATTGACGCATAGCTTGATAACCTCCTTTCCTCGGGATTGCCCTCAGACGACATCGTTGATGTAGCCAAGAGCGGAAAGGCAACAGGTAATTCCCCGTTGACTGTTCTGAGGGAGGATTCTACCACAAAACCCGCAAACCCGCAAAAAACAGGAGCGGCTTTTGTTACCCCAATAGCTGGTGGACCGGTGCCCGGCGATAATATTCGCGGTAGGCATTGGTTTCAGCCAACAATAACCGGACCTGCCTTTCAAGGTCTGCTATTAACCTGGTACTTGGAACACCGCCGGGGAAAATCTCAATTTCACCAAAGTTCAATAGATTAAAACGGATATATCCACTTGCTTCCAGCCACTGTAATCCTCTCAGAATGGANNTGGTCCAACGCCACCTGGCTGTACAGAAGGATGACCCGCAAGGGATGAACAGATGCAACCACACTGGCAAGCTCTTCCGGTCCGGCGGGAGGAGTGAGAATGACGAGCGTTGATGATGGTCCAATTTCCATTCGGTTGGTTCCGATTTTTGGGGAACCGCCAGTTCCTTCCTGCCAAATGGCAGATTGATCAATCGCCGGGTCGCCTTTGAGCCAGGCAAAAGCATCAAGGTGGCGGTAATCTTCCACCTCCATGGTGGATGGCGGCGTTACAATAATTGTGTCTGTTTCAATGGTTCGGGTAGCAACCCATTCAATCTGCAATTCCGGTTCTCCGCGATATGAGGAAGTCCGAATGGTATATGCAAGATCAAATTGCCCTTCAGGCATGGGCATGCCGCCTCCCTGCCAGTAGATGACCCGGTGTGCAAGCCCGTTTTCATCCTCCACAACAACCAGAAGATGTTCCCCCGTCTTGCCAAGCCGGGTATAACTGGCAACTGACAGATTTTTTGAATAGAGGATGGGGGCTGGATTCCCGGGTCCAAATGGAGCAAGCCGTTTGAAAGATTCCGCCAGTGGCAGGGCAAGGTCAGCCCAAGGGATTTGGGCATCCAGGTTTAATTCCAACGTGAGATTTTGCTCCTGCTTCATCCTCTCAACAATCTTGATCATTGTGCGTTGGAAGGCAGGCAGGTTCTCCTCCGGCAGGGATAGCCCTGCAGCCATGGGATGACCACCGAATCCAAGCAGCAGCGATTGGGCTTCTGAAAGTGCTGCTGTAATATGAACGCCCTCAATGGATCGGGCTGATCCTCGGGCGGGTTGACCGGCAGGGGATTGAAGCAGGATCACCGGGCGCTGGTATAGTTCCACAAGGCGGCTGGCTACAATTCCCAATACACCAGCAGACCATTGTGGGTGGGACAGGATCAGGATGGGATTTTGCAGCAAGTCGGGATGTTGTTCCACCTGCGATTGGGCTGCGCCAAAGACTTGATCTGTCAACAGTTTCCGCTGGGCATTCATTCCTTCCAGGCGGGCGGCTGTGACCTCTGCCAGTGTTTTATGGGGGGTTAATAAAAATTCGATCAGAGGATTGGCGTCACCCAGGCGACCGACCGCATTCAAGCGGGGAGCCAGGATAAAGCCGAATTGTTCTTCGGTGATTTCAACAGGCGAGATTTCAGCCCGGTCAAAGATTGCCTGAAAAGCGGGTCGAAGGGAGCGGTTACACTGTCGCAGCCCCAATTGCACCAGGTAGCGGGCATCCATTTTTAAGGCTGCCAGGTCTGCAACCATCCCCAGGGCAACCAGGTCCAGGAGGTCTTCTACAGCGGGAAGATTGCCCATCCGGCTGGCAACCTCGCGGCAGACAAGGTAAGCTGCACCCACCCCGGAAAGAGTCCGGCTGGGATGGTGTTCCGGCAAACGCTGCGAGTTAATGACTGCAAAAGCCGGGGGAAGCTGTTCCGGGAGGGTGTGGTGATCGGTAAGAATGACATCCACCCCATTCTTTTGCGCATAGTCTATCGATTCGTGGGCAGTAATCCCTGTATCGCAGGTAATTAACAGGGAAATCCCCTGTTTGAGAAAAGATTGCAAATGGGGAAGTTGGATGCCATGGGATTCCACCGCCCGGATGGGCACCCGGTAAGCCACATCACAACCAAGGGAGCGAAGGCATCCAACAAGGACAGCCGTGGCAGTCTGTCCATCCACATCGAAGTCCCCCCAAATTCCTATGCGCTCGCGTTTTTGAATTGCCTGGATGATTCGATCGATTGCCTGATCGAAATCCGGCAGGTCACTGGGAGAAGCCGGTGAGTAATCGTTTGGATTTAGATATCCACGTGCAATTTCAACAGAATGAATCCCGCGGCGTACCAGCGCGCTGGCGGTGAGATGATCCCCATCAACCAGGTCAAGGATTCCGTCAGGAATGATTACAGGGGAGGGTTCCTGCCATTGGGCGCCAGTATATTTCAAAACTCAATTTCTCCGATTTGATCAAAGTCAATCTGAATTTCCGGTAGTTCTGGTTCAAGGATGCCGCCAGATGGCTCGTTGATGTTCCCAGGGTGGATGCCACGATTGCAGAGTGTTCTGAATTTGCAAAACTTGCATTGTTTCTCATCATCCGTCATGGGGAAAGGATCAGGTTTTGTGCTGAGAATTTCGATTGAGGTGATCAATTCCTGCAGGTATTTTTGATCTTCATTGAGTTCAAAAAGCGTGTAGGCGTAACAAATGGGGGATTCGGGGGTTTCTGTGAACCAGTAAATCATTTCCACCGCTTCCGGCGGGATGGTTTCCCTCCCATACAAGCCCCGCCCGGCTTTTACAAGCAGGTAGCGGTACAGACGGGTTTGAACCCGCTCCTTTAATGTTGATGGCTTGGGGCGAAACCGGTTGGTTTTCCAATCCACGATGACTGCCCGTTCACCAGGTGAGATGGCAAGCAAGTCGTACTTTGCCACCAGGCGATACCCTGCAAACGGAGCAGCCAGCATCCACTCTGGATATCTCGTTTGAGGGATATTTTCCAGTTGATGTTGGAGGTAGTTCTGCCACCAGGTTCCCAGGACACCATCATCTATTCCGGATTCAATGGCATCCAATGGCAATCCCAATTGGTGGCGGTGGACAAGCTGATGAAAGCGCTGCCCCAATTCCATGTGCCACTCCTGCTCCAGGACAGGCTCGGACTGAATGGCAGGCCATGGGAGGTGAAGCACATGAAGCAATTCAAACCGGCGTGGACAATCCACAAAATCCTGCAGGTTGTTTTGACTGAAATGAAAACCGGGTTTTAACCTCATTGATTCTCCGCATTCCATAAAGATCGCAGGGCAGTCAATGCCAGTGCCTCCCGTGCTTCCTGGCGGGGGGATTTCCCTGTATTCCAGGTTATCACCAGTTCCTTGCGGGCGCGGGTGATTCCAACAAATAGGAGACGCAGCCTTTCGGATGAGTATTCAAATCGGGCGTCCATGGTGGCTTGTCCTTCTTCCATGAAAAGCCCGGAAATATCCATTGTCAGCAGTGCTTTGGTGAGAGCTACGGCTTCCGCCTGGAGGTTAAGCCTGTTCCGGATAAACCATTTCTCTCCAATATACTCGTCATAGGGTTGTGCCGCCGGGAAGTCATAATTGGAGACTGATGTCAGGTGAACGCGATCCCATTCCAGCCCCTTGGCTTTGTGAATTGTTGTGACAATCACCTGCCCGCGGTAATCATCAGGGTTAAAGCCGGTATCTGCTGCTGAAAAACCGGATATGCCGGCTTTATCCCTGGCAATGTTACTTAATTCAAGTGCAAATTCCGGGAGCCGCCAGGTTGGGTTGTTCCGGGCTTTATGCTCCAGTAAAATGGCAATGGAGTGTGCCAGTGCCAGGTCGATTGGTGAAGTAAACAGGTCCACAGATATGGTCAAAATCAGTTGATCAACTGGCAGGAGGATGGCAGTTGTCCATTTTTGTAAATTTGGGCGGAGATCCTGCAGGTAATCGATGATCTGATGGTCGGTGCTTTCACCTGCCTGCTGGATGAGCCAATCCTCACCTGGAAGTGGAAAAAGAAAATCCTCCACCTCCGCGCACTTTATTATCAGGTCAGCAGCTAATTTCTGCACATCCTCCCAATAAGATTTTTCTGCGGGTTTGTTTGTCTCTGGCAGTGGGAGATTGGCGATTAATTTGGATAATTTTTTCGGATTGCTTGGTTCTGCAAGGTATTGGAGGATCTCAGTTAAAAGGTGGGCGACTCTGCGGGTCGGTTGTGAATTCTTCAGGACTTCAAAATAAGGGATTTCTGCCTGCTTGAGGGCATCCACATATTTTTCCCCCCGGTCATTGGTTGGCACAAGGATCGCTACTGTTTCTTCCGAGTGACTGGGCAGCCACCTCCGCAGGGACGATATGACCGCCCGGATTTCGCCATCAGGTGTGTATTTGGTGGATATCAACCCGATGGTTTCCGGCTGATCGGGTGGATTGGGCTGGGGGTCACCCGGCGGGGTGGGCAGGATGTAGGGTTCGGTCAGTGATTTCTGTAATTCCGGTTCGGGATGTTCCGAAGTTGTCCACTGGATTAATAAATTAGCCAGATGGATAATGCTTTGCGTGGAGCGACCAGAATTGGGAAGGTCCCTGGAAATCACGCCGGGTTCCTTGCGAAAATCAATCAAATATTTGGGATTGGCGGTTGTGAATGTTTCATAGATCGCCTGGTTGGGATCTCCAACCCGTACCCAGTTGCCATTCTCACCGACAAGTGTGCGAAGAATTTCTTCCTGGAGGTGGCTGGAATCTTGGGCTTCGTCTTCCAGTACGTAATTCCAACGATGGCGGAGCCTTGCGAGATAATCGTGATCCAGGGTAAGCACCTGGAGAGCCAGGCGGATCAGGTCGTCAAAATCCACCGCTCCCCGAAAATTCAAGGCGCGCTGGTAATTGATATAAACCTCCATGCCAAAATTCAATAATGGCAGATCCACATTTGTTGAATCCATCTGCTCCCGCACATTTGCCGGGGTCATCTGCAAATCCTTGGCAGTTCGGATGATGCTGTTGGCAACTGAGACAAGCAGTTGTTTCCAGAAGGGTGATGATGCAGCGACTGGTGTTTCTCCATTGGAGGCATCTGTATAAAATTCCACAAACTCGGGGTGCGTATGGAGGTATGCGGAAACGATCGCATCCAGGATCAACTCCCGGTCACGTTCATCAACAATCCCAAAGCGGTTGGAGAGCCCGGCAAGGTCCGTCCGCCCACTGACGATATCCCGGGATAAACCATGCAGGGTGCGCACCCGGTAATTTACGTGGGGAAGAAGGTGAAATTCATTCTGAATGAAGTCATCCACACGGCGGGAAAAGTTATTCACCGCCGAATTGACAAGGGTGACAATCAATACTTCCTGGTCGGAATTTACCCGTCCGTCTGCGATGATTTTTGCTGCCAGGTAGGAAAGCGTATGTGTTTTCCCGCTGCCCGGAACGGCGGAAATACCCATTTTCCCACCGGTGTACTGGAGGATTTCCGCCTGCATGGGCCTAGGCTTAAACATCTGAAATCTCCTCCGAATCCTGCATGGATCTTAACAAAGAAGATATGGCGAGAATCAGATCGCCGCGTTGTTCATTGCCCTGTTCGTCCATGCCCACTGCACAGGCATAAATGCGCTGGCTGCAGCGGCGGATCAGTCCGGAAATCAACCGATCCAACGACTGTTGGCTGTAATCACGTTCGTGTTGGTCGGTCCACTTTTGATTATTGGACCAACTTCGGCTGAGGACAACCGGATGGGTCAACGGCTGAAACAGCCGCTCGGACCAGCCGCGGCTGCCAATATCCAGCCAAAATTGAATGCGGACTGGACGGTTGGACATCAAATAGGTGTGAGCCGGAGCAATCAGAACAGAGTCGGCATCCAGATCTTCCCAGGCAGGAATGGATTGGGCTGCGAGGATGCCGGATTGGATCATGCGGATATACTCTGTTTCAAAGTCACCGGGACCGGGAAAGTCTTTGATATTTACAGCCCTGCGGAATTTTTGGATGGATTCAACCAGGCGGGCTGTAACTGCTGCAGCATTAAAGTCACGGTGGAAACGGAAACCTTCGCGTGAGAGTATTTCTCCAAACAATCGTGAAATAAAGACATCCAGCGTGTCAGGTGCACGCTCCCGGTACTCCATGATCCAGGATCGCAGTTCTTCAATCCGGTTTCCAAGGGAAAAAGTAATTCGTTGTTGTTTATCGATGTTGACCTGGTCAAAACTGGAAAAATCCTGGCTGGCAGCTCCCCGCATTAATATCCGGACTGCCAGGTCGGCGCGGACGGGATCCAATCCATCCACTGCCATCAGGAAGGCAGTTGCCAGGTCTGGGCGGTTAACCTGCAGCCCCCAATTGGGGTGGGCAAGAATTGCCAGCGTAAAGATGCATTGAACTGCGGGTTCGTCCCGCAAACTGCGCGAGGGGCGTAATGTGTGATTGGGAATGTTAAACTCATCCAGAGATGAGCTTACTGTGAAGTGTAATGAATCACTGAGAAATGGCGAGAGGATGACAATGCTGCCGGGCGGGACGTTTTCTTCGCTTACCAGCCGTTGCACCTCGACGCAAACCCCATTAACCAATTCCGGGTAAAAAGGAGCGTGGGATTCCACCAGCCAGTGGCGTAAATTGGCAGGAGGATGGGTGTCTTCCCTGAAAATGGCTGCACTCAGGCTGCGCTGCACTCGCAGTAATCCGGAAGGCACAAGCTGGCTCCCGGTAATTGGAATCACCTCATTGCACTCATCTCTCAGGGAAAAGCCAGAGACCGGGTCGGCACCCAGGAACTGGCGGAAACCACCATCCAGATCGGCGATCAGCAAGGCGGATTCAAAATGGGGCAGCCATTCCCTGACCAGGTCATGTGCCATGGGAATGTCTTCTTCAATATTGTCATAGATCAGGTGACGGTAGGTCTTGTGAAGATATTCTCTGAAGATAAATGAATGCCAGAGATGGTTTGTAAGAATTTCCAGTTGAAGTGAAAAGTCCAGCAGCTGGTTTTGAAGGCACATCTCACGGAACCTGGACGCACACTCCTGGACATGTTGAAACACGTGTTTCTGGCTAACATCTGTTGTTAGAGCAGCATCCAATCTTTCTCCAATTTGGAGGTGGGAGAAACCAACCCCAGCTGCCTTGTTTAAATTATCCAGAATCTGGCTGATGAGACGATTGCGGTCCACATGGATGTTTTCAAAATATCCC
>MTKX01009852.1_pt1 | contig 10626 bp, 10 predicted proteins | sample 1042771 | NCBI WGS metagenome assembly MTKX01 (sample SAMN06212183, study PRJNA360534) | anaerobic digester metagenome | biome: Wastewater treatment plant; material: sludge; isolation source: anaerobic digester fed with sludge from wastewater treatment plant | place: Denmark: WWTP Randers ... | reverse complement strand
AAGGATTTATAAGGAAATGAGGGAATACAATATAGCCGATTCCATTTATTCTACTCTTGTGAGAATTTTTCCTCGAAGCCTGGTTGCCGACGATGCTCTATTAGAGCTTGCTTCCTTAAGAGAAATAACCCATCAACCCGAAAAGGCCTATAAAACTTATGAGGACTTGATTTTAAACTATCCAAACAGTTATATGGTCGAAACTGCTCGCAAAAAACTTCAGATTCTGCAAAATGTCAAAACAGGATTACAATAGCCAAAAGGTAAGTCCAAAAAAGTTTCTCGGACAGCATTTCTTACATGATAAGAACATTGCCCGGAAGATTGTAGAGAGTTTGAGCCTCCAAACGCATAACATTCTTGAGATCGGCCCGGGCATGGGTATGTTGACCCAATATTTATTGCAAAAGCCAAATATAAACCTCAAACTCGTCGAAATCGACAATGAATCGGTAGTTTATCTCAAAGAAAGATTTCCCCAAATAGCCGAAAACATCATCTTTTCCGATTTTCTTCAACTCGATATTCATAGTATATTTAATGAACCTTTCGCCATCATAGGAAATTTTCCCTATAATATATCTCNNCTATAATATATCTTCACAAATTCTTTTCAAAGTTTATGAACATGTAGAAATGATCACCGAGCTTAGCGGAATGTTTCAGGCCGAAGTGGCTAGGCGCATCATCAGCGGTCCGGGAAACAAGGATTACGGGATTTTAAGTGTTTTAATACAAACATTTTACGATGGGAAATATCTTTTTACGGTAAATGAAAATGTATTTACTCCTCCACCGTCAGTGAAATCGGGTGTGATTCATTTGAAACGCAATCCTGGCAAACATCTCCCATGTCCGCTCGAGGATTTCACCCTACTGGTCAAAACGGCCTTCAACCAAAGAAGAAAAGTTCTGCGCAATGCACTTTCGAGATTCCAGTTTAATTTCGATGCGCATGTCGAAGTATTGTTGCAAAAACGTGCCGAGCAACTCAATAGCCAGGATTTTATTTATTTGACATGCTCATTNNTTTACCTACTGAAAGAAAATGGCCGGAAAAATTGTCGTAGACAAATTTACGAAGAAAGAGACTTCAAAGCGAGCAATGCGGACAAAAAGCGATCGAAGTCATTTATATATTTTGATTTTTCTCGCAGCTTTTTGTTTGCTTCTTTATGCGAATACTATACCCAATGATTATTCTCTGGATGATGAACTTGTTACCTGGACCAACCCTCAGGTATCGAAAGGGATAAAGGCTTTGCCCGAGATATTTACGACATTTTATTACCAGGCGAGTGGGAATGTTGGGACCATAGCCTTTGGTTACAGGCCTTTAGCAAAGGCTACGTTTGCTATAGAACGTTCTATTTTTGGAGTAAACCCTCATATAAGCCATTTCATCAATATTTTGCTTTATATTGCAACTGCCTGGCTGCTTTACCTTATACTTCGAAGGCTTTTCAGGCAATCTCATTGGATTTTTCCTTTAACTATTACACTTATTTTTCTGGCACATCCTTTACATACCGAAGTAGTGGCCAGTCTGAAGAATAGAGAAGAATTGCTTGCCTTTTTGGGCGCTTTGGGAGGAATGTGGTTTTTCCTCGATTATGCCAACAGCGGAAAAATAAAGCATATCTTGTTGGGAACCTTTTGTTTCTTATTGGGTTATATCTCCAAGTCGTCCATTATGCCATTCTTATTGATTTATCCTCTTACGCTATACTTCTTCACTGATGTTAAATCGAGGCAATTGGTAGTCATAACCATAGTTTCTTTGCTCGTATTCATCATTGCTCAGTTAGGACCAATGTTGTTTTTACCCGAACCCATTCATTCTAATGCTTTGGTGGAGAACCCACTTTATCTGGAGAAAAACCTGATGACAAGGGTAGCTACTGGATTCGTGGGTTTGTTGCATTACCTCGGCCTTTTATTCTGGCCTTCTCCTCTTCTTTTTTATTATGGCTATGACATGATTCCCGTGGCAAGTTTCGCAAATCCGGTAGCATTTTTTTCTCTAATCCTTCATTTGGCTTTACTTGCCATAGCCATTGTACTATTTCGCAAGAAACATATCCTTTCTTATGCCATACTGTTTTATCTTGTCAGTATTGCCATGTATTCCAATATTCTCGTTCCTGTAGTTGGAATAGTTGGAGATCGTTTTGCTTATATAGCTTCTCTGGGATTTGCTATTGCTATAGGATGGATAATCTTCAGAATTGTTCAGGGAAAATCACGAAAAACCATTTCGGGTTACAAACCCTCGGCAGGTATCATAATTCTACTTTTGATAATCTTGATACCCTACTGCATAGTAACGATCGATAGAAACAAAGATTGGAAAAATCTTACCACTCTCTACGAAGCCGATATTCCGTATTTGGAGCGTTCGGTAAAAGCCAACACGCAATATGCGGGCAATTTGATGTATAATGCCTTCAATATTGCACAAAAACAAGGTCGACTTCCTTCACTTGAAAATATCAACAAGATGATTAAGCATAATAATTTGAGCTTGAAAATCTTACCCGATTACTATGATGCCTTGAACGGACTGGGAACTGTGTATAGCAATTTCTTGGGAGATTACAAGCGGGCGATTCATTACTTCGAAGCTGCTGCCCGATCTAACCCCAATAATGTGGCCGCTTATATCAATCTTGGTTATGTATACAGAGAATTGGAGAATAATGAGAAAGCCCTTGAATGTTATCATAAGGTTCTTGCTATAGATTCAACCAAAGTGAAAGCCTATTTCAAACTTGCTGAAATTTATTTCGAGATGGGGGATATTGCAACGGCAACTCGAATGAATATACTGGCTACTCGTTTCGATTCATATACTAATGTACCTTACATAAATATAGGAAATTATCATTTGCTCAATCGAGATACATTGGACGCAGTGGAGTGGTACGAAAAAGCCGTCGAAAAACAACCCGATTATGGATTATGTATGAAACTTTACATGCATTATTCGAAAGAGGGGGATCTGCAGAAAGCTAATTATTATAGGCAAATGTCTGAGCAAACCAGAAATCTCACAAAAAAAACCTTCGATAAATAGAAATGCATTTCAGTTTTATTCCCGATTTTTCTCATCAAAAGCCTTTTCCGAAGCTTTTATTATTGATGATAATCATAATGATTTGCATGTTGTTTTCATCGTTGTTTGCAATGGGAACGGCTGTACTTATCTGGGGTGAAAGGGTTCTTCAGGTATCAGACCCATCGATTATCAAAGACAGCCCTTCGTTGATTGCTGCCTATAAATATATGCAAATGATCAATCATGCTGGAACTTTTCTCCTCTCAGGTTTTATCTATTTATTTATTGCTGATAAACCGAGACTGAAAAGCCTAACCTCCAGCAAATTGCCACCCCAGTCACAGCTATGGATGGTACTTCTGCTGATCATTATTTCTACGCCATGGATTTCGAAAGTGTATGAATGGAATCGAACATTTTCCTTGTCTTATTGGCCTTCCATAGAACAGTGGTTGGAACGAACTGCGCAGCAAAGCGAGGATATGGTGAATGTTTTTTTGCATAGAGCTTCATTTATAGGCGCATTGGCCAATGTTCTCATAATTGCTGTACTTCCTGCCTTGGGCGAAGAACTTATCTTTAGAGGAATCTTGCAACCCCTGTTGAACCAGTGGTGGAAAAACATTCATTTGAGTATAATGATATCTGCTTTGCTATTCAGTATGATGCATCTCGATTTCTTCGGGTTCTTACCTCGCCTGGGATTGGGAATCATGTTCGGATATCTTTATTATTTTTCGGCTAACCTGTGGTTGCCTATTCTTGCTCATTTCCTCAATAATTTCCTGGCTCTGGTGGTTTCTTTTCTTTCTGAAAAACACATTACAGAAATTCCTTATCATGAGTTTGGAAGTGTCGACAATTTATGGGTCAATCTGTTCAGTTTTATATTCACGCTTTTCATTTTTGCATGGTTCTATAAAATTCGAATGAAGACCCTGCCCTCAAAGAAGTGAGATTGTGAAAATCGGAATCGGGAGCCCCTGATGATATTTCAGTGCTATTAAGTTTAAGCCAATCATTTATTATGTAGGATAAGGCCTGAAATTCTGACAAGTAGTCTTTCTGATTTATTTCGCTTTCATAACCTTATCTAAGATGATGGATTTTAGATAGTCGATGGACATTACTTTGAAATGAAACGCACTATCATGGAGACATCTTTTATTTAATCAGCTTTTCAAGAAAATCGATCAAGGCTTTACCTCTCAAATTGTTTTGTATGATAATTCCCCGGGGATCGACCAGAACGGAGTGAGGTATGGAATTAACCCCATAAAGTTCTGCTGCTTCCGATTTCCAGCCTTTAAGGTCTGAAACGTGTGTCCATGTCAGTTGATCTTTCCTGATAGCTTCTACCCATTTATCGCGACGTGTATCCAGTGATACGCCGAAAATTTCGAATCCCTTGTCATGAAAACGTTGGTAGGCCTTTACAAGATTGGGCGATTCTTCTCGGCATGGGCTACACCATGATGCCCAAAAATCAATCAGGACGTATTTTCCTCTGAAAGAGGACAAAGTCCGTAAAATGCCCATGGTATCGTCGAGAGCGATTTCTGGTGCGGGTTTCCCAATTTCGACATTGCGTAAGGTTTGAATACGTTTCTTTAACATGCGTACATACACCGAGTTTTCGAGCTCGGGAGGAAATATCGAAGTAAGGCTGTCGAGTTTATTTACGTTTAAATTGTAAACCAGTCTTTGATGAATCAAAAAGGGAGAAATGACCGAATGCTTATGCTGGCTGATAAATTGCATAATCACTTTATTTTGCTGCTTGTCGAGTAAATCCCACAGTGTTTCGATATTTTTCAGTGCCAAGGTATCATTGGTTTTACGTGCTTGATTGTATTGCAGATACAATTCTTCCTGGCGATTTTCATAGGATGCCAGCATAGATTTGAATTTTGAATATTCATCATTTAGGGGTGAACCCGAAATCTTTATATGTTCCAAACTGTCGGCATGCCCATATATCGAGACTCTGGCATTTTCCAGGAAAAGGCCTATGCGGTCGGGTTTGCCATTTAAAGTGATATAGGCAAAAATAGGTTCGGATTGTGAACCTTTGAAGGTAAATTTTCCATTCGATATGGTTGTCGAGTCGATTGTTCGAATACCATCTTCTCCAATAACCTGCAAGTAGGCCATTCCGTCATTCAAACCCTCGAGATTGCACTCGAGAAAATACTGGTCGGATTTTTGGCAGCTAAATAGCATGATTGCCAATAAGACCGGAAACGAAAGCAGTGAATTTTTTTTCATTCGTATTGTTTTTGGTTGCCACGAAATTATAAAATTTTGTGCATTAGCAAAGTGGATTTACATTTTCGATGGTTTAGCCGGAACTCTCCTCATCGGTATTTTTTCTTTTGTAAATATATTTTATCATGATTTCTTCGGCTTTCTCGGCTTCTTTATCGAGATTTTGGGATGGTGTATTTTGTTTGGTTTCTTCATTATCCTCATCGTCTTCATCGGGTTCGAGTTCCCAGCTATATAATGGCCTTTGTGGCCCTTCCTTGCGGTAATATATAGCCAGTATGGAACCTGTAATCGTGCCCGCCAGATGTGATTCCCAGCTAATAGCCCGGCCTGGAATAAAATCGGGAAAAATGCCCCAGATCATTCCTCCATAAAAAAAGACTATAAGAAGTGAAATGGCCAGCAAGCGTGGGTTCTTTCTTACCATTCCGCTCAAGACATGAAATGCCATTAAGGCATACACCACTCCGCTTGCTCCAATGTGATAAGCCGGACGTGCCCCTAACCAAACCAGTATACCCGTCATGATCCATGAAAAACCTAAAATCTCATAGGCAATATCCTTGTAAAAATAAAACAAGAGTATGGTCAGTACAAAAAAGGGAATAATGTTGGAATACAAATGGTTGGCATTTTCATGGATAAAAGGAGCCAGAACGATACCTAAAAGTCCTTTGGCGCTTAAGGGATAAATTCCCAGATGAATTAACGAGATTTTACTTGAATTCGAAAATATAAAGAAAGCCGTCATCAATATTGTAATGAATAGGGCAGGGAAGATGCTGGGAAACCACTTTTTCATTATTGTAGAATTTTCTTTTGCCTTATGAAAAACCTATCATACATAAGCAAGGCTAAAAACGAAACCAAACCAATAGATGAAAATAATATCCAGATACGACCGGGATGATAAGTTTGCCAAAGGTAAGAAGTAAGGCATGATGAGTCGAGATGAAGCAATGATGAGGCTTCGGAGTAGAAATGGTTTAGGGTATAAGTAGGAGAGATATCTGGCATGACGATTCCTCTGGAAAGTAAATCGTTACGTAGTAGAGTGGACTTATCGGCAATTTTTGCAAATATAGAGCCCGAAATGAAGCCAGCTACAATATGGCCGCCGGCAAGTGGCAGATAACTGTATCCCATATAGAGAGCTGTTTTATCAGGTGGGGCTATTTTCCCAACATATTCCTGAATTTTTGGAGAAGTAGCCATCTCACCCAAACTAAAGATCAATATACTAAAAAAAAGATAAATCGGATTATTAAAGGCAAACATCAAGGCAATTCCTATTGTTGCCATCATTATACCATTGGTCATCGCCCTGAGAGGCGAAAACCGGCTTACCAGGCTCGAAANNAGGCTCGAAACCAGAAGTTGGAATATCACGATATAGAATGCATCGATATTGGTAAGAATTTCAGGGGCTATGGTCCTTTGCGATGTTCCTGCAATATGCGCCAAAGCAGGCCAGAAATTTTCGATTGCATCATATAGAATTTTTGTATCCATCCATTGATCGATGAAAATGGGTAAAGTGTAAAACAGCTGCAAATACATTGCCCAAAAGCCTACCATAATTATTAAGAAAAGCATTAGTTTGAAATCTGCCAGAACCGTTACCGTATTCTTGATGATGTTCTTGATAGATACAAGTATAGGAGTATGCTGTTTTTTATTAATTGGTTCCTTGTAGAAAAAGAATAATAGGATAAAATTGATGCAAATAATGGCCGATGAAAGATAGAAGACGAATTTCCAATCGAGTATGCGAAGTTTGCTAGCAAAGATGGGGCCCAAAAAGGCACCGATATTTACGATCATATAAAAAATTCCAAATCCGATAGATGAGGTCTGATCATTGGTTGTATGCGAAACAGTCGCCGTTATGATAGGTTTGAATAGAGCTGCTCCTACCGAGAGATAAAGGAAAAGAACATAGAATGACCAATAACTTCTAACGTGAGCCAGACTGAAATATCCAGTGCTTAGAATGATAAAAGCTATAGTAAGAACTTTTTTATAGCCATACCTGTCGGCAATCGCTCCGGTGATGATAGGTAGCAGATATAACAAAAAGGTCACAGTACCCATCAAACTCCCTTTTTGTTCCTGACTGAATCCTAAGGCACCCGTATCGGTCGAACCTGTCAGATAGAGGGCTAAAACCATATAAATACCATACCATGCCCAACGTTCGAACAATTCCATGACATTGGCTGCCCAGAAAGTTGATGGAAATTGCCGAAATATTTTTCCCTTGCCCATCTTTTTTACCCTTCTTTAGCTGATAAAGAGGGTTTTACGTATCTATTGCAGAACGTAAGAGACTTTAATCCGGTTTGTATCGCATACCGATGGCCCCGGACAACTGTCAACATCTCTCACCACTTGCTGACCATTTACATAGATACTGATTTCGAACATGGCGCTATCCCTTACCGTAAATGCCTCAAAATATAAATGGTCGAATGTTTTTCCTTTCAACTCCCTCGACCATTCGTTGATGGAGTCATAATACTCTGCCACAATATTGTCGAATTTTGGATTGAAATAGCGTATATAGAAATTGCATTTCTTTTTGAGATGATTCTTGATTTCATATTTTACCTGCTATTGATTTACAGGCCTTTGAACTGTTTCATCTTCACAGGATGTTATACTGAATATCAAAATGGTTGCCAAAAAGAGAATAAAACCGGAATGTTTGAGTTTCATAGTTGAAATAGGTTTGCAGCTACAAAAATAGAAAAGGTTTTGAATATGTAATCATTTGGCCGACGTATTCGAATTGTCTTTCTTTGTTTTCTTCCTCAACGAAAGAAGTATTTTAGGTAAATAAATCATTCCTGCCCATAAGATAGTTAGGGCAAAGACAAGCGTAACGAGTAATTTTAGAGGGCTAAGCTGTGAATTTTTCGATATACGATGCAAGATATTCTTATTGTTTGATTTTGCTTCATATACAAATGATGTATCGGGCAATGTGGTATCTATTGTCAGCTTGCTCCATTCCTTTGCGTAAAGGTCGATATAAAGCTCGCAGCTGTCGTACATCGAAATGGCCGAATAAAACATGGCCAGATGTTTATAGGCATCTATCATTTCGGGCAGTGCTCCTATTTCTTTCGCAATGTCGAGGCTTTGCAGAAAATAGTTGCGTGCTTTCTCGGGTTGATTCATCAATAAAAGATTTTTTCCGATCAGAGTAAAGATTTGTGCCGAAGTTTTTTTCCGTTCGGTGGGATTATTTAGTCTTTGTGCCGAAAATAAAATTCTGTTGGCAAGTTCCGGCTGGTTCAGCAAAAGCATCAGTTTAGCCTTTGCTAATAAGCATTCTATTTGTAACTCATTATCTTCCAGTTCTTCGGAGGTTCGAGCGGCTATAGTCAGATATCTTTCTGCCGAATCGGCTTCTGATTTTTCGATCATACAGAGGCCAAGATTGATGTTTGCAATAGCTTGTGCATACTCATCTCCATATTGTTTTGCTATAGATAATGCTTTCCTGAAATAAGGAATAGCAGAATCAGGGTTTGAAGATTCCAGGCGAAGCAGACCAAAATTACCGATGGAATTTCCAATTACTTCTAGATGATGGACGGATTTGCCTATATCATAGGCTTTTTGAAAATAAGCGCGTGCCCGTTGAAAATCTCCTTTATGTAGATAGAGTGTTCCCAGATTATTTATTGTAAAGGCCATTCCTATACTATCATGGCTGTTTCTGTCGTAAACCAGCGAAGTAGTATAATAATAATGTGCCTGATTCAAATTTCTCAGATCCTGTTCCACTAAGGCAAGATTGGTAAAAACACTGGCGAGCCCTGTCGATGAGTTTTCTTCGTTATAGATTTCCAACGATTGATTGAGAAAATCGCGTGCTTTATTATAATCTCCACGATAATAATATTGTACCCCTAAACATTCAAGAGCAACGGCTTCATTATGTTTTTCTCCATGTTTTTGGGCCAATTTTCTGGCGTTTTCTGCTAGCGACAGAGCCAGCTCCCGATGGCTGTTAGAAACTGCAAAATACTCATCGAGCAAACTATCGATCTTCATAGAAACTTTATTTTGAGCCTCGAGAGATTCTGAAATACTGAACAGAAGCAGAATAGCTATGATTTTTCCAATCTTCATTTATTTTTTATTGGCAAAATTTATTTCTTATTGAACAGGGATATATTCGGGGTTAATTTCGAAATAAGGTCGTATGCGATAATATAAATCGTCATATATTAAATTGATTTGGCGTAATTCATTTACATTTCTAAAACCATTATTCTTGTCGCGATAATTTACTATGGCTTTTGCGAGATAATATTCCATATAGGGATGCCGGAGTATATCTTTGAAAGAAGCATGATTTAGGTCGATGCGTCTGATATATGCAGTATCTATACGCACGAAGGGTTTAATTTTAGATAGGCGATTAGTATCCATACCATAAACCTCGAGCAATTGTTCTGCATTGACGAAACCTCCCAGCCTTTGGCGATATTTAATGATTCTTCGGGCATAAACCGGCCCAATTCCAGGTAATTCCTGCAAAAGCAAACTGTCAGCCATATTGATTTCAATTACAGGAATATTTTTCGAAACATCTTTTCCCTTTTCAAACTGAGGTTTTAAACTCTCGGCATGTTTTTCAGGCTGGGCTGGAATACGGATATATGACTTCAATCGTTCGTAATCTTCTGCATCGAGATTATATATTCGGGCGAAGTCATCGGGTTTGTAAAATTTACCACCTGAATTACGATATTTCATGATGGTCTGGATTGTCCACATAGGTAGCCCAAGCTTCTTAAAACCTTCTTCATCTAATGTATTGGGATTGAACTCGAAAGGTTTTGTTGTTTTTTTATAAGATTTTGTTTTTGATGTTTCTTTTGCGAGGTCTTTAGGAAATGAGGATTCGATCGAATCCTTTGTGAATGAACTTTGGTCGTAGTAGATGACTTCGGGTTTCGAATATTTAATAAGAGAATATCTGACAATAAGAAGAATTCCGATGAGCAGGAGTAAAACCGCCACCCCTCTTTGCTCTCGACGTGAAAAGGTAAAATATTTCTTGAAAAATCGCGACAATTTTCTTTTCATTGTCAATCTCTGTTTTCTTCGTTTCTATCGGTCTTGTTTGCTATGTAGTTTTTTATTGCCAACCGCTAAAATAGTGTATTTTATTTATATTAATTCAGATTGAGGGATTAATGATATGATGTTAAGGATATAAAAAAAGCCAGGCGTATTATGCCTGGCTATGATATATTGGCGGCGGCCTACTTTTCCGTCCG
>MTKX01005501.1_pt1 | contig 10635 bp, 8 predicted proteins | sample 1042771 | NCBI WGS metagenome assembly MTKX01 (sample SAMN06212183, study PRJNA360534) | anaerobic digester metagenome | biome: Wastewater treatment plant; material: sludge; isolation source: anaerobic digester fed with sludge from wastewater treatment plant | place: Denmark: WWTP Randers ... | reverse complement strand
GCGGGCGATCATGAAGGCGAGCAAGAATAAGATGACGTAGAAGGCTATGGTCATTATGTCCATAAGGGACGGGTTGGAGTTTCTGGTTTATAGATTTGATCCAGTCTCTGTCCTCTCGGTCTTCATTGCCTTCGTCTCATCAATACACAGGATTTGATTCTGTAGGCTTGATTCTGCAAAAGATTGATCTTCCATCACCGCACCTACCCCTGAAGATAGCTCAGAGGATCAGGTGGAGACATGAATCANNCCAGCTGCTGCGCGTAGATCAGATAAAGGCGGGAGAAGACTGGGCGGACTACAGCAGCCTCAAACCCATAATCATCGGCGTGGTGGGAGGCGACGGCATCGGACCCTACATCACGGAGCAGGCGGTTCGGGTGCTCAAGTATGTTCTAGCGGAGGAGATAGCATCGGGCAAGGTACAGCTGCGGGATATTTCCGGCCTGGACATTGAATCGAGGGTAAAGGTGATGAAGGCCCTTCCCGAGGATGTGCTGGCTGCTTTAAAGGAGTGCCATGTCATATTGAAGGGGCCGCTGACAACGCCAAAGAAGGGAGACAAATGGCCCAACCTGGAGAGCGCCAATGTCTCCATGCGCCGGGAGCTGGACCTCTTCGCCAATGTCCGGCCGGTCAAGGTGCCCGACCAGGGCATAGACTGGATCTTCTTCAGGGAGAACACCGAGGGCGAGTACGTTTTAGGCAGCAAGGGCTTCCACGTCACCGATGATCTGGCGGTGGACTTTAAGGTCATAACCACCCCCGGCTCGGAGAGGATTGTGCGCCTGGCCTTTGAGTATGCTAAAAATAACGGCATCAAGAGGGTATCCGCTGTGACCAAAGCCAATGTGATCAAAGCCACGGACGGCAAATTCCTGGAGACGGCCCGGAGGGTAGCGGCGGAATACCCTGACATCGCCTTCGATGACTGGTTTGTGGATATCATGGCCGCCAAGCTGGTGGATGAGAAGCGCAGGCGCGACTTCAAGGTCATAGTTCTCCCCAACCTCTATGGCGACATCCTCACCGATGAGGCGGCGGAGTTCCAGGGAGGGGTGGGCACCGCCGGAAGCGCCAATATAGGCAAGCGCTATGCCATGTTCGAAGCCATTCACGGCTCCGCTCCGCGCATGGTGGAGGAGGGCAGAGCCTGCTATGCCGATCCGGCCAGCATGATGAGGGCCTGCGTCATGCTGCTGCGCCATATTGGCTTTGCCCAGCATGCGGCCAGGATGGAGATGGCTCTGGATATCTGCGGCCAGTTCGAGTGCAGGCTGGCTTTGACCGGCAGGGCGGATGGGGCGACCTGCGAGCAGTTTGCCGATTATGTCATGGAGACCCTCGAGGACCCTAACCTGGAGGGCCGGGCCAGAAGCTATGCAAAGCTTTAGCTAAATTGATCGCCCATTAGTATTCGTGGAGAATTTAGCTCTAGCATTCTTGGGCCTGAGCCGAGAGGAGCGCTCCCTGCTCAGTGCCATTGAATCCGGGATGAAGGCCCACCAGTGGGTCCCATCCTCTATTATTTCCCAGCTATCCGGCCTGCCCGCCCGCAAGGTGGATTTTCTGCTGGACCGGCTTTTTGAGAAGAAGCTGGTGGAGAGGGAGAGCCTGCACTACCTGGGCTACCGCATCGACTTTGATGCCTGTGACCTTCTGGCGCTCTCAGATTTGGTGGCAAAAGGTGCATTGAATGCCATCGGAGAGAGGATCGGGGTGGGAAAGGAGTCTGTGGTCTACCAAGGCTTTGGCGATATGCCCCTGGCCCTCAAGTTCCACCGCCAGGGAAGAACCAGCTTCAAACATGTGCGCCGCCTGCGCCATAATCTCCCGGATAAATCCAGGGTGCCGTGGATTTATGCTGCATCGCTTGCCGCCAGGCACGAGCACCTGATCATGGAAAAGCTCTGGCCAGAGGTATCCATTCCCAGGCCAGTTGCCGCCAGCAGGCATGTTTTGGCCATGGAATTTGTGAGCGGCCCGCCTCTCAATCGGATCACACTCTCCGATCCGGTGGACGGACTGGACCAGATCCTGGCCGAGGTGGCCAGAGCCCTAGGCATGGGCATAATTCATGCCGACTTGAGCGAGTTCAATATAATGATGGCCGAGTCCGGCCCCAAGATCATCGACTGGCCCCAGGCGGTGGAGGTCACTCACCCCCATGCCCAAGAGCTATTGGAAAGGGATCTGGCCAATGTATTGCGCTTCTTTCAGAGAAAATACGGAATCAACTTGCCTCTGGAAAAAGCCCTTCAGAGAATAGGGGGTCGAGAGAGGATTTGAGCACATTCGGGGTGGACATAGCCAGCGGCTCGCCCTCGGGCAAGAGGCCTCCCAGCTACTCCCTCTTCATATTGGATGGGGAAAGGAGTGCCGGATTTCACATGATCAGCCGGCATAAACTCGTCCGCATGATCCGGGAGAGACAGCCGGAGATGCTGGCCATGGACAATATCCATGAGCTGGCGACGGATAGAAGAGAGCTTATTGGTCTGTTGCACCGCATGCCCCCTTCTACCAGGGTGGTTCAGGTCACGGGAGGAGAGAAGCTCGAGTCACTGGTAAAGCTGGCCCGCTACCACGGCATAGCCTTCGACCGCACCGATCCCCTGCAGGAGGCGGAGGCCTGTGCCCGTCTGGCGGCAAAAGGGGTAGGCTCAGTCATATCCGCCTTTGAGGAGAAAACCTGGATCAAAGTCAGTCGCCGTCGCTCTCTAGGCCGGGGCGGCTGGAGCCAGAACCGCTACACCAGAAAGATCCATGGGGCGGTGATGGGGCTAGCCAGAGATATAGAAAAGCAGCTCCGAGAGGCGGGGCTATCCTATTCCTCTCGCGCTGTGGAGGGCATGGGCGGCTACACCCGGGCGGAGTTCGTGGTAGAGGCGCCACGGGAGAAGGTGCACATCAGCCCCGGCTACTCCAGCGATACCCAGGTCGTGGTGCAGAGCATAGAGCGGGCCGAGCTGCAATTCAAGCCTCTGCAGCAGAGGCGGGGCTACATCATAGTGGGCCTCGATCCGGGAACCACCACAGGCATAGCCGCTCTGAGCCTCTCGGGAGAGCTGGTGGATCTGATCAGCTCCCGGGCCATGTCCTCCTCAGAGGTCATAGAATGGATAGCGGCAAGGGGAAGGCCTCTGTTGGTGGCCACGGATGTCTACCCCACACCCGGAAGCGTGGAGAAGGTGAAGAGGGCTTTTAATGCCGTGCTCTTCTCCCCCGGCGCAGATATACCGGCGGAAGAGAAGATCGCCCTGGGAAGGGAGTTCGGCTACAAAAACGACCACCAGAGGGATGCTCTGGCTGCGGCTTCCAGCGCTTTTAAAAAATATAGAAATAAGTTTCTGCAGGTGGAGAGGAAGGTGCCGCCAGAGATCGATAAAGATGAAGTCAAGGCACTGGTGGTGAGGGGCTATTCCATTGAAAATGCCATAGCAGAACTGCTCTCCCCACCCCACCTCTCTCCACCGGCAAGGCCCATTCAGGCGGAGGCGGAGTCTTTGCAGGATCTCTCTCCTGATTTGGCTGCCCTCCGGCAGCACAGCCAGCAGCTGGCGGAGCAGGTGAGAATCCTGCGCTCCTATGTGGATGAGCTGAAGGCAAGCTTGAGAGAGAAGGATGCCGCCCTGGCGGCTATGAGCGGCAAGCTGGAGCGGCTGCGGGATAAAGCTGCTCGGGAGATCAAGAGGCAGCATGAGATAAAGATCAGGGACAAGGAGATCGAGCGGCTGCGCTCTGTTCTGCGCTCGGAGAGAAAGCATATCAAGAAGCTGAAGAGGGCCCTGGCCCGGCAGAAGAAGGTGGTGGCCATAGAGGACACCAGAGGGCTTGTGCCTCTCAAGCCCCTCTCCGCCTTTTCCCGGGAGTCGGTGCTCCTGGGGGCAGAGCAGTTAGGATGGCAGAAGGGGGACCTGGTTTTCCTGGAGAAGGCATCTGGAGGGGGAAGGAGCACCATTGAGCTTCTGGCGGAGATGGGCATAGCCGGGGTGGTGGCGGAAGGGGAGACTGCACCGGCCCTGAGAGAGCACTTCCTGGATCTGGGAATACCGATCTACTCCAGCCGGACCCTGCCGGTCATGAGGATAAACAGCCTGCCCTTCCTCCGGCCCGATGACCTGGCTGTGGCCAGGGCGGCCTGGGAGGAGGAGGTTATAGCGCGCCGGGCCAGGAAGGAGACGGAACGGCTGGAGAGCCTGTTCCAGGAGTACCGGGTGGAGAGGAAAAAGGAGGAGAAGAGAAAGCAGAAGCCGAAATAAAAAAAGAGAACGGGCGTTTTCGGGGCGACTTCTTGCGCCCTCCAAAATGTTTGAGCTACGATCCGGCCAGGTCGAAGCGGTCCAAATTCATCACCTTGGTCCAGGCTGCCACAAAGTCCTGGACAAACTTCTCCTGTGCGTCAGAGCTTGCGTAAACCTCGGCCAAAGCCCGCAGCTGGGAGTTGGAGCCGAAGATCAGATCGACGCGGGTGGCGGTCCACTTGGTTTCGCCCGTCTTGCGATCGCGCCCCTCAAACAGGTCCTTGGCCTCCGATACCGCCTTCCATTCCGTGGCCATGTCCAGAAGGTTGACGAAGAAGTCGTTGGTCAGAGCCTCCGGCCGGGCGGTGAAGACGCCATGACTGGTCTGCCCGAAGTTGGTGTTCAGGACCCGCATGCCGCCCAATAGTACAGTCATCTCCGGCGCAGTCAATGTCAGCAGCTGAGCCCGATCAACCAGCAGCTCCTCTGCCGATACCGAGAACTTGCCTTTGAGGTAGTTTCTGAATCCATCCGCCACCGGCTCGAGCACGGCAAAGGACGCGACATCGGTCTGCTCCTCCAAGGCATCCATCCTTCCCGGAGTGAAAGGAACCGTCACACTATAGCCGGCATTCCTCGCCGCCTGCTCTATGCCGGCCGATCCGCCAAGAACGATCAGGTCCGCCATTGAGACCTTCTTTCCCACGGACTGGCTGCTGTTGAAGACCCTCTGGATCTCCTCCAGGCTCTTGAGGACCCGCGCCAGCTGATCCGGCTGATTGACCGCCCAGTCCTTTTGCGGCGCTAAGCGAATTCTTGCCCCGTTGGCTCCACCACGCTTGTCCGAGCCGCGGAAGGTGGAGGCAGCCGCCCAAGCGGTCGAGACCAGCTCAGATACCGACAGCCCGGAAGCCAGGATCTTGGCCTTGAGGGAGGCGATGTCCGGCCCGTCGATCAGCTTGTGATCGACGGCAGGGATGGGGTCCTGCCAGATGAACTCCTCAGCGGGAACCTCCGGACCGAGATAGCGTGAGCGCGGGCCCATGTCCCGATGTGTCAGCTTGAACCAGGCTCGGGCGAAGGCGTCAGCAAACTGATTTGGATTCTCATAAAAGCGCCGGGATATCTTTTCGTAGACCGGGTCAAAGCGCAGGGACAGGTCGGTGGTCAGCATGCCCGGAGGGTGACGCTTGGATGGGTCATGAGCATCCGGAACCGTACCGGCGGCCGCGCCGCCCTTTGGCGTCCACTGGTATGCACCAGCCGGGCTCTTGATCAGCTCCCATTCGTTGTTGAACAGTATGCGGAAGAAGTTGTTGCTCCACCTCGTCGGCGTGTTGGTCCAGATGCCCTCCAGGCCGCTGCCGATGGTATCCCCTCCTTTTCCCGTGCCGAAGCTGCTCTTCCAGCCCAGGCCCTGATCCTCGATGCCCGCCGCCTCCGGCTCAGGCCCCACATGGGTGGCAGGGCCAGCGCCGTGGGTCTTGCCGAAGGTATGGCCGCCGGCGATGAGGGCCACCGTCTCCTCGTCATTCATGGCCATGCGGGCGAAGACCTCGCGAATATCCTGGGCTGCAGCGACCGGATCCGGGTTGCCGTTGGGGCCTTCCGGATTGACGTAGATCAGGCCCATCTGCACGGCAGCCAGGGGATTTTCCAGATCCCGCTCCCCAGAATAGCGATTCTCACCGCCCAGCCACTTGTCTTCAGCGCCCCAATAGACATCCTGATCCGGCTCCCAGACGTCCTCTCTGCCCCCGGCGAAGCCGAAGGTCTTGAATCCCATGGACTCCAGGGCTACGTTTCCTGCCAGGATCATCAGATCAGCCCAGGAGATCTTCCGGCCGTACTTCTGCTTGATGGGCCAGAGCAGGCGACGGGCCTTGTCCAGGTTGACGTTGTCCGGCCAGCTGCTGAGCGGCGGGAAGCGCTGCTGGCCCCGGCCGCCACCTCCCCGGCCGTCGCCGGTGCGATAGGTACCGGCGCTGTGCCATGCCATGCGAATGAATAGAGGGCCATAGTGACCGAAGTCTGCCGGCCACCAGTCCTGCGAGTCGGTCATCAGCGCCTCCAGATCCTTCTTCACCGCCGCCAGATCCAGGCTATTGAACTCTCTGGCGTAGTTGAACTCCTTCCCCATGGGATTGGACTTGGAGGAATGCTGGTGCAGGATCTCCAGGCGCAACTGGTTCGGCCACCAGTCCTGGTTTGAGGTTCCTCTGCCGGTCATGCTATCTTTATCCATCAGTGTTCACTCCTTTTTAGCTCGATTATTTAATGCGCTGTTCGAATATGCAGTTTTCTCTGACTAAATGGCCCCGCCTGGCAATTGAACTCAGGGCCCGCAGGCCAGGGCTGCCTTCATTGCCGCCTCGCCCAATGAGATCGAGGCGGCACGAAACATGCCCCTGGCCGGTGAGGCAGAAGCTTCCTCAAAAAGGCATACCTGGAACCGGCCGGACGGAGGGAGGAGGGGACGGCCTTTCTCTACCTCGCGCCCAGGGTTTTGAAGCGAGCGCCCGGGAAAGAAGTGATTGAGGCCTGGAGGCCCTGGCTCATGAGGCAGCTGCAAGAGCTCAATCCGGAGATGGTGGTGGCTCTGGGAAAGCAGGCAGGCGAGGCACTGGGAGAGCTGGCCGACTTGATCATGCCCCATCCTCATGCCGCCCTCAAGCACGGAGACAAGGGCGAGGTACTCCGGAAAACCTCGATGCTCCTAGAGGCCCTGTCTGCTCAGTGTACAGATTGCGGATGCGACCGGGGACTGCTCGGAGAGGAGATACGCTGCCGATTCTCAAGGCCGACGTGGAAAGGCGATTGGTTTACAGCGTGATTGCTGAGCCCGACACCGTAGATGCTCAGAGCGATGTGATGAGCGCTGAGACCATAGAAGAGATGGCCCACAATTTCCTGCTCCGCTCCCGCAAGTTCGACAACAGGCACGACTGGAGGGAGGTAGATGCTGCGCCGGTGGAGTCCTGGATTCAGAGGGAAGCTACAGTACTCCTGGGAGAGAGGATCAAGGCCAAATCATGGGTGGTGGGGGTGAAGGTCTTTGCAGACCATATTTGGGAGAAGATTCTGTAAAAGGAGTATCAGTCCTTCAGCATCGGAGGGAGAGGGATAAGGGTGCCGAGAGTCAGATTTGGGTAAAAGGAGGATCGATCCGAAAGATCCAGACATATCTATACTCTAGACTGTAGAGTATAGAGCCTAGACTCCTGAAATCTAGATAATTGTGCTTTTTTACTGGCTACGAAGCATGCTCTTTTGTCTTTGGATCATTTTGCAATTGTCTCTAAGGGACCCAAAGGCAACCCTTCTGCAATCAGTCCGACCGCAAAAGCTGCGGCGGTATCTGCAGCACAAGGTTTCCATTTGCGGCGTTCAATAGCTCCTCTTTCTATTTCTCCAGAAGCGGGTCGAGGCAGATCAGAAATGCCGCGTATCATCATAAATCCCGCGATTTTTGACCCAAGCTCACGCCATCGCTTAGTTTGCTTTATTGCATGCCCAACTCCAATCCCTTCCATTTCAGCTGCTTTGACACTAGGCCATTCTTGCAGTACTTTTTGGATGAATGGATCGGTAGGATCTTCAATAATTTTATCTTCTGAAGCAACTTCACCCTGCTTAACATCTGGCTTATAACCCGTGGGCAGAGTTGATTTAATAAAATCATACCACCCTGAGTTGGATGAATAAGCTATTGCGCTTTCAAGCAAGCCACTCTCTGTTATATATTTCAACTCATCTATGGGATGAAAACCATCATCAATTTTACCATATTCATATCCGTGAATTATATCTGCTATGATGACATCAGCCTTTTTAAGATCCGAGAACCCTGCAGCAACCCCTATAAGAAAAACATATAATGGATTCCAAAGCATTGTAGCTTCCAAAGTAGCCAATGCACTTCGGATTGTTCCAGAGCGGCCGATCATTCCGATAGCCACTGTGTAATATCTTTCATGCTTTTTGCTATATATCTTTCCCAGCTTCCATCGGTAATTTTTTTTATCGGGTCCTATTCCGTTGGCTAATTGGAGATTGGGTATTTTATTGCAGACCGCTTCATATTCAAAGTCCAAGGGCGTCAAGATAACAATCTCAGCCTTACATCCTTCATATATTTTATTCGAAGATTTAATGAATTCTAATGTGTATTTTAAAGCCACATCTAATTTTTCTAACATATCAGGGAGATTATCAACTAACTTAGCTTGCTTAACAGCGTTATCTATCAGGCCTTTCTCATCATCAGAGAGATCTTTGCAGGGCGTTCTCTATTTGTGAGATAATGCTATAGCTGCATTGGTCTGTTCTGGCCAAATCCTTAGCGGATAACAATTTAGCAGTTTCATTAATGTTATCACCAAGAACTTTATAATTGGAACCAGATTTGCTGGTAATCTCAAAGATTTTTCTAGCATTATCTTGAATTTCTGCAATTAAGTCCTTAATTCTATTATCAACAATAACATTTCCTTTCCTAAATAACTTGATGACTGAAGGCACTTTACCTTCAATAGAATCCATGAGTTTAGCGGCTTCCTCGCAATACGATCTTTGAATTTTGAGATTGTCAGCTATTTCGCCAAGGGGTCTATTTTTCAATCTTTGAGCCTCATTTAAGGCATTAGACAAATTTTCGATAATTCCGAGAAGCTCCTCCTTGCTACTCGAACGGCCTACTGCGTCTCTAGCTTCCGCTATGAACGTTTGAACCTCATTGTCGGCCTCTTGAAAGATGATATTATAGTAAGAACGATAGAATGGATAGCAGAAATGTGCAGGATTATATTTCGGATTTTCTCTTGATGCAAGCCCAAAATAATCAACAGCATTTTCTAGCTCTCCCTTTATCCCTTCTTCCTTTTCCGCTTCAGTAGCCTTGAGAACGGAGGCTCTTCCCAAAGAATGATAGGCATTCATCCTTACATGATTATTTTTATCCCTAGCAAGCTGCTCTAATGCTGTCCAAGCTAAATTCCTATCAAGAACTAATGAAAAAATAGAGCCAAGAATGCTGGCAGTACCACCACGCACGATGCTATCACTATTTTTAGCCAAATGCTCTATATCCGACCAAGATTGTTCTTTATCAGTGGTACGAGGGAATGCTGATCCCAATGCATCTATTGCCGCTCCTCTAACAAAAAAATCTTCATGCCTTGTAAGATCGATGAGGTTTTGCCATGGGCCATCCATTTCAGTAATATGGGAGACTACATGTTTTAGAGAATAAGCAGCATCCCTCCGAATGATCTCATCTGAATCACTGGTAAGCCTTAATAATACATTCCAGGCTTGATTTTTATCAGTAGCGTAGGAAAAAGATGACTTAAGAGCATCTATTGCGTATCTCTTTACACCTAAAAAGCTATCCCCAGTTCGTTCAACCAATTCTCTCCATGCCCTGTCTCTATCAGGAAGTTGGCAAAAGGATAATCCCAAAGCTTCTGTTGCCATCCATCTAACTCTAGGATTTGTATCATGAGCTAATCTAAAAATATCCTCTGAAGCTCGAGCTTTATCTATGAAGTATTGGAAGGATAATCCAAGAGCTATTGCTGCGCCTTCCCGTACATCCCCGTCACGTTCCTTTGATAGATTATGTATAATATGGCAGGCAGTTTCTCTATCCGGTAAGCCTGGAATGGCTAATCCCAAGCCAATTGCGGCACCATTTCGTACAAAAGGGTGATGATCATTAGAAGCGAGCCTTTGTAGATCCTTGAAGGCGATATCCTTATCCGGAATATAATAAATAGCAGATCCAAGCAATAGTGCAGCATCTCTATGAACACTAGTATCCGTATCTTGAGTTAATCTCAGAAGTTCATCTTGAGTAGACTTAAGAATTTCTGGCCACCCCTCATCATCTTTTGGGATATATACAATGGCAAGTCTCATTGCAGTAGCCGCATTACGTCTAACCACAGAGTTTGGGTCTCAGATCATTTCGAGTAGGGATCGCCAAGCGTGCTTCTTATCCACAACTTTTTGGAAAACTTCACCTAGTATATCAACGACTGCTGAGCGCACTTCAGGAACATCATCTTTCAATAAACCAATAAGTTGCTGGTAGCATTGTTCCTTTTTTGAATTATAATGAAATAAAGACTTCAATAATTTTGCCGCTTTTCTTCTATTTCTTGGATCTCCGCTATGGATTAATGCTTGGATCTCGTCATCCAAAAGGTTCATCGTTATGAGAATCATAAAAGATATATAAAAACATATCTTTGAAGATTACTTAAAAGATTACTATCCCACATTCCGCAGTAAAGATTTTTGAAAATGCAATTATTTATGTTCAAAACATATCAAGACTTATTTTCAAAATATCTGCATGATTCCAAGATTAAAAAAAATTAGCCAATCT
>MTKX01028397.1_pt1 | contig 10650 bp, 10 predicted proteins | sample 1042771 | NCBI WGS metagenome assembly MTKX01 (sample SAMN06212183, study PRJNA360534) | anaerobic digester metagenome | biome: Wastewater treatment plant; material: sludge; isolation source: anaerobic digester fed with sludge from wastewater treatment plant | place: Denmark: WWTP Randers ... | reverse complement strand
CAAAGGCGAGGAGGGCCGAGAGGATCAGCACGCCGAAGAGCAAGCCGGGGCGAAAGCGGCGGAAAGCGCCAGTCAGGAAATCAGAAGCAGAACGGGTGGGTGAGAATTCCATGGGGAGACTCCTTTATAAACAATAGAACACTTATTCTGTTCCTATAATAGAACATAAATTCTATTTTGTCAAGTAGTCAAAATCTGATTTTGCGCTTCTCGTGCTGCCGCCCTGCCCGCCTCAAAAATCATGTTATACTGAAATGACGCAACCCTTTTTGTTTGCCAAAGGATTGAAAAAATGCTCAAGCTATCTCACCTGGTTGGCGTTCCGCTCAAATGGACCCAGCCCAGCATGATGCGAATGCAGTATGAACTGCTTACCGGCGAAACCGTCGCCGCTACCCTCAACTTCCGCAGTTCCTGGGGTACCTTTGCCACGGCTGAAAGCGCCGATGGCTGCTGGACCTTCAAACGCATCGGTTTCTGGCAGAACCGCGCCAGCATTCGCGTCTGCGGCTCTGAAACCGATCTGGCCATTTTCACCAATAACACCTGGGCCAACGGCGGCACACTGGAGTTTGTGGGCGGGCGCAGCTACAAGATCTCCAATAACTTCTGGATGACCAAATATGAGATTTGTAACAGCGCCGAAGAACCCGTGCTGCGCTTCAACTACGGCGGCTTCCTGCATACCTCCGCCGAAGTAGAGATTCTGCCGGGCGCGGCTTCCCTGCCCGAACTCGCCCCCATGCTGATGTTCGGTTTCTACATTGCCATCATGCTCCACAACGATTCTGCCGCAGCGGCGGCCGCGGCCTCAGCTTAGCACTCCGATCCCAGGCCAGCGATGACCACGCCCGCGCTGGACAGCGCCGCGTTGACCGCCCGTGCTATTTGCAAGGCCTGGGGCGCGTCGCCATGGATGCACAGCGTGTCCACGCTCACCTGATGCATTTCGCCCCCGCTCAGAAACTGAATGCCCGCCGTTGCCAGGCGCACTGCCTGTTCACCGGCGGCTTTGGGTGATTCAATTTGCGCGCCGGGCTGCCCCCGCCGAATCAGGGTGCCATCCGGGTTGTAGCCCCGCTCCGGGAAGCCCTCGGCCGCGGTGCGCAGCCCGGCTTCCACCCCGGCCTCAATCAGTGCCGAGCCTGCCAGCCCCACCAGAATCAGTTCACGGTCAAACCGCCGCACCGCGCGGGCAATGGCCGCCGCCAGCGCCGGGTCTTTAGCTGCCTGGTTATACAGCGCCCCATGCGGTTTAACGTGCCGCAGTTCGCCGCCCTCGGCCTGCAGCATCCCCGCCAGCGCCCCGATCTGATACAGCACCAGCGCCTCAACCTCAGCAGGCGCCAGCATCATCTCGCGCCGTCCAAAACCCTGCAGGTCCGGGTAGCCCGGATGCGCACCGATGGCTTTAGCCTGTTCAACTGCCAGCCGCACCGTTCCCTGCATCACCAGCGGATCACCCGCATGGAAGCCGCAGGCAATACTGACCGAGGTCACCAGTGGCATTATTTGCGCGTCTTGCCCCAGCGTGTAGCGGCCAAATGATTCGCCCATATCACAGTTGATGTCCATCAGATACGCTCCTTCAAGGTCTAAATTGGCGTCAGTACGTCATCCATTTCAGTAACCCCGCGAGCCAGCCCGTCCAGCAGGGCGCGCCAGCGGGCCTGGGCGGCTTCGGGCTCAGTCAGTCGGAAGCGCACCACCCCGATTCCCGGCGGCGACTGTGCCAGCAGCGGCAAATCTGCCGTGGCAATCACCGCAATTTTAGGGTAGCCGCCCGTTGTCGGGCGTTCGCTCATCATCACCAGCGGCTGACCGCTGGCCGGCACCTGAATCGCCCCCATCACCAGCCCTTCAGACAACAGTTCGGCCTGCCCGCGGTGGGTAACGGCCGGGCCTTCCAGCCGATAGCCCATCCGATCCGAATCGGGCCGTACGGCAAATTCGCCAAATAACAGCGCGGCCTGTCCCTCCAGTGTGAAGTCATTGTACTGCGGCCCGGGGATGGCCTCCAGCGTGGGGCGGGTGCGGTAGGGCGGGCGATATTCTGGCGGCAGCCACAGCCCGGCATGGGTCCCGGTCTGCGCTGGGCCGCAGGCCAACCGGTCGCCGCTGCGCAGGGTGCGGCCCTCCAACCCACCCAGTCCGGCATTCAATGCCGTGGCGCGGCTGCCCAGAACGGGTGGCGTATCCACCCCGCCAGAGACGGCCACATAACCCCAGCAGCCACCCGGTACGGGCGTCAGTGTCAGCGTTTGCCCGGCATCCAGTCGGGCCGACATCCACAGCGGGATCCGCCGCCCCTGTATCCGCGCCTCAAACCCCGCACCGGTCACGGCAATGATCAGGTCACTCTCCGCCCGCAGCCGCATTCCAGCCAGCCCAATTTCCAAAACCGCGGCCTCGGGTGGGTTGCCGGTCAGAGCATTGGCGGCTCGCAGCGCAAATGCATCCATCGGTCCGCCGGTGGGCACCCCATACTGTTGGTGCCCGGTGCGTCCCAGGTCTTGCACGCTGGTCAAAAATCCCGCATCGAGAATCTGTAACATCCGCGTCGATTATATCATTCGGCGCGGCTGGTCGCCTTCATCCGCTTGCCTTGATTTGAAGCCTGTGTTAAACTGATAGCATGAGCTCTGAAGAGACCATGTTTCAAGAGGCCATGGCCGCCATTGAAAAAGGCGAAAAAGCCCGCGCCCGCGATCTATTCACCCGGCTGCTGAAATCAGATCAAAACAACCCGGATTACTGGCTGTACCTCAGCTCGGTGGTTGAAACGCCGAAAGAGCGCATCTACTGTCTCAAAGAAGTCTTGCGCATTGATCCCGAGCACGTCACCGCCCGCCGCGGCTTGATTGCCATGGGCGCAATGCCCCCTGACCCCTCACTGGCGATTCCCTACCGCCTGCAGCGGCGCAAGTGGCAGGCTGATCTTGAAGTCCGGCAGGCTGAGAAGCTGACCGGCGCCGCCCGCAAACAGCTTATTATGTACGGCGCTGCCGGTCTGGTTGTTTTAGCCCTGCTGATCCTGGCCGGGATTGGCGTTGCCAATATTAACTGGCGCCCCACCGAAACCAATGCCGCCGGTTTTCGCGTCTTTCCCACCGCGGTGATGTCCCCAACCGCCGGTACCGTGGTTCCAACCCCGTCACCGGTTGGCCCCACCCCGCCCTGGGGCGCCCTGCAGGCCACCTATACCCCCACGCCCGTTTACGCGCTGACCCCCCACAACCTGGTCGAAGCCTACACCATTGGCCGCCGTGCCTTTGAACGCGGCGATTGGGCGTCTGCCATCACCTACTTCCAGCAGGCGGTCAACAGCGAACCTGGCGCACCCGATATTCTGTATATGCTGGCCGAGTCCTACCGCAATTCAGGGCAAACCACCGAGGCGCTTGAGCTCTACAATCAGGTGATTGAAGATGCCCCCAGTTTTGCCCCGTCCTATGTAGCGCGGGCGCGCCTTTATCTCGCGCAGGATCCCCCTCAGTTTGACCGGGCCAGCACCGATTTGCAGAAGGCCATCCAGCTTGATGCCGGATATGGCGAGGCCTATCTGGAACTGGCACACGTCAAGCTGGTTGAAGGCGACCCTGCGACAGCCCTCCTCCAGTTGGATGCCGCTGAAAGTCTGACGCCCGCCAGCCCGCTACTTTATTACTATCGCGGCCTGGCCTACCTGGCCCAGGAGGAATATGCCGATGCCCTCGAACAGGCCGACCTGGCGCTGAAGCTGGATATTGCCATGCTGCCGGCCTACAGCCTGCGCGGTCAGGCAGCTTATGCAACTGAAGACTATGAGCAGGCCGTGACCGATCTGACCATTTATACGACCTATGGCGGCGAAGATCTGAACGCCCTGGTGATGCTGGCCCGCGCCCACATGGCTAACGGCGATCAAGACGCCGCCCTGCTGGCCTTTGACCGCGCCCTGGATATCAACAAGAAAAATGTGGATGTGTATCTGGCCCGCGCCGATATCTACCTGGCAGATGGAGAAGCCCGCAAGGCCCTGGCCGATTACAAGCAGGCCCTGGCCTACCGCCCCAACTCGTTTGAAGGCCGCATGGGCGTGGCCCGCGCCTACATGGCGCTGGAGCAGTACGGCAATGCCTGGGAAGCCTATAACGACGCCCTGGACCTGACCAGTCAGAGCCTGCGCTCAGATATTGGCCGCCGGGCGTTGATTTTGTACGAGCGCGGCTTCGCCTATTGGGAACTGGGCTATCCTGGCAACGCCATTTTTGACTGGGAATATATTTTGACCCTGGATAAAGACGAGGTGGACCCGGAAGTGTGGACCGGGGTTGAGCAGGCCCTGGCAGAACACATCACCGCCACGCCAACGGGCAAATTTACGGCCGGCCCCACCGAAACCCTGCGCCCTACCCCAACCTCCAAAAACAGCACCCCGGCTGGCACCATCACGCCCACGCCCAAGGCATCGCCCACGCCTAAACCCTCTGCCACGCCCACCCCCCGGGTAACTCCCACCCGTACCCCCACGCCTAAAAAGTAACGCTTTGCGCCCTGTTCCTCTGCATTTAATGGTTACTCGTCGGACGCGGCGGCGTGTGCAGCGGCGTCATCAATTCACACCCCGCCTGGGACGCACCGCCCGGGCCCTGGGCGCTGTATTGGGTGTGTTACTGGCGGCGGTGGTTGTCTGGGCGGGCTTTGCCTGGGCGCGTCTCACTGCCGATCTGCCGTCCATTCAAATCCTGCCCACCCTGCTCGATCGCCAGACCGGGCAGATGCTCCAACCCACCCGGCTTTTTGACCGCACCGGGCAGCACCTGCTCTATACCTTTGAAAACCCTGGCATCCCGCGCCGCTTCCTCCCAGTAGATCCGGCGCTCAGCGGCCATTTTGAACCCCTTCTGGTGCAGTATATGGTCGAGCTTTACGACCCCACCTTCTGGCAGCACCCCGGCTTTGACTGGCGCTCCCTGACGGATCCCCAGCCGCGTACCCTGGCGGAGCGTCTGGTCAGCGATCTACTGCTGGAGCAGGAGCCGCCTTCTTTACAGCGGGCGCTGCGCATGCGCCTGCTGGCCGCCCAGGTGGTCAGCCGCTATGGACGCGGTCAGGTGCTGGAGTGGGCCTTGAACAGCACATCGTACGGCCACCTGACCTACGGTGCCGACAGCGCCGCCCGGCTCTACCTGGGCAAACCAGCCACCGACCTTTCGCTGGCCGAAACCGCCCTGCTCCTGGCCGTCAGCCAGGCGCCAGCGCTCAACCCGTTGGATGCCCCCGCCGCCGCCCTGGAGAATCAACAGCAGGTGCTGGCACTTCTACATGATCGCGGCCTGATCCCCGAAGCCGATTATGCTGCGGCCGCCGCTGAAGCACTTGATTTGCAGCCCGCCCTAGAACCTGCCAACCCGGTAGCGGTGGCTTTTTCCAATCTGGTCATCAACCAGTTGGGTGCGCAGTTCGGCAGTCAGCGGGTGGAGCGCGGCGGCCTTACCGTGATAACATCGCTGGATTACGAAACCCAGCTTCAACTGCAATGTGCGCTGCAAACCCAGCTTGCCCGCCTTCAGGGGCAGCTTGAACCCGAATCACTGCCCGATGGCCGCTCCTGTGACATGGCCCGCCTGCTGCCCACACTGTCTGCGGGTCAGCTTGCCGATGCCGACCTTGCCTTCAGCGCGGCCCTGCTTGATCCGGCAAATGGGCAGGTGCTGGCCTTACTCGGCGACACTACCCTGGACGAAGAACAATCATTTTTAACCGGACACCAGCCCGGCTCGCTGCTCACGCCGTTTGTAGGTGTGGCGGCTTTCGCGCGTGGGTTTGCCCCCGCCTCGTTGATGTGGGATATTCCGCCCGCGGGTGCCGACCAGGAATCCCCTGCCGCAAACCCTGATGGCCGCTATCACGGCCCGGTGCGGCTGCGCGTGGCTTTGGCAAACGATTATGTAGTGCCCCTCATCAACCTGGCCGACCAGATTGGCGTCCTGGGCATCTGGCGTACCGCCGAGTCACTGGGCCTGTCGGGCCTGTCCACCGCCGCCCCCGATGCCGACCTGCTGACCTCAGGCGGCAGTCTGACTGTTTTGCAGGCCGCACAGGGGTACAGTTCATTTGCCACCCTGGGCCTGTTGAACGGCCGCCGCGCCGCAGTGGATGAGCCGCTGCAGCCGGTCTTGATTTTGCTGGTGCAGGACAGCTCGGGCCGCGTCCTGCTCGATCAGCAGGTCGGCGAGAGCCAGCCCGTCTTGAGCCAGCCCCTGGCCTATTTGATCACCCATGTCCTGAGCGACGAATCCGCTCGCTGGCCCAGCCTGGGGCACCCCAACCTGCTGGAAATTGGCCGCCCTGCCGGAGCGCACCTGGGGCAGATTGCCGATGCCACCCAGGCCTGGACGGTCGGTTATACGCCGCAGCGCGTGGCAGTTGTCTGGGCCGGTTCTGATATTGCCCTCAACTCCGATCTCTCCGCATCGCTCTGGCACGCACTGATGCAATATACACACGGCGGCCAGCCGGTTGAGAACTGGACCATGCCCTCCGGTCTGCAAACTGTGGATGTCTGCGACCCATCCGGCATGCTGCCAACCGCAAACTGTCCCAATGTGATCAGCGAACTGTTTATGGCGGGCAGTGAACCGGTGATGCTCGACACACTGTACCAGTCCCTTCAGGTCAATCGTGAGACGGGGCGCCTGGCGACCGTCTTTACCCCACCCGAACAGGTGGAAGCGCGCGTCTATCTGATGGCTCCGCCCGAGGCGCAAGCCTGGGCCCGCTGGATGGGCCTGCCCCTGCCGCCCATTGAATATGATGCCATTCAAGCCCCGCCTCCACTGCCCAATGTTCAGGTCACCTCACCGGGGCTGTATGCCTATGTGCGCGGGGTGGTGCCCATTATTGGCACCGCAGCCGGCACTGATTTTGCCTCCTATACCGTGCAGGTGGGGCAGGGCATCAACCCCCGCAGTTGGATGCAGGTGGGCCAAGCCAGCGAATCGATGGTTGTTGGCGGCGAACTGGCCGCCTGGGATACCACCGACCTCGAAGGGTTATACGCCATCCGGCTGGTCGTTGTGCGCGACGATTCCCAGGTGGATTCGGCCATCCTTCAGGTCACGGTGGATAACACGGCCCCGCTGGTCGAGAGCCCCTACCCCCTTGCCGATCAAACCATCACGCCCCTCACCGGGCAGATTGTGACCCTGCAGGCTGCCGTACAGGAAGCCGTGGGTGTAAACCGGGTGGAATGGTGGGTGGATGGCGCCCTGGCAGGTTTGCGTCAGGGTGGCGAAGGCCTTACCTCTGGCGATGCCCTGGCCTTCAGCCTGCCCTGGTCGGCAGCACCGGGCCGGCATACCCTGGTCATTAAAGCCTACGATCTGGCTGGCAACCTGGGCGAGTCAGAATCGATTTCATTTACCGTGAGCCGTGAATGACAACTGAAACCGAACGCCCCCTGCTTGCTTTGCCCCCCGCCCTGAGCCGTTTGCGTGACCGCTTTCTGGCGGGCTGGCGCAACCCCCGCCGCCGCCCACTCACCCTGGCCCTGGTCTTAATCGGCGCACTGCTCCTGATCGTCAGTTGTGGCCTGCTGCTGGCGGGATCTTTTGGCACCCTGCCCACCGCAGTTGATTCCCCTTTTTGGCAGATTTTGGTTGGGCGCTGGCAGCTCACCGCCGACAGCCCGCGCCCCAGCGGCTACAATGTAGAGCTGCGATTTGAAGAAGGAGGGCGGCTCTGGCTGGTTGACCGCGCCACTGGCGAAGGCCTCTCTGCCACCTATGTCTTTGTGGCCGAAAAACGCGTCAGCATCTTTATTTCCATTGGCCTGCCCTCCTACGATTTCACATTTGACTACGATGGCAGCGTTTTGTCGGTGGAAACCCCACCCGATCTCGGTTTTGGCACCCTGTACTTCACCCGCGTTTCTGAATAATCTCCCCTGGCTTGTATTCCTTCATACATAAAATCTATCAGGGGATATTTGTTTCTTCCTCGAATGACAATAAACACTAGCCGCACTGTGATTTAGAAGGCATAATCAGATTTGGCAAAATATCATACTGATTTTGTCCGAGTTTAGGAAACGTTCAACACAGGAGGATGCGATGCCCCCAAAGGGACGAATCGAAGTCAAGGAACTGACTTGCAAAGGCTGCAATCTTTGTGTTGGGGCCTGCCCCCAGCATGTGATTGCGCTCTCGGAAGGGATTAACCCCAAAGGTTACCATCCGGCCACCCTGGTGGCAGAAGGCTGCACCGGCTGCGGGATCTGCGCGCTGATGTGCCCCGAAGCCGCCATTACGGTTTATCGCGAGACGGTTAACCGTCCGATCAAGGCGGAGGAATAATATGGCTCGTGAATTGATGAAGGGCAACGAAGCCGTTGCTGAAGCTGCTGTGCGCGCCGGACTGGGTGCCTATTTTGGCTACCCCATCACCCCCCAGACCGAACTGCTGGAATACCTCTCTCGCCGCATGCCCGAATTGGGCCGTGCTTTTGTCCAGGCCGAAAGCGAACTGGGCGCCATTAACATGGTCTATGGCGCAGCCTGCACCGGCACCCGTGTGATGAGCTCTTCCTCCAGCCCGGGCTTCAGCCTGATGCTCGAAGGCGTCTCCTATATCGCCGGCACCGAACTCCCTGTTGTGCTGGTGGATGTGATGCGCGGCGGTCCGGGCCTGGGCAACATTGCCCCCGCCCAGGCAGATTACAACCAGGTGGTGCATGGCGGCGGTCATGGCGATTATCATTCCATCGTCCTCGCCCCTGCTACCGTCCAGGAAGCCGTTGACCTCACTGTGCTTGCCTTTGACCTGGCCGAAAAATACCGCTCGGTCACCGTTGTGCTGCTTGATGGCAGCCTGGGCCAGATGATGGAACCCTGCGAACTGCCCCCCATGGCTCCCCTGCGCGGCGTCTCCACTGCCGAATGGGCCACCACCGGCACGATGGGTCAGCGCGGCCGCAGAATCCTGTCCTCTATCTACCTGAACCCGCCCGAAGAAGAAGTGGCCAACATCCGCATGCTCAATCGCTGGCAAGAAGTTGAAGCCAACGAAGTGCGCTACAAGACCTACTTCACCGAAGACGCCAAGTATCTGGTAGTTGGCTTTGGCTCGGCTGGCCGCGTGGCCGTCTCGGCGGTGCGCGCTGCCCGTGCTGAAGGCATCCCGGTTGGCCTGCTGCGCCCCATCACCCTGGCGCCCTACCCCACCAAAGTGTTGGACGAACTCGTTGACAAAGTGGATGGCCTGCTGGTCACCGAAATGAATGGCGGTCAGATGCTCGAAGATGTCCGCTCCATCGTGCGCGGCCGCAAGCCGATTGAATTTTATGGCCGCCTGGGCGGCATTGTCCCCTTCCCGGATGAAATCCTGGGCGAGATCCGGCGCATGGCTGCCGGCCCCCTGCCCACCGACGGGCATCCGCGCGATCGCTGGCTCAAGCGTATGGCGACTGTGATTGAGTGAGGTATAAAATGGTAACCCAAACCACTCCCGAACAGACTGTTTATGAACATCCCGATGCGCTGGTCGATTGCTCCACGCATTACTGCCCTGGCTGTACGCACGGTGTTGCCCACCGCCTGATCGCCGAAGTCATTGATGAAATGGGCATCCGCGATCGCATGATCGGCGTGGCCTCTGTGGGCTGCTCGGTTTTTGCCTACAATTACTTCGATTTCGACTTCGTCCAGGCGCCCCATGGCCGGGCCCCCGCCATGGCAACAGGTGTCAAGCGCGCCATGCCCGACCGGGTTGTTATGACCTACCAGGGCGATGGCGACCTGGCCTCCATTGGCATGGGCGAAATCGTTCATGCTGCCGCCCGCGGCGAGAACATCAGCGTCTTCTTCCTTAATAACAGCAATTACGGCATGACGGGCGGTCAGATGGCCCCCACCACGCTCCTCGGACAGAAGACCTCCACCTCTCCCAATGGCCGCGATGTGGAACTGCAAGGTTATCCCATCCGCGCTTCTGAACTGCTTTCCACCCTCGATGGCGCCAGCTATGTGGTGCGCCGCAGCCTGCACGACCCCAAGAACATCCGCCTGGCCAAGAAAGCCATCCGCATGGCCTTTGAAACCCAGCTCCGCGGCCTCGGCTTCTCGATGGTTGAAATGCTGTCCACCTGCCCCACCAACTGGGGCATGCAGCCGCAAGACGCAATGAAGTGGCTGGAAGCGAACATGGTGCCCTACTATCCGTTGGGCGACTACAAAATCCACCCGGCTGTGGCCGAGATTAAGATCTAAAAGAGGGACGACATGCAAACCGAAATCATCTTCTCTGGGTTTGGCGGTCAGGGCGTGCTCTTTGCCGGGCAGCTCCTCTCCTACGCAGCCATGGATAATGACCTCGAGGTCACCTGGATCCCCTCCTACGGCCCCGAAATGCGCGGCGGCACCGCCAACTGCACGGTGGTCATCGCCGATGAAGAAATTGGCTCCCCCCTGGTTCGCCATCCGAATGCGGCTGTGGCCATGAACCTGCCCTCGCTTGATAAATACGAATCCGTGATCAAGCCGGGCGGCGTACTGGTAGTCAATTCCTCCATGATCAATCGGCCCGTGAACCGCACCGACATTGTTGTGGTCATGGTCCCCGCCAATGAAATTGCTGAGCGGCTTGGCGACAAGCGCATGACCAACATGG
>MTKX01004594.1_pt1 | contig 10655 bp, 10 predicted proteins | sample 1042771 | NCBI WGS metagenome assembly MTKX01 (sample SAMN06212183, study PRJNA360534) | anaerobic digester metagenome | biome: Wastewater treatment plant; material: sludge; isolation source: anaerobic digester fed with sludge from wastewater treatment plant | place: Denmark: WWTP Randers ... | reverse complement strand
AACATCATCCCCGGCCTGGAAAACGCCCTGACTGGCCTGGAAGTGGGCAATTCCAAAGAGGTTTTGGTTCTCGCGGAAGATGCCTACGGCGAATTCGACCCGGACGCAGTTGTGCTGGTTTCCCGTAAATCCTTCCCTCCGGAATTCGATATCCGGCTGGGCGAGCCGATGCACCTGCGCGACGCGAATGGACACGTGTTTACCGGCGTGGCAACCGCCCTGACCGATGAGACTGTGGAGCTGGATCTGAACCACCCGATGGCTGGTAAAGACCTGCAATTCACGGTGACCATCCTCGACATTCGCCCCGCAACCGAGCTTGAAGTCCAGAATGGGCACCTCGGTCACTCGTGCGAAAGCTGCGGTGACGGCTGCTCCGACGGCTGCTGGGGTTAAGCCGGTCAACGAAACCAATCAAAAACGCTGCGCTCATTGAAGCGCAGCGTTTTTTGTACAAGAAGCTATCTTTCAGCCGGCCGCCAGCTCGCAGATCTTGACAATTACCTGGCTGGCTTTTTCCAGCGCGGAAACCGGCACAAATTCGTATCGTCCGTGCATATTATGCCCCCCCGCAAAGAGATTAGGGGTCGGCAGCCCCATATAAGAAAGCCGGCTGCCGTCTGTGCCACCCCGCACCGGAATCACTCGCGGCTCGATGCCTACAGCTTCGTAAGCCGCACGCGCGACTGCCAGAATCTGCGGGTGCGGGTCAATCATCTTTTTCATATTGTAGTACTGGTCCTTTAGCGCCACCTCAACAACTGGCTCACCATATTTACGGTTGAGGAATTCTGCCGCGCTTTGCAGAAATGCTTTGCGCTTTTCAAAGCTCTGCTCATCATGATCCCGGATAATGTAATCCATCTGGGCAAGCTCAACCCCTCCGCTCATTTGCGTAAGGTGATAAAAGCCTTCAGATTCTTCGGTATGTTCCGGGCGGTCAAAAACGGGCAGCAGCGCGTTGTATTCCATTGCGATGATGAGCGCGTTCAGCATTACGCCCTTGGCTGTGCCCGGGTGCACGTTGCGCCCGCGAATAATCACTTTGGCGCCGGCGGCGTTGAAGGTTTCGATTTCCAACTCCCCCACTTCCCCACCGTCAACCGTGAACGCGAAATCCGCGCCAAAGGCGACCACGTCGAAGTGGTCCACGCCCGCTCCCACCTCCTCGTCGGGGGTGAATGCCACCCGGACTTTCCCGTGTGGGATTTCCGGATGGGCAGCCAGATACGCCAGCGACGTCATGATTTCGGCTATACCCGCTTTGTCATCCGCCCCAAGCAGGCTGGTGCCGTCCGTGGTCACCAGGCTTTCACCACGGTACTTTAAAAGGTCTGGGAAGCGCTGCGGCGATAGGATAATCTTTTCGTTTGCGTTCAGCACAATATCTCCGCCGTCGTAGTTTTCCACAATCTGCGGCCGCACATCCTTGCCGTTAAAGTCCGGGCTGGTATCCACATGCGCCAAAAAACCAATCACCGGGGCGGGAGCGCTGGTTGTAGCTTCCAGGGTAGCGGTCACGTACCCGTATTGGTCCATGGCCACATCGCGCAAGCCAATCTGGCGCAGTTCATCCGCCAGCAAGCGCAGCAATTCCAACTGCTTGGCCGTACTCGGGTAGGTCTCCGAATCCCGCGCGGATTCCGTATCAATCTTAACGTAGCGCAAAAAACGCTCCAGCACATCAGACATAAAGGTCCCTCCAGCAAATTTGGTGATACTCTGGGTGGATTTTATCACGCGCTCGCGCAGTGGGCTTTTTTAAATGTATAATCGGTCTCCAGAAGCACACTGGTATTAAACATTATCATCTTTCTGGAAAAGCTAATGGCAAAACAAGTCAAAAAAGCCCAAAAATCTAAATCGTATCGGCTGCTCTTCGCGTTGGCGGCGCTGGCGCTCTTCCTGATCATCATGCGTCTGCGCATCCCAGAATATCAGTCCATTCCTGAAAAGCTTTGGCCGAGCGCCGCGGTCAAAGTGATTGCCGCGTACCCGCGCGACCCTAATTCTTTTACACAAGGCTTGATCTACGCGGACGGCGTGTTGTACGAAAGCGCGGGCTTGTACGGCCAGTCCACGCTGCGCAAGCTGGAACTCCAGACCGGCGTCGTTCTGTTGGAAGAACGGCTGGAGGAGCAATACTTCGCGGAAGGCCTAACGCTGCTGGACGGCCTTCTGTATCAACTGACCTGGAAGGAAAACAAGGGGTTTATTTACGACCCAGTAGATTTAAGCCTGCAAGGGACGTTCACCTATGCCACGGAAGGTTGGGGTCTGACCACGGACGGCAGCAGCTTAATCCTGTCGGACGGCAGCGCAAACCTGTATTTCATCAATCCGCAGACCATGCAAACCACGCGCGTTCTGCCAGTTACGAAAGATGGCGCGCCGCTTGAAAAGTTGAACGAACTGGAATATATCCGCGGCGAAATTTACGCTAACATCTGGTTCCAGGACATCATCGTGCGCATCGACCCTCAATCTGGCGAGGTTCTAGGCGTGATTGACTGCTCCATGCTGCGGGAAGGCGAAGACGCCCCCCTGCCCAAAGACGTCCTGAACGGCATCGCGTACGACGCGGCAACAGACCGCCTCTTCATCACTGGCAAGAATTGGTCCTGGATTTACGAAGTGTCTTTGGAAAAAGCGAAAACGCCCTGAGGCTCTAGGCGCTGCTGACCCGCGAGCGCAAGACCTCCAAACGCGCCCGCATCAGACCGGGGAGGGTATCCAGGACGTAGTAGGGTCCAAAACCTTCCATGCAGACCGCCGCGGTCACGTTACCACACAGAGCGGCTTCAACAGCGTCATAGTTCTTGCGGTAATTCAGCAAAAAAGCCCCGTCAAATGCATCCAGCATGCCCGTGGGGTCAATGGTTTTTGCAGGATAAGCCGGAATGACCCAACGTTTATGCCCCATGCGGTCATAGAGACGCACAGAGCCGTCGGGGAGATGCACCAGCACAAATTCAGGCCCGTACTGCGCCAGCGTTTCCGCGATTTCCCACAAATCCACGCTGCGCCCGCGGAAAAGCTTCAAGGCCTCAGCTTCCGTAAGCATGAAGGCAGTCAGGTCTGTAATTAAACCGCGCATTTCCTCCCAAAAGCTGCTGTCCATGTAACAGGCACTGGCGCGCATGGTCAGGGTTTCAATCATGCCGGCTTTCATCAGCGAGGGGAGAATCTTATGCGAGAGATAGTCAAGCGGGCAAAGGTGCGCCGCAGAAACTTCCAGATAAGCCCGCGGCAGGTCATTCACCCGTGCGGTGAAGCTCTCATATTCCAACTTGCTGCAAAAACGGGAACCGCCGCTTTCGTACCCAATTAATTCACGCGGAAAAGGTATGCCGCGTTCCGCGAAGTACGCGATGGGATTCTCGCCGTGCGGACTTAATGGGTCGGTATAGGCAAAAAAGCGGCGGTCGTCAATAGGTTCTTTCACCCGCACAATACCGCTCAGGTCGCAGCCTCTTTCCTTCAGAGGGTCCAGCGCCTGCAGAGAATACGCAAGGGGCACGCGCGCGTACAAACCCGCCTTGCCGCCCCAAAAGGCATACGCGGCGGCCGCATAGGGCAGGTTTCCGCCTACTGTGTTCAGGCGGGGTTTGCCTTCAAAAGGCAGGATAAAATCACGTTGGAGTCGGCCCCCAATTACGGCTCCCAATTCCGAGCCTGGGAGTTCTGTCATGGCAGTTTACTTTACCGAGACCATTTCAAGCAGCCGCTTGTGGTAATCCTCGATGTTTTCCACTGGCGCCGGGTACTGCATATTCAGGTTCTTCAGACTCTTAATCAAAATCTTAGAGATGAGCCAGTTGCGGTACCATTTTTTATTAGAGGGAATGACGTACCAGGGCGCCCAGGCTGTACTGGTCTGGTTCAACATTTCCTCGTAAGCTTTCATGTAATCATCCCAGCGGGCGCGTTCTTCCAAATCACCCGGGTTAAATTTCCACTGCTTGGTTGGGTCTTCCACGCGCGCCAAAAAGCGTTCAGCCTGCTCCTGCAAGTCGATGTGCAAATAGAATTTAAGGATTGTGGTGCCCTCTTCCGCGAGCATGCGCTCAAACTCACGGATGTGTTGATAGCGCCTGGACCAAACCTCTTCCGGCACCAGATTATGGACGCGAACAACCAGCACATCTTCGTAGTGGGAGCGATTAAAGATGACCATCTCGCCTTTGCCGGGGGTTTGCTGGTGCACGCGCCAGAGGTAATCGTGCGCAAGCTCTACCGGTGTGGGGGTTTTAAACGACGCAACCTTTACGCCTTGCGGATTGACGCCCTCGAAGACCGCCCGGATAACGCCGTCCTTGCCGCCGGTATCCATGGCCTGCAAAACAACCAACACGCGGTGTTTCGCCTGCGCGTAGAGTTCTTCCTGCAATGTTTCCAGCTCGGCGTTCAACTTCTGCAAAGCTTCTTTGCCGTCTTTTTTATTGCCGTCAAACAGCTTGGAATCGTTTGGGTCGTAATCCTTAAGCTTGATTTTGCCTTTCGGCGGAACACGGTACATTTCATCGTCCATGATTCTCTCCTTGTAGGGTGGCCAGACTAAGCTAATTATAACGGGAAATAATCCATTCCCATATTCAGAGCCTTAAAAGGATTCGGCCGAGCCAAAAGGCCGGTAATAATAATTTAAACATTGAAGCTGCCTTCCGGCAGCCTCAATATCCTCGGGTCAGGGATTCTTACTTGCCCTGATCAACAATCTGGATTGACCTGGGTTTAATCTCAATGCGTTTTGGCTGCGCTTCTGGCTTCTTTGGAAGATGAACCGTGAGAATTCCGTTCTCGGTCTCCGCGCTGATCGCTCCCTGGTCTATCTGGCCGGGCAACGAAACGCTGCGGAAAAATGTACCTGAGCGGCGTTCCTGCAGATGGTATTTGCCTTCCTGTTCTGCTTTGTTTTCTTCCTTGATTTCACCCTTGATGCTGAGCGTGTTGTTGTCGTAGGTGATTTCAAGCAGCTCCGGGTCAAAGCCGGCCGCGTCCGCCCGGACGAGGAACTCGTTATCCTTCTCAATGACATCCAGCGGAAAACCCAGCGGTTGAGAACCCCAGAGATCGGCGTTTATATCAAAAAACCGATCCATGAACTGGTCCAGATTGTAAAGGTCCCTTGGAAAAAAACGACGTTTGACAATACTTGCCATAGCAACCTCCTTTTTTTGTTTTGCGACTCCAATTTAAGGCTGGAATGTAGGATATATGTAAGCAATTCATAAACATCTGGTTAAAATTCACATCCTTACCTACAACCCGGCAGAATCAACAGCTTTGGATTTGACGAGAACGCGGCGCTTATGCTATACTCTCGCCAGTTAATCCAGCCGCCTGGCGGCTTTTTGTTGAAGATACAACCTGTTTTGAAACAAAATTCCCCGGCTGATCTGGTTTAGCGGGGTTTTATTTTTAAAATCCAAGCATAAACATTCACGGCAATGGCCGTTTGCAATAATGATTAAGGAAAGAAGATGAAAGAAAAGAAATTACGCATTATTCCCCTGGGAGGCCTGGGGGAAGTTGGGAAGAATATGACCGTCTATGAATACGGCGGCGAAATCCTGGTGGTGGACGCCGGCATGATGTTCCCGGATAACGATATGATCGGGATTGATTACATCATCCCCGATTTTGAGTACATCAAGCAGCGCGCGAACAAAGTGCGCGGCATCGTCATCACCCACGGGCACGAAGACCACACCGGCGCTATCGGGCACCTGCTCGAGAGCGTGGACGCGCCAGTTTATGCCACGCCGCTCACGCTTGGCATGATTGGAGCGAAACTAAACCGGCGCGGGTTCGACAATAAAAGCGCCAAACTCCAAACCCTCAAAGCGGGTGAGACTGTGCAAATCGGACCCTTCAAGGTCCACGCTTTCCACGTTTGCCATTCTGTTCCAGACGGCATTGGACTGGGAATCGACACCCCGGCAGGTTTAGTCGTCCATACCGGCGACTATAAGTTCGACCACACTCCGGTGGATAACTGGCCGACCGACTATGCCAAACTAGCCGAGTTCGCCCAGAAGGGCGTTCTGGCTCTGCTGGCGGATTCCACGAACGCTGAGCGTCCGGGCTGGACGCCCTCCGAAAAGGTAATCGACTCGGCTTTCGATCGGGTTTTTCGCGAAGCGAAAGGACGCATCATTGTTGCTACCTTTGCTTCCCTTATCTCGCGCATGCAGCAAGTAATTAACGCCGCGCAGCGCTACCACCGCAAAGTTGCCTTTGTGGGCTTAAGCATGACTGAAAACGTGAAAATTGCGAAGCAGCTGGGTTACATTGATTTTGAGGAAGACGTGGTGGTACCTGTCGAAACAGCCTTGCAGATGCCGGACAGCCAGGTAGTGCTGCTGGTCACCGGCTCGCAGGGAGAACCTACCTCTATCCTCGGCAGACTTGCCAACAGCAGCAACAAGCGTTTTGACATCAAAGAGGGCGATACCGTGGTGCTGTCCTCGCATCCCATCCCGGGCAATGAGGAGTTGGTCTACCGCGCCATCAACCGCCTGCTGGAACAGGGCGCGCAGGTCATCTACGAAGCTATCGCGCCGGTGCATGTTTCCGGGCACGCCAGCCAGGAAGAAATTAAGCTGATGCTGCACCTTACCCGCCCGCGCTACCTGATACCTATTCACGGGGAGCTGCGCATGCTCAACCAACATGCCCGCCTGGGTCTGGATGTGGGCATGGACGCCCGCCAGATTGCGATCGTTGAGAACGGCCGCGTGATTGAGTTTGAACACGGAGAGATGAAGCTGGGAGAACGTATCCCCGGCGGGTACGTGTTTGTGGACGGCACCGGCGTCGGAGACGTGGACCGCTCAGTGATGCGCGAACGCGAAATGCTGAGTCAGGACGGCATCGTTCTGCTGAACCTTATCAAAGACAAGTCCAATCTGAAAGAGGTTGAGATTATCAGCAGGGGCTTTATGTCACCGGCTGAATCACAGGACCTTTTTGAAGATTTGCGCAAACGCATCGAAAAACTGGCGCGTTCCGCGAACGGAAATCTGGAACGGGATGTGCTGAACCTGGCAAAGTCTCACATCTTTGATGAGACCAAACGCCGCCCGGTGGTGTTTGTGAATATTTCCAAGGCCTGAAAATTAACAAGCGCGGTCAGATAGTGACCGCGCTTTTTTTATATCCCCCGCAACCGGTCAAAGGAAAAGAGCATCCAGTTCCGCGTTTTCTGCACACACCGTGGGGTGCTGAAAGCAGGGCAAATAGGTCTGTTCAAATACACGCCGGCTGCGCCAGGGTTTTCTCCCACAACACCAAGCGTTCCGAGGCAAGCGGCGGTAAAATTAAGTAACCAAACGAACCGAAACGAGGCGCATGGTCCGCACAACCGCTTACCGACATCCTAACGAATTCCCCACCCTGCTGCTTACATTGTTGATTAGCGTCGCCGTGGTTCTTATCTCGGCGTTCCTGACACAATGCCTGAGCCTCTTGATTGTCGTTTTCATTCTGGGAGCGTCAATATTTTCCAGCCGCGCGATGCAAGCCCAATTGATGCGTAAAGCTTTTCTCGTCTCCCCGGAGCGCAGTCCGCAGCTGGATAAAGTGGTGCAGGTTTGCGCCAGGCGCCTGCAGCCCGGTCCGCTGAACGTGTATGTCGTGCGGGAAAATATGGTAAACGCGTATACTTTTGGTCTCTCAGAGACTAAAAACATCGTGATGTACGAGCCCATGCTGCGCATCATGAACGCGGGTGAGCTGGCTTTCGTGCTGGGGCATGAGATGGGTCATGTAGCCTTGGGGCATACCTGGCTGAACACCTTTGTGGGAGGATTGGCGGGTTCGCCTTCACCTTTTGGGATTGGATACATCATGTACCTGGTTTTCCAGCGCTGGTCGCGCGCCTGTGAGTTTTCTTGCGACCGCGCCGGGCTGCTGGCTTGTGGAAGCCTGAANNCACGCGGTTTCCGCCTTGGTGCGCCTGGCCGCTCCCAAAATTCAGTCGCAAGCCGAGTATGAACAAGCGCTGACCATGATTGACGCGCAGGATGACGCCTTTGTAAACCAATTAGCGGAACTCTTTCAATCGCACCCGATGATTATCAAACGCATCAACGCCCTGAAAGAATACGCGGCCAGCCCGGAGTATCAGTCGCTGCAGGCCAGCGTTAATCAAAACCTGCAAGCTTAATCCTCGAACGCCCCCAATAAAAAAAGCTGCCTATTCGGCAGCTTTTGTGTTGCTGGTCTTTACCGCGTCCGTGGATGGGGCCGGCCCCGCCGCTTTTGACTCCTCTGATTTGCCTTCAGAAGCGCTTTCCGACTTGGCGTGAAGGTGATTTTGCCCGGATGGGGAGCGGTGATCCGTAGCATAGAAGCCTTTGCCTTTAAACACGATCCCAACTGGTTGGTAAATCTTGCGCAGCGTTGGTTCGTTGCACTCCGGGCAAAGCGTCAGAGGGTTATCCGTGAATTTTTGCTGCTGGTCAAAACGAATCCCGCAGTTATCGCAGTGGTAGGTATAAATAGGCATTTCTTTATTGCTCCAGTCTTACTAACAAACAAGTATAGTACCACACATGCGCAGATTCAAGCAAACCAGGAGAATATTGACACAACTCATACACTTTTTGCGCCTCTCTAGTTGCGCGCGCGCACGTTGGTATAATCAGGTTATGAAAATCCAGCATCTCTTTTCGCTGTTCATCATTGCCGGGCTGCTTTCCGGCTGTGTGTTCAGCATCTCCCCTGCCCCTACCAGCACGCCGCGCGTCACCAGCACGCCGCTGCCTTCTGAGACCCCCAGCCCAATGCCAGATACGGCGACGCCAACGTTGACCCCCAGCCCTACCCCTACCGGCACGCCAGTTTATTATCAAGTCGATGAAGATGACGATATGTTTGGCGTTTCATTGCGCTACGGCATCAGCCTGGAAGCCTTAATGACCGCCAACCCGACTGTCATCCCTTACGCGATGGGCGTGGGCACGCTGCTGCTGATTCCTATCACGCAAACACCCCTGCCCCCTGCCAGCACGCCCTCCGAGGGCAGCCAGCCAACTAAAGTCCCCACCGCAGAACTGCAAACTGACTGCTACCGCGACCGCGCGGGCGGCGTGCTGTGCTTCGCGCTGGCAGTCAATGATACAGAAAAAGACCAGGAGAACGTCAGCGCGAAAGTGACCCTTACTGGCGTGGATGGCGCATACACTCGCACGCAGACGGCCATCCTGCCGCTGAACCTATTGAAAGCCGGACAAAGCCTGCCATTGATTACCTATTTCCAGCCTCCGACCCCCGAAAAGTTCAACGCGAGCGCTATCATAGACTTCTCCCTGCCCGTGCCCGAAAATGATACGCGCTACCTCCCGGCAGAAGTGACGAATCTGGAAGTCAGCTGTGCCAGGGGTAACTTGTCCTGCATTGTGAATGGGAAAGCAGCCCTGCAGCCGGAGTCCGCCCAGGCCGGCGCGCTGTGGGTCTTGGCGGTGGCATACTCCCAGGACGGCCGCGTGGCGGGTATCCGCCGTTGGGACGCGCAAAGCCCCGGCGGCGGCGTGGTTGGGTTGGATTTTTCGATGCTTGTGTACAGCGCGGGTCCGGAAATTGAGCGCGTGGAAGTTTACGCCGAAGCCAGGCCCGTCCAATAAGGAGCGCAATGCTGCGTGATTTGCTGCCAAACCTGGGAAACCAGACCTACATCATGGGAATTCTCAACCTCACCGCCGACAGCTTCTCCGGCGATGGGCTGCTGCAGCAGGGCAAGCCGCTGCAGGCGGCGCTGGCCCAAGCCCACNNAGGAACTTGAACGCCTCCTGCCGGTGCTATGCGCGCTGCGGGAAGAGCTGCCAGACATAATCCTCTCCGTGGACACCTACAAAGCCGCTGTGGCAAAAGAAGCCCTGCGCGCCGGCGCGCACATCATCAATGATGTGTGGGGGCTGCGCGCGGACCCCCAGATGGGCGCTGTGGTTGCCGCAGGCGGGGCTTGCCTGGTGCTGATGCACAACCGCTCCAACCCGCAAAACGCGGCAATTGACGTCAGTCTGGGCGGCAGATATGTGGAAATTTCCTACGGCGACGTCACCGCTGAAGTAGCGGAAGGACTGCTTCAGTCCGCGCGAATTGCCCAGGAAGCCGGCATCAGCGATGAACAGCTGATTCTGGACCCTGGCATTGGTTTTGGCAAGACCACCGCCCAAAACCTGCGCCTGCTGAAAGAGCTTGACCGCCTGAAAGCGCTGGGCTTTCCGCTGCTGCTGGGGATTTCCCGTAAGTCGTTTATCGGCTACACGCTGAATCTGCCCCCGGAGGACCGCCTGGAAGGCAGCCTGGCTGCCAACGCGTACGGCATTTTGCACGGCGCGGATATCCTGCGCGTGCACGATGTTCGTGAAACCGTCCGTCTTGCCAGAATGCTGGACGCTATTCGCTTTGCCTGAACTTCAGCTCAATTCTGGGTAGAGCTCGTTTCCCCATGAATAATGCGCTCACCCAGCGCTTGCAGAGCTTCCACTTCAGATTCATCCATGTGGCTCTGCTTCCAATAAAGTTGCAGCAATTCCGCAGGGGTCATACTTTGTGTTTCTCCACTCTCCCCCAATCGCGCCCGTAAGTTGAAGGAAGGCTGCCTGTTGATTTTTAACTCCATGGCCAGCCGCGCCCGTTCGCGGATT
>MTKX01013894.1_pt2 | contig 10695 bp, 10 predicted proteins | sample 1042771 | NCBI WGS metagenome assembly MTKX01 (sample SAMN06212183, study PRJNA360534) | anaerobic digester metagenome | biome: Wastewater treatment plant; material: sludge; isolation source: anaerobic digester fed with sludge from wastewater treatment plant | place: Denmark: WWTP Randers ... | reverse complement strand
CCCACTATTCAATTTTGAAAGAGCCTGTTGGAAACGAGCTTTACTGTATAAATGAGTCTTTCAATCTTGTCAAGAACTTTTTAAAAACTTTTTTAACCAATGAAAAAGCGCTCATGATGAACTGGTGACGGCAAGGGTTGAAATCGAGTCAACGGAAAGATGACTGCCCTGAAAGTCAAATCGTTTATCAATGAATCTTCTTTATACGCCTTAATGGACATCGAGTCAAGAACTAATTTGAAGTGATTTGACGAATGACGGCATGTTTCTTTTTCCCCTTGCGGAGATGAATTTCACCCCGATCATTGAGATCCTTCGGACTGATCCTTTCATCGATTGTTTTCACTTGCCGGTTGTTGACATAGATTCCACCCTGGATGATCAGGCGCCTTGCCTCCGACGAGGAAGCGGTCAGACCGGCTTCACAGCATGCAGCCATGATCCTCAGACCCTCTTCCAGTTCCGCCCTTGATTTTGTGAGGGTCACGATGGCCGACAGGTTCTCCCCTGCCGGATTTCTGGGAATCGTACTGGAAGGAAACAGTTCCGGCGGAACCGGTCTGGTGCGGAAAGCCGAGACGGAAGCCTGCCAGGCAGCATCGGCAGACAACCGGTCATGGGTAATCACCGTCGCCTCATAGGCCAACACCGATTTGGCCATATTCAGTTCCGCATCGACCAGCGTCCGAACCTGCCTCACTTCCTCCATGGGCAGAAAGGTGAACAGCGCCAGGAATCGCTCGACGTCGGCATCGTCCACATTCACCCAGTATTGATAATAATCGTAGGGCGAGGTCAGGGTCGGATCCAGCCAAACGGTCCCCTTCTCGGTTTTCCCCATTTTGTGTCCCTGGGATGTGACCAGCAGCGGGAACGTGATGCTGTGAGCCATTCTGCCTTCGACCCTGCGGATGAGATCGATTCCGGCCAGCATGTTTCCCCATTGATCATTTCCACCCATCTGCATGACGCAGTTCTGATTCTTGAACAGATGGAGAAAGTCATAAGCTTGCAGGAGCATATAATTGAACTCAATGAAGTTCAGGCCTTTTTCAAGGCGCAGTTTGTAGCTTTCAGCCGCGAGCATTTTGTTCACGCTGAAATGCCTGCCGATATCCCTGAGAAATTCGATATAGTTGAGGCCGGTCAGCCAATCCGCATTGTTCAACAGCAACGCTTGACCGTGTCCAAAATCCAGATATTTCGCAAGCTGCTTCTGGAGGCACAGGGCATTGAAGTCAATCTGCTCACGCGTCAGGACCTGCCGCATTTCCGTCTTTCCGCTGGGGTCGCCGATCAGCCCCGTACCGCCTCCGACCAGAGCAATGGGCCGATGTCCCTGTCTTTGCATGTGGGCCAGGGCCATGATGGGAACAAGACTGCCGATATGCAGGCTCGTCGCGGTGGGGTCGAAGCCGATGTAACAGGTGATCTTATGGTCCTGAAGCAGTTCCCGAACCAGCGTTTCATCGGTCACCTGCTCAATAAATCCCCGTTCGGAAAAAATATCGTAGGCGCTTTTCAAACCATCCCCCTATGCCCTAGGCTTGCATGCGAACATTCAATCGCTCGATTTCCAATGCCTTGCCGCTTGCCTGATCCACTCCAAGCACGACACCCTGAAGCCGCACATCTCCCCGGGCAACATCGAATTTATTAGGCATGTTCCTCAAGAAGCGCTCCAGCACGACATCCTTCCGGGTGCCGATGATCGAATCGAAAGGCCCGGTCATTCCAAGATCCGTAATGTATGCGGTTCCATTTGGCAGGATTCTTTCATCCGCTGTCTGAACATGGGTGTGCGTGCCCAGANNNCTGCGAAAGGGGCAGTCCAGGGAATGCATAAACACCCTCCCGGCAAGGTTAATGACCCCGATGGGGGAACCCGTTGGACTGGGCACAACGACACTCCCGAATCCGGGAACGCCATCCGGGTAATTCGCCGGCCTGAGCAGCGTTTCATAATCCTCAACGAATTCCAGCACCTCTTTTTTATCCCAGATGTGATTGCCGGACGTGAGCACATCGACGCGGCTCCGGAACAGTTCCTCGACAATATCCCGGGTCACACCAAAGCCGGCTGCCGCATTCTCGCAATTGGCAACCACCAGATCAATCCGGTAGTCCTCGATGAGGGCGGGAAGGAGTTCCCTGACGGCCACCCTTCCCGGTTTTCCCACAATATCGCCGATGAACAGGATCTTCGCAACCGTCATCCGTCTATCTCGCAAAATCGGAAACGCGCGTTTCCCGGATCACGGTCACCTTGATCTGTCCCGGATAAGTCAGGTCTTTTTCAATTTTCTTAACGATATCCCTGCAGAGCATCACCGCATCATTCTCCGAAATTTTTTCGTTCTCAACCAGGATTCGAATCTCCCGGCCGGCCTGGATGGCATAGCATTTATCCACGCCGCTGAAGGAAGTGGCAATAGCTTCGAGCTCCTCAAGACGCTTGACATATGTTTCCAGCATTTCCCGGCGGGCCCCCGGCCTTGCCGCCGAAAGGGTGTCGGCTGCCTGAACCAGAACGCCCAGCAGGGTGTTTGTCCGGCCATCGTCATGATGCGTTGCAATGGCCTGAACGATCCGGGGAGATTCTCCGAACCGCCTGGCATAATCGGCGCCGATGGCCGCATGCGTTCCCTCCACTTCATGGTCGATGGCCTTGCCGATGTCATGAAGCAAACCCGCCCGCTTCGCCTCTTTCACGTTCATTTTCAGTTCCGCAGCCATCATACCCGTCATGTGGGCCACTTCTATGGAATGCTGAAGGACATTCTGGGAAAAACTTTTCCGGAACTTGAGACTCCCCAGCAGATTGATGATCTCGGGGTGAATATCGTGAACCCCGACATCGAAGGAGGTTCTTTCGCCGGTTTCGCGGATGATGGTATCCACCTCCGTTCTGACCTTCTTGACAATCTCCTCGATCCGCCCGGGGTGAATTCTACCGTCGCTGATCAGCCTTTCCAGGGAAATCCTTGCCACCTCACGCCTGACCGGATCGAAACTGGAAAGAACGACCGCCTCGGGTGTGTCATCCACAATGAGGTCGATCCCGGTCGCCGCTTCGATGGCCCGGATGTTCCGGCCTTCACGGCCGATGATCCTTCCCTTCATCTCGTCGCTGGGCAGATTAACCACCGAAACCGTGTTTTCCGCAACAAAATCGCCTGCATACCTCTGTATGGAATAAGCGACAATCTCCCGTGCCTGCTTGTCGGCCATCCGTTTCGCATCCTCCTCAATCTTGCGAATGAGGGACGCTGCATCCCGTTTGGCTTCCGTTTCCATGGACTGCATGAGGAAATTTTTTGCCTCTTCCGAGGAAATTCCGGCAATCATTTCCAGTTTCTGCTTCTGCTCCTCAATCATTCGGTTCAGTCTTTCCTGCTTCTCATTGAAAGCCGCTTCCCTGCCGACCAGTGATTTGTCGCGGCTCTCGACACTGGCTTCCTTAAGAGACAACTGGTCGATCCGCTTGTCAACACTCTCTTCCTTTGCACGGATTTTCTTTTCCAGATTTTCCAGTTCACCTTTCCGTTCCCGGGCTTCCTTCTCGAATTCGGTCTTGACCTTGAGCAGATTTTCCTTGGCCTGAATGATCGCCTCTTTCTTGATCGTTTCCGCTTCCTTTTTCGCCTCATCGACAATTCTCGTCGACAGCATTTCAGAAGACGCCTGGTGATTCTTAAAAAGCCTCTGCCGGAGGTAAAAACCCACAAGGGCGCCCAGCAGGGCAAACCCGACAATCGCGAAGATCATCCAAATTTCATACATCAATTGATGTCACCTCCTTGTTATATGAACGGCTATGCTTCATCACATAGACCGGCTTTTCTGAAGTTTCCGACCCAATATCGGAGACAAATTCTTCCTGGCAACGATTGAAGACGGGTGGGATTGAACAAGGATTGTGGGAACGGCAACGCCCTGTCGAAGCTTGAGGGGAGATTTTCCCTTTTGAATAAAGAAAACCCCCGCCTATGCCGTGTTAACCACCTTTTTGAACCTACTGAAAAAGTGGGCGCCGAGTATTGCCGCTTCAGGCTTTCTGTCTCCGGCTGTTACGGAACATGGACAGAAAGCTCACCGACAGCAAGGAAAGGCCCCCGGTTCCAAGGTGTTGGCTCAAAAAACGAATGTCAATCACGCACATCGCAGGGGATAAGTATGTCAAATTTATTGCCGGATCTCATTGATGAGATGTATCAGCTTTTCAGACCTGCTTTCCATCTGATGACAGATATCTTCTTTAATTCCCTTTATTTTTTGATACTCATCGGCAATGTTCAAAGCCGCCAAAATGGCTATGTGCAATGTATTGATGGTCCTGCCTGTAACCTGTATCTCTCTTACTCTCTCATTGACATAATTGACGACCGTCTCGACATGCTCATCCCCGGAATCGCTCAGTACAGCAATATCCTCTCCCAGTACCTTGATGTGATATTGCTTTTTCAACGTCTGCCCTCAAAATCTATTTTGGAACGCTGATATCCTGAAGCAGATCAAGGAGCGAATCTACCTTTGTGCGTACAGAATCCCTTTCTTCCTTCAATCCCCTGATTTGATTGTGTGCCTCACCCAACTCCGTTACTTTATTCTTTAAAAGTGTTTCTACCTCCAGGTTTCTTTTTTTAAGCGATGAATATTCTTCGATCAAGTTCTTCAGTTTGCTCTCCAGTTCTTTAAACTTAATCAGCTCCACGAATTCTCCTTATATTTGTGAATCTTTAAAATAGAGTCTCGCCCGGCGCCACCGGGCAAATCGCTTGTCACTCTGAGTTTCAATATGGCAAGTTTTCTCTCGAAAGTCAAGGCCATATTTAACTCGCCGGCGTCTCAAGCCCTGCTGAATGCAAAAAGTCATGCAGCGCATCGAATACCTCCGCACGATCCTTTGCGAGGCTTGCGCACTGCCGGAATCTGGCGCCTCCCCGCAAACCTTTCGTGTACCAGAGAAGGTGTTTTCGGAAATATCTGACACCGGCGGATTCGCCCATTGCGCCTACCACCACCGCCAGGTGGTCACGGATGACTTTTTCCCTTTCCGCGGGCATGGGCGGCGAAACATCGGAATGTCCCCGGGAGATTGAAAGGATATCCTTGAAAATCCACGGGTTGCCGAGGCAGCCCCGGCCGACCATGATGCCGTCACATGAAGTGCTGCTCAGCATCCTCATGGCATCGGCGGCCGTTCGAATGTCGCCATTTCCGATGACCGGGATTTTCACATGTTTTTTGACATTTCCGATGAGTTTCCAGTCCGCAACGCCGCTGAACCCCTGATCTGCGGTGCGGGGGTGCAGGATCACGGCGTCCGCGCCGCAATCCTCAGCAATGTTGGCAACATCGAGGCAATTGATTTCCCGTTGTCGCCAGCCGGAACGGATTTTGACGGTAAGGGGCAGATGTGTCACCTTCCGGACGGATTTGAGAATCGCGTCAATCTTCCCTGTGTCTCTCAAGAGCGCCGCACCGGCGCCGGTTTTAACCACTTTTTTCACGGGACAGTCCATGTTGATGTCCAGGATGTCGAATCCCCGGTCCGTTATGAATTTGGCTGCTTCGGCAAGGACATCAGCATCGGCCCCGAAGATCTGCACGCCCAGGGGTCTGTCCTCGGGCGAGGCGTCAAGGTAGTGATGGGTTTTGCCGGTTCCCTGCTTCAGGCCGACAGCGCTGACCATTTCCGTGAAAGCAAGCCCAATGCCGTATTCCCGGTTGAGGCGCCGGAACGAAAGATCGGTGATCCCTGCCATGGGCGCCAGAAAGACATTGTTTTTCAGCGCCAAGGATCCGATTTTGATGGACCTGAGGCTCAACGGGCTGACCTATCCTGATGGCATCTTGCCAGCTCGAGGTCCTCAGGGGTGTTGATGCCCATGACCTCGATCGCATCCCGTGCAATGAAAGAGCGAACCGGCAGGCCTTTTCCACGTGCGATTTCAATGATATCGGTCAGATAATATTCACCCTGGGCATTGTCATTGCGTATTCCCGACACGGCTTCGAACAGGAATCGGCCGTCCGCGCAGTAAATGCCCGTGTTGATTTCACGGATTCTTTTCTCATCCGGAGAAGCGTCCCTTGCCTCGACAATCTTCAAGACCTCGCCGTTTTCCGCCGTGACGACCCTTCCGTAACTCCCCGGGTCATCCAGCACAATGGACATGACCGTCACCGCTGCGCCCTCTTCAAAGTGCCTCGCGATCAGGCGTTGCACCGTGGCGACCTTCAGACAGGGCACATCCCCGCACAGAATCAGGACTGTCCCGCGGTATCCTTCAAAATGGCCCTTTGCCTGAAGGACCGCATGGCCCGTACCCAACTGTTCCACCTGTTCGACAAAAGAGACATTCTCCTGCTTGAATTGCTCCCGGATCAGGTCTGCCTGATGGCCGATAATGACGACGGTTTTTTCAGCCCCGACGGCGCGGGCGATCTCCAGGGAATAGGAAAGCAGCGGCTTGCCGTTAAGAAGGTGGAGCACCTTCACCAGATCCGATTTCATCCGTGTTCCCTTGCCGGCAGCCAGGATCAGCGCACTGATTCTTCTGTTTCTCCTCATGACATTCACCCTTTTCACTCATTTTCCCGGATCTTGTCCAGCCCCGCCGGAAAGATCACCAGGACCTCCCGGATGGATTTCAAATCCACATCCTCAATGACAAACAGCAGGTCGCCGCTTCGATAGATCTCTTTTCTTTTCGGAATCCGCCCCATCCGATGAAGCAGGAATCCGCCCAGGGTATCGAAGTTGCCCCTCGGCATATCCACCGGGATCAGCGCTTTCATCCGTTCGATGCTGATCCGGGCATTGAAAAGATACTTCCCCGCCCCGATTCGCTTGTGCAGAATCGCGCCGCTGTCGTACTCGTCGTGGATCTCGCCGACGATGGGCTCGAGGATGTCGTCAATCGTGACGATGCCGACGGCACCACCGTATTCATCCACAACAACGGCCATCTTTTCTCTCGTGTTCTGCAATTCAAGCAGCAGGTCCTTGGCCGGCTTGTTTTCCGGGACGTAGAGGGCGGCCGGACGCAGCAGCGATCCGATACTTTTCCGATCCCCTTCGGAGCTTTTCGAATCTTCCTGAAGGGACGCCAGCATGTCGAAATAGTGGAGGATCCCGATAACATTCAGAATGTTATCCTGATAGATGGGCACCCTCAGGCATTTCTTTTCCGCAACGACAGACGCGGCCTCCCGGATTGTCGCCGTCACGGGCAGCGCCACCGTCATGGAGAGCGGCATCATGATCCGGTCGACAGACACCTCCGAAAAATCAAAGATGTGCCGGACCATGTCCTTTTCTTCACTCAGCATGTCGCTGCCCTCGCCGTGACTCTTCAGGATCTGTTTCAGGCCGTCCCGGGTAATGTACGAAGCGCCCTTAAGGCCCTGATCCCCCCTGGAGATACGGACCGTTCCCCGGGAAATCCTGGAAATCAGAAAAGCCACCGGAAACAGGACCCAGGAAGCCGCCTGGATGAACCAGGCCAGTTTCGGCGCAACGGACTCTGCATGCAGTTGGAAGAGGCTCTTGGGGACGATTTCACCCAGGATCATCAGCGTTANNCGACGGCAATTGCCGCGCCCTGAGCCGGACCGAACATCGAAATGAAAAAAGCGGTGGCCAGGGTCGTCCCGGTCACGACGCACAGGTTGGTGCCCGTCAGCGTCGTGGCCAGGAACCAGTCCGGCTTTTCCATCAGCTTCAGCGCCTGCCGGTCCCTCCTGGAGCCGCCCTGCGCCCGCTGCCGGATGATGTTGATGTCCGAGGCCACGAGGGCCAGTTCTCCCCCGGAAAACACCCCTTCGAGGAACAGACAGTGCAGGATGAGGAAGAGCGTGAGCAGATTATCCACGGCCGGGCTCCCTTTTTATTTTGACCCTCAGAACCCGCGCCCGGCCCATTTTTTCAACGTGGAAGCAGAAATCGCCATAGGCAACCGACTCCCCGCGTACAGGCAATCTTCCGAACAGATGAAAGACGAAACCGCCGAGCGTGTCAAAATCATTGTCAGGCGCCGGCAGAGACACCAGTTCGACCAAGTCGTCCATGGACATTTTCCCGGATGCCACCCAGGTGTTGTCGTTGATCTTCTGCCAGAGCTCTTTCTTCGTTCCGGACGGATCGTAAATATTCTGGAAGAGGCTCTCGAGAATATCCTCCAGGGTCACCAGGCCCGAAACGCCGCCGTATTCATCCACGACAATCGCCATCTGGGCATGCCTGTCCTGAAAGTCCCTCAGCATGCTCCCGGCGGTTTTCTCCTCCGGTACGAAATAGGGCCTCCGCAGCATCTTCTCGACGGAAACGGGCTTTCGTTCCGCGGTGATGTCTCCCAGCAGATCCCGGGCATACAGAATGCCCACAATATCGTCCCGGTCCGTTCCGTAGACCGGGATCCGCTCATGACGGACCCGGATGATCTCTTTCTCCATATCCCCCCGGCTCATGGACAGGGGCAGGCAGAACATATCGACCCGGGGAATCATCACCTCTGCGACAGTGGTATCCCCCAGTTCAAAAACCCTGTGGATGAGATCACGTTGAGCCGGCTCCAACGCCCCTTCCTGCTCGCCGGCATCGATCAGGGTCTTGAATTCCTCCTCGGTCAGTGCGGTCCGCTGACTTTCTGAATATCCCGGGAAAAGGGAAACGATCCATCCGGAAATCCGGTCGAGGGCCCAGACAACAGGTCGGCAGAACCGGGCGAACGCCAGCAGAAAGGGAGACAGGAACGCAGCGAACCGCATGGGGTGGGTGACGGCAAAGATTTTGGGGACGGCTTCGCCGAACACGAGCAGCAGCGGAGTCGTTACCGCGATCGTTACCCACTTGCCGTTCGCACCGAGCAGAAAGATGAAAAGGGATGCCGCCACCGCGGAAATGGTGATGTTGACCGCTTCATTCCCGACGAGAATCGTGATGAGAAGCCTTCTCGGGTATTTCAGCAGGGTTTGCACATGGGAAAGAAAAGGGTACCGCTCCTCCCGCATCTTGTGAAGGTGCAGGGGCGTCAGCGAAAAGAAAGCCGCCTCGGAACTGGAGAAAAAACCGGACAGCATAAACAGAAAAATCAGCAGAATGAACTTGACGCTCATCAGGTCGTTCAACACAAAGGGCAATCCCCCTGAAAATTCGATTTAATCTATCAGACTTCACGTTGAAATGACAAATCATTTCCAGCCACGGGATCATTCCTATTCTCACCTGCCCGCCCGGATGTCCCGGCGGGACGCATCGCTGGCCAGTAGGGAATGGCGATGCATCCGGCGGATCACGATTGCGTAAATCAAACCGTTGCAGGCAAAGACCACCAGCCCGGAAATGATCTCAAGGTCGCGGGTCAGGATGTCCGGATAGACCAGCGGCACGATGTAATGCTCGACGAATCCGCCCTCATACCCCGCCTGTCCGGCCGAAGCGCGGAGCCTGTTCTCCAGGGGCGTCAGCGGACAGGTCCAGCCTGCGAGGTTCACCAGGGCTGCCCAGAGCAGCACCGGCAGGTGAAGCCACGCCATCCATCGTTTGCGAAGGATGAGCAAACCACCGAACAGGGCAAAGAGGATGAACGCCAGATGCAACAGAAGAATCATGTCCGCCAACGATCTTGCCAGCACGATCAACAAGCCTCCTCGCGATCCGGCCGAGCAACCGGCCTTTCCGGTCCCCAATCGGCATGGTTTCCAATCAATATTATCTGGATATCACACATCTTCGCAGGAAGACAGCCCGGCCTGTCAAGCCTTTCTTTCCGTGCCGGATGGTTTCGATTGCAGAATGGGGCATCTTGCATTAGGATGGCCTCATGAGGAAATCAACGATCCGGAACATCGCCATCATCTCCCACGTCGATCACGGCAAGACGACTCTGGTCGATGCCATGCTCAGGCAGACCGGCACTTTCCGGGACCATCAGGCCGTGGAGGAGCGGGTGATGGATTCCATGGACCTGGAAAAAGAGCGCGGGATCACCATCATGGCGAAGAACACCGCCATCCGGTACCGCGATGTCAAGATTAACATCGTCGACACACCCGGTCACGCCGATTTCGGTGGGGAAGTGGAGCGGGGTCTCAATATGGTGGACGGCGCGATCCTTCTGGTCGATGCCAGCGAAGGGCCGCTTCCGCAAACGCGCTTCGTCGTGAGGAAGGCGCTGGCCGCAAAGCTCTCCGTCATCCTGGTCATCAACAAGATCGACCGCAGCGATGCCCGTCTGGACGAAGTCCTCGACGAGGTGTATGACCTGTTCATCGACCTCGATGCCGACGACGGACAGATTGAGTTTCCCGTGCTGTACACCAATGCCAAAGCCGGCATCGCCCACCGTCAGCCGGGAGATGGATGCACAGACCTCACGCCCCTTTTCGAGATGATCCTGGAGCGGATCCCCGGTCCCGTGGGCGACGACGGGGCAGCGCCACAGTTCCTGGTGACCAATCTCGATTATGACCCCTACGTGGGACAGCTTGCCATCGGCCGCCTGATGAACGGCGTCCTGGAAATGAACCGGGGATACACCCTCTGCGGCGAGGCAGCGGCGAAATCGGAAATCCGCTTCTCGGCGCTCTACACCTTCCATGGACTGCAGCGGAAAGCCGTGGATCGTGCCGAAGCCGGCGACATTGTCGCCTTCGCCGGCGTAGAGGCGGTGAACATCGGCGATACGG
>MTKX01005660.1_pt2 | contig 10695 bp, 12 predicted proteins | sample 1042771 | NCBI WGS metagenome assembly MTKX01 (sample SAMN06212183, study PRJNA360534) | anaerobic digester metagenome | biome: Wastewater treatment plant; material: sludge; isolation source: anaerobic digester fed with sludge from wastewater treatment plant | place: Denmark: WWTP Randers ... | reverse complement strand
GAAAATAAAGCCTGGCAGCTGGCCAGAGCCTCAGGAGCCTCGGCAGCTGGCCAGACCCTGGGATACACCATGCTTCTCTCCTCCCTGGACTATGGCCTTGGACCGGCCATCCAAATCGCCCTGGTGGGTAAAAAGGAAGATGAGGACGCTGTTGAGATGCTCAAAGTAATAAGAGAGCGCTTCCTGCCCAGCAAATCTGTACTCCTCTCCCAGGGAGAGGATTTGGCAGAGATGGCCGAATTCGCCAGAGGCCTGGCAAAAATCGAAGGCAAGAGCGCTGCCTATGTTTGCAGCGCCAAGAGCTGCCGCCCACCGGTCACCAGCCCTCGGGAGTTAATGCTTATGCTGGGGGAGCAAAATTAGGATGGAAGTCACGCCCCTGGCGCTAGTCAAACGCCAGGGTCTGGGTTGATTCTCGCGATATTGCTTCCTGGATGCAGAGATGGCCGACAATAGGATTAGAGATCACAAGGGCAACAGATGCCGATATGGCTGAAAAGCCCCTCCTTTTGCTCGATAAAAATAAATACTACCAGTCCAGGAATAAGGGCCTGAGGAGATCCATATTTCCGAGAACGAGATTGCATCCGATCCCGATCGGCACCGTAGTTTGAATAGACACCGTAGCGGTAGCTACAAAGAAATGTCAGATATCGCCTCACGCAAATCTGGAAGCAAACCGTATTTTCTCGACAAGACAGGTCTATTTTATCACACGCAGGCTATGCGGTGATTCTTTAATGAACAAACACAAAGACCACATTCCTAAAAGGGATATAATGTATGTCTTAAAAGAAGATGACTCTCAATATATTGTTAATGAGAGTTACTTCTACAAGACTGAGCCCTATTACACCATAGTCAGAAATGAGAAAGAGTGGATCAGGACCATACCCAGCAGCAGCGATGTGCTGGATGCCTACATCGTCCCCATCTGTCTGGAGAAGGCCAAGCTGGCCGGAATCCCGGTCTGCGAATGGATCATATCCAATGTCTATGTCTCCCTGCCGGCCATAGTATATGGGCTAAACTACTTCTCCACTCCATCGGACCATTTTCTGGTGTCGGATCTGGAGCAGGCCAAGCAGATAATCAAGCATGTCACCAATCGGGGGAGATATCCCTTCTGCTATCAGAAGATAAGCGAGAGAGCTACTGTGGTCAAATGCGTATCCATCTTCGGCAAGTCCATAAATTGCTGCGAGAAGGCCAGGGATCTGGCAGAAAGGATCTATGAGGTATTTCACCTCCCACTGGTGGAGATAGTGATGGTCAAGGACGAAGCAGGCTGCCGTCTCTCATCTCTCTCCCCTGTAAAATACTCCCAATTATCAAAAGATGAGACGGAAATGCTACAGGACCTCCTGGATAAGAGGGTGAGCCGCCTTGAGTAAGCTGGGCATATTTGTAAATCGACAGACCTTGAGCAGCTCGGAGCAGATCACGGCTGTGATAAAATGCAGGGATGTGGCTGAGAGCATGGGCCATACCGTAGAGTTCATCTTCCCCGTGGACATGAAAAAGATCCCCAGGCTGGATGCCCTCTTTATCCGTGCCAATACCGATCCCATGAACAGCACCTATGTTGCGGCCCGGATGGCCCAGATGTACGGCATACCGGTGATAGACGATCCTGAATCCATAAAGATCTGCGCCGATAAAATCAATATGTACATGCATCTTATGAAAAAGAAAATCTCCATGCCTCAGACCCGCTTTTTAAGGAAAAAGGAACTGGATGAGGCCCAGGCAGCTGCACTATTCCTGGAATTGGGCTCTCCCCTGGTGCTCAAAGAGCCATCCACCTCCTTTTCCGCCCGGGTGGAGAAGGTGGAAAGTGTGGAGGATTTGCTCAAGGTGGCCAGAAGGTTCTTCAAGCTCTCGGACTGGATTGTGGTGCAGGAGTATATCGAGAGCAGGTTCGACTGGAGGGTGGGGGTGGTCGGCGGCCAATTGCTCTATGCCTGCCGGTACATCATTCCCTCTGAGACCTTCAAGATCCAGGCATCGGTGAACGGCCATGTCGTTTATTGCGATGTGGAGAGCGTGCCAGCCGATCAGGTTCCCCCGGAGGTCATAAGTCTGGGGCTAGAGGCCGGCAATGCTATAGGCAAGGGCCTATACGGAGTGGATATCAAGGAGAGCAACGGAAAGCTCTATGTCATTGAGGTCAACGACAATCCCTCTCTGGAAGGGGGAGAGGATGCTCATTATCCGGATATGTTCGGAAAGATCATATCCTATCTCATGACCGGAGACGCAAGAGGCTATGCCGAGGGCCTCTCTCAAAAGGCCCTTGATTATGATGGCCTTGCGGGTGGATTGAGCCTGCGATCTGATGCCGCTTTATGTAGCCCACCTGCTCTAACTGAAAATGAGGCCTACTCCTATAAAATAGATTTCTCGGAGAGGTAGAGAAAGCCGAACTTTTTTTTCCTGCATGAAGGGTGCATTTTGAAAGATATTTATTTAGATATAACTATTAAATTAAACCAAACAAAGAGTCATTCAAAGAGATGATGCTCTGATGGAAGAAGATCTATGCGAGGCTTTAAGCCGCTCTTGCCAGGGCTGCCGTCTTCAAGGAGGCTGCTGCTTTGAGGCCAGGCCGCCCCTGAGCCGGGAGAGAATGGATATTCTGAGAAGAAACGGTGTGCCTGCTGAGGCTATAGAGTTTGATGGATATTGGAGGCTGGGAATAAAGCCGGACGGCTATTGCGTTCTCTTTGCAGATGGCAAGTGCAGCATCCATTCCATAAAGCCCGAGACCTGCGTGGCCGGGCCTTTTACATTTGATATTAAAGAGGGTGTGCTTCAGATCTTCCTCAAGAGGGAGGTCATCTGTCCCATGGTCGGCTTTCTCAAGGCCAATCCCAAAGCCTATGATTCACTGATGGAGACATCCGTGGCCAGAATCATTCATCTGGTGAGAAGCATTCCCGACGCAGAGATGGCCGAGATCCTGAAGATAGATGAGCCGGAGACGGATCTGGTAGCAGATATTGCTCTAAAGGACTGAAAGGATATGCCCAGGGCATTTTTCAGAGATCTGGTCGCCGGGCCATATATCGGAACAGAGCATGAGTACTCCATAAACGACAAGAGCCAGCGGGCTCTGGCCATATCCGATCAGATCATAGAGAGGATTGCCGGAAGGCTGGATCATGAGGTGGCATTCGGGGGCATCCTGGTCTCCAAGGAGTTGCAAAAGCATGCCATCGAGCTGATCCCCAAAAGCCCAGGCGGCCTCGCATTCCTGGAAGAGAGACTCCACCAGGGTCTCTGCCAGCTTTACCATGCCACCAACCATGAGTATGCCTTCATGGGCCTGGGAATGCATCCGCTTTTAAGGTTGGATGAGACGGCATACTGGGACCATGACGAGCAGGAGTACTATCAGACTTACGACCGCCTCTTTAACATCAGACAGCATGGCTGGCTGAACATTCAGGCTCTGCAGATCAATATCCCCTATCGGGGAAAAGGAGATCTAGTGGCCATGTTCAATAAGATCCGCGCTCTTATGCCCTATCTGGTGGCCGTATCCGCCTCCTCGCCTCTGGTGGAAGGAAAAGCCACATCCTATATGGACAACCGGCTGGTCTACTACCGGGAAAACCAGGCAGCCATCCCTGAGATCTGTCACGGCATCCTGCCGGAGAAGCTGGAGAGCGTGGATGATTATGTGAAAATCAACCGGCAGATATACACCCAGCTCAAGAAGCAGGGGGCAGACATCCTCTGCCGGGAGTGGGTTAACTCCCGAGGGGTTATAGTCAGGTTTAGCAGAAGCTGCCTGGAGGTAAAGGCCATAGATGAACAGGAGTGCCTGCACTCGGATATGGCCTTTTCCGCCTTCCTTTTAGCCCTGCTGCGATCAGACCTTGTCCTGGAGGAAGATGAAGAGAGCCTCCTCTCTCTGCTGGAGGAGGCCATGCGCCGTGGAGTAGCCGGCCTTCGTCCGGAGCTGGAGAGGCTGCTAGGGCAAGCGGAGAAGAGCGCCACAGCAGAGGAGAGGGGATATCTGCCACTGGTAGCCGAGAGAATTGAACAGGGAAGCCTGGCCGAGCTGATGGTAGAGAAGCTTCAAGAGACGGGTGCGGGGGAGGAGAAGATAAAGGATCTGATGCGCCAGATGCAGTGGTGCCTCAAGGAGAACCGGCCCTATTATGTGGGGATGGTGAGATGCAGCTGAAAGACAAAGAAAATCTATAAAGGCACTGCCCGAAAATCATTTTCGATATTATGGAAGAATTCGATCTCATTGTCATCGGCTCCGGAGCGGGGACCAATGTGGCCTCAGAGGCAGCTCAGAAAGGCCTGCGAGCAGCCCTGGTGGACCAGGGACCCACCGGCGGCACCTGCCTGAACAACGGCTGCATTCCCTCCAAGATGCTCATCTATCCGGCGGATGTCATCCGCAGCATTCAGGATGCCGGAAATATTGGCGTTCATGCTGAGCTGCATGAGGTTGACTTCGAAAAAATCATGCGCCGCATGCATGGCGTGGTGGATGAGGGCCGCCGCAATCTGGAGGAAGTCTCTGGAGAAGTTCAGAGGGCCTGACCTACATAAAAGAGAAAGCCGAATTTACAGGCGACTATCTCCTTAAGGTAGGAGAGCGAGAGCATCACCTCCCGGAAGATTGTCATCGCCACCGGCGCCAGGTCCGCTCGTACCTGACATACCCGGCCTGCGTGAGGCGGGATTTTTAGACAATGTTTCACTTCTCCAGGCTAAAAAAGCTGCCCAGCAGCCTGATCATCATCGGAGGAGGCTACATCGCCTGCGAGTTCGGCCACTTCTTCTCCGCTCTGGGAGTCGAGGTCACCATCATCGGCCGCCATCCTCTCCTCCTGAAGGGCGAGGACCCGGAGGCGGCAAGGCTGATTCAGCAGAGATTGTCCTTGTTCATGCGAATTGTCACCGGTCATGAGGTGGTCTCCGTGGAAAGCAGGGGAGGGCGGAAAGCTGTCTCTGCTAAAAACATGGAAGACGGGCGGATTGATCAATTCCAGGGCTGAAGAGATCCTCCTGGCCGCAGGCCGCCAGCCCAACTCCGATCTGCTCCACCCGGAGAGAGAGCGGGGTGGAGACGGATCGGCAGGGCTGGATTTGGGTTGATGAGCATCTGGAGACCAGCAAGAGGGGCATATACGCCATAGGCGATGCCCTGGGAAGGCACATGTACCGGCATACGGCCAATTACGAGGCGGAGGTGGTTGGCCATAATCTGTTTCACGGAGAGGGAGAAAACAAAACTGGAAGAGGCAGACTACCATGCCGTTCCTTATGCCGTCTTCACCTATCCCGCCCTGGCGGGAGCGGGGATGAAGGAGACAGAGGCTGCTGCTAAAGGCTTAAAGGTGCTTGTAGGGCGAGCTGCCTACATGGACACGGCCAAGGGGATGGCTATGGGCGAAGAGGACGGCTTGGTCAAGGTTGTTTTAGAAGAGGAGACAGGAAAGATTCTGGGGGCCACAATTGTAGGCCCGTCTGCCCCGGAGCTGGCCCAGCAGGTCGTCTATCTCATGAACACCGAATACCAGGACCTCATGCCGGTAATAAGATCGCAGGTGATCCATCCCACCCTAAATGAGGTGCTGGTGAGGGCTTTTTCCCGGATGCAGCGCCCAAAATGGCAGGCTTGACCGGGAGAAGAGCAGTGGATGAAAAGCTTGAATGATCGGACCAAGCCATAACAAGACAGACGCAGGAGAGAAAGAGAGGAATGTCTGCCCGCAAAAGATTAAGGTAAATCGAAGGCAACATGCCTTAGACATATGCCAGATCTATATCAGTATGAATCTTAAATGACTAAATCTCAATAATCGCTATGATCCTCCAGAAAATGCAATTTAAGCTCGTCCTTCGAGTCAAAGATCATACGGCAGATCTTGCACTTAAATCTGCCCTCTCTTCGTGATCTGCCAGCTATTTTCTTAGATCCGGTGCCTGCCATTTCAACACCTCGAATCATAAATCCCTTGGCCTTCATTATTATTTAGCTTTTGGTTGACAGGACCTCCAGTCAGAGATCTTGGCCGGGCTCACTTGAGCGGTAGGATGAAATAAATACCTGCGGGGTAAATAATCAAAGAGCATAATCGATTTCTGGTTGATGGTGATGACGATGACGGCTAAGAGATATCAATGCAGCATCTGCGGATACATTTACGATCCGGCGAAAGGAGATCCTGACTCTGGAATTGCCCCAGGCACGCCTTTTTCCGATCTTCCCGATAGCTGGATCTGCCCCATGTGCGGCGCTATGAAAAGCGATTTCAGAGCCCTGGACTGATCGCGAAGAGGATGAAAGATATGGCTCTGTGCAGAGAGATCCGGCCGGGAATAATGTGGGTCGGCGCACTGGACTGGGATCGCAGACTCTTTGATGCTCTGATTCCCCTTCCTCGGGGAACCAGCTACAACTCCTATTTGATCCGGGGAGAAGAGAAGACTGCTCTCATCGATGCTGTGGATGAGAGCAAGATAGAAATGCTCATGGACAGCCTCAGATCCTTTTCTGTCGAGAGGCTGGACTACATCATCGTCCAGCATGCGGAGCAGGACCACTCCGGAGGACTGAAGAGGCTCCTGGAGCAATATCCGAAAGCCAAAGTACTGGGATCGGCCAGATCTCTGGATCTGCTGGCTGAGTTTGGCCTGATCGAAGGGGGGACAGGACAGGAGGCAAAGGACGGCGATATCATACCGCTGGGCGGAACAAGCCTCCAGTTCATAGTCGCTCCCTGGGTTCACTGGCCGGACACCATTTTCACCTATATCCCGGAGGAGCGTATCCTCTTCACCTGCGACTTTCTGGGCTCCCATCTGGCAACAAGCGATCTATTCCCCATGGATGAGGCACAGCTGTATCATCTTGCTAAAAGGTATTATGCCGAGATCATGATGCCCTTCCGCTCCAGCGTCAAGAGACACCTGGCCAGATTGGAGGGCCTGGAGGTGGAGATCGTAGCCCCCAGCCACGGGCCGGTTCTGGACCGGCCGGGTTTGATCCTGGATGCCTACAGAGACTGGGCCTCAGACAGGGTCAAAAATGAGGTGGTATTGGCTTATGTCTCCATGCATGGCTCCACCCGGATCATGGCCGATCATTTTGTCGAGGCTCTGATCTCTCGAGGGGTAGCGGTGAGGAGATTCGATCTAACCGATTATGACCTGGGAGATCTGGCCGAGTCCCTGGTTGATGCTGCTACCATTGTAATCGGCACCCCAACTATGCTCGCCGGAGCCCATCCTCTGGCCCTTTATGCCGCTACACTGGCCAATGCCCTGCGGCCCAAGACCAGGTACGCCTCCGTCATCGGCTCTTTTGGCTGGGGAGGCAAGATGCTGGAGCAGATCACAGAGAGCCTCTCCGGCCTTCAGCTTCAGTTCCTGGATCCGGTGGTGGCAAAGGGCAGGCCCAAAGAGGTTGATTTCGCTGCCCTGGATCGCCTGGCCGATGAGATAGCCGCCCTGCATCAGAAGCTGGCTGAGTGATAATCAAGGCAGATCTCATCTGCAGGGCATAATCTTGCTGCTGAAGAGCGGATCGGGCAGAGATAGATGCAGGATCTCTGACTTCAGGCCATGATTTCCGAGTCTCTGATCTTCTATGCGCTGGTGCTTCTGGCGACGGGGATAGCAGTAGGCTTTTTCTGCGGCCTTCTGGGGGTGGGGGGAGGCTTTCTCATGGTGCCGATTCAGATCTGGCTCCTCTCCCTGCAAGGAGTTGAGGCTACCCTGGCCACCAGAATTGCCTTTGCCACCTCTCTGGCCGTGGTGCTTCCCACGGCTATTTCCGGCTGCAGAAAACACTCCTGCTGGGGAGTGGTCCTGTGGCAAGAGGGGGTGATCATAGGTCTCTTCGGGATGCTGGGCGGCTTTTTAGGGGGGACCATAGCCTCTTATGCACCCGGAGAGCTTCTCAGGATGATCTTCGGAATTATCGTCATACTTGCGGCTGCAAGAATGCTGTTTGTCCCCCATTTCCAGACCTGGCAAGAGCCTCATAAAAGGCCGAAAAAGAGCATTATCCATTATATGATCTGGGGGGTGGCGGTGGGAGTTCTATCCGGACTGACAGGCATCGGAGGTGGATTGATGCTGGTTCCGATAATGATTATTGCCCTAGGCTTTAACTTGTATCAGGCCATTGGCACCTCCTCTGTAGCCATATCCTTTAACGCCCTGGGTGGAATCACAGCCTATGCCATAAACGGGTGGGGTTTGGAGGGACTGCCCAGTTATTGTTTGGGCTACATCGACCTTCTGCAGTTTCTCCTTTTGGCCGCAGGCAGCATATTGGCTGCCCCATGGGGAGCAAAGATTGCCCATCGATTGCCGGCAGATAGGCTCAAGCATATATTTGTGATATTGATGTTCTATATAGGGCTGAAGATGATAGGAGCCATAGAGTGGGCTGGACTATAGAAGATGAGATTGAAATCGAGCCCTTTGCTATGGCGGAAAGGAAGGACAATGATCCCTGCCCATCTCTTCAGGGACGGGGGGGGTCAAGTCCTAATAGCCCATTTCGCTGCCGGCTGCTGGGCGCACATCTAATAATAGATCCTTTTATCTCTCACCAAAAGACCTAATTACCTTTGCCTCGAATTAAGTATCACCCATGCTCTGTAAACTGCAGCGCAAAACCAGAGAGGGAGAGGTTGATTTTGGCAGCAGCAAGCAGCAAATTTCCCAGGTTTAAATCGGGCATTCCCGGTTACGATGAATTGATCGGCGGTGGCTTTCATAAAGGAACTGTGAACACAATCACCGGTTCCTCAGGCACAGGCAAGACGGTCTTTGCCAGCCAGTTCATCCAGTATGGAATCAAGAATGGCGAGCGGGGGATGATCATCACCCCATCCGAGAGTTCAGAATACCTCAAGAGAGAGATGATGGCCTCCTTCGGCTGGGACTTCTCGGCCATGGAGGACAGCAGGATGCTCTCGATAGTCGATGTCACCGATCCGGTGCTCCGGCTGCAAAAAAGCATCGATGTGGATCCGGTGGATTTTCTGATCAACTTTAGAAAGCTGGTGGAGAGAAAGCTGGAGGAGATCAAACCCCAGCGTCTCTTCATAGACGATCTGACTGCCTTCTTCATGGCTGTGGAGGCCCCCTTCAAGATACGTTCTCTCACCGATGACCTCTTCGGCATCATCAGGAGCAGCGGCGTCACCGCTTTGGTCACCATTGGCACGGCATTTGGCACCAATCAGTTCCTGGAGTATGGGGCGGACTCGGCCACCATTCTCAGCCGGGAGCGCATAGGCAACAACCTCATCCGATCCATCTACATCATGAAGATGCGTGGCTCGAGGATCGCCAACACCATCCGGGTCCTGGATGTGTCCGATGACGGCATCTCCGTCTCTGCCCTCTCTCCCTATCCTTGAAGGGGCCGAATGAGGTGTACCAGATGATTGAGAGATGGATGGTTTTAGCAGGAGAAGAAGCAGGCCCGGCCTCGAACAAGATGGGGGGCATCTGGGATGTGATCGATGCCGAGGCCGCAACAATGGCCCGGCTGCTGTCAAAAAAGGATATCGATAGTGGTCTACATATATTGGTGGCCGGTCCCTACTACCCCACCCTGGGCTCGGACTGGAATGCGGGCAAGAACCGGATCACCGACCTTACCGGCCTGGAGAAGCTGGATGCCGGACCGGAGCTGAAGAGGGTGCTGGCATCGCTTCAGGCAGCAGGAATAGAGCCGACGACAGCGCAGAGAACTATAGACGGCGTCCCCATAGGCTATGTCCTCTTCAATACTAATTATTATCAATCCCGCACTGTGCTCTGGAAAGGCCAGGATATGACTCTATCCAATGCCATCAAGACCGAGGCTTTCGACCTGCTCGGCCTGGATTCGATGAATTATGAGAGGGCTCATTACGGCCATGAATACAATCACTATCTAGGCCTCTCTTATGCCATATCCGAATTGGTGAGGGGACTAGCTCAGGCTCCGGAGAATGTAGCGGCAAAATACACCGACCGGGCGGTCTCGGAGTTTGCCAAATCGGTACTTCCCAAGGTTAGAGTCTCATTTCACTGTCATGAGTTCGGAGTCTTTTATGCCGCAGCCAGGTTGAAGAAGCTGGGGGTTCCGGTGAGATCGGCCTGCACCTTGCATGCCACGGTTCCCGGTCGTACTGCCGGATATAAGTCTCTGGCAAAGGTGGCCCGGGGCGAGGAGAAGATGGAGCCAGGAACTCCTCTCGGTTTTGCCGCTCTGGAGAGGCTGGCCCGATATGCCGATACAGTCACCTTCGTGGGAGACTCCACCATGAAGGAGGCCATGCTCTTCTACCGCATGAAGGGCATTGTCATCAGAAATGGAATTGAGGTGGAGGCCCGGGAGATAGACTGGGAGAAAAAGGATCGATGCCGGGATAGGATCCAGCAGTTTTTATCCGACAGCCTCTATCAGTATTGCGACGGCAAGTGTGTGAAGAAGGAGAACATAATTCCCGTATTCACCATCTCCCGCATTGAGGTTGAGAATAAGGGATATCATCAACTCCTGGATGCCCTCATGCTTCAGGATCATCTGCTCAAGCACCGCCTGACCGGCCAGCGAAGGGGCGAGGAGGTCAGAGTGGTATGCTTCCTCATCGCCGCCCATGGTCCTAAAAATAAAGACAAGCTTCCGGAGGGATTTCCCATCAATCTCACTCC
>MTKX01003813.1_pt2 | contig 10698 bp, 5 predicted proteins | sample 1042771 | NCBI WGS metagenome assembly MTKX01 (sample SAMN06212183, study PRJNA360534) | anaerobic digester metagenome | biome: Wastewater treatment plant; material: sludge; isolation source: anaerobic digester fed with sludge from wastewater treatment plant | place: Denmark: WWTP Randers ... | reverse complement strand
AACATTTTAGACTGTATAAAAATGAAAAAAACACTCCAGGATCAGCTTTCAGAATTCGCTCATTCACATGGTTTTCATATTCAAAAAGCACCTAATCAGGAATCTCCACAGAAAGAACATTCAAAAAAGAAATCAAAAACCAAAAGTTTAACACACACAGCGCAAACAATTAGCAATATAGCTGCCAATAAAAAATCAAAAATTAAAGGTGTAATACAAGGAATCATTGAACAAGCTAATGCCGGACGGAATACTGAGAAGCACAGGGTTAATAAATCAGTAGATATTTCCGCTTTTCTTAAATTCATAATTGACTGCAAAGAAAAAGGTGTCATATCAGAAGCGGATGTATATTTTTGTTTATGCACAGTTGATAATATAGAAGAATTCCCGTCTAATCAGATTAAGGAATTTCAACAGGTCTTGGGTGATTCAAGTCTACGAATACAGGCTTTGTTCGAATCGGACAAACTGTCAGAAGAAGATAAAACAGCATATCTCAAACAATTGAATATAATTAAGCAGCAACAAGAAAGTGAAAAACTTGAACATTATACGGCCTTGGCAAAGAAAGTTTTGTTATACGGAATTGATGTCGATGCGAAGATTTCATCCACTCCCATTCTTGATGAAGATGATTTTACCCTGGCAATAGATTGGCTTGATAATAATTATAAAAATAAAATTAAGAACAGCGTGAATGTTGTACTTGAAAAATTTGGTGATGATTATGAAATCGGTCGTGTCTTATCAGCAAGGGCTGCGGAGAAAGCAGCAGAGATATTTTATGAAAGGTGTGGATTTAAGGTAGTGGATGTATCGATTAAACAATTAAAAGAAAATGGTAATGACGCATGGAAATATTATGATCTGGAGGTTGATGGTTACCCCATCTATGTAAAAAACTCGCGCCGTTCACTTAACAGCGGTGAAAGATATGTAGAGCATTGTGTCCCTAAATTCAAAATTATTCGCAATGATATAAATGTTAAAATATCGGGGATTTTGTCGCGATATTTATGGCCCAAAACATTACTTCATTCAGAAGACATTCCCGATACATCACTGCTGTTTCTTGGTGAAACATCCTATGCGGAAATTGAAAAACTAAGAGCGGTATTTTCCAGCGAATATTTTGATATTGACTTTGGAAGACCAGGCATTGGTACTAATTATTTTTTACCACCATGGATTTTTGAATATCCTTCCAGTTTATATAAAAAAAGAAATGAAGCTATTGCCGAATTGGCTAATCAAGATGCTATGGATTATATCTTCTCTCGGCCGCAAACGCTTAATCCCATACCCTTGTGCATCGTCACAAATACAGATCTCAGAAAATATTGGCATGATGAATCTTTAAGTAAATGGGAATGGACATTATATCAAACTTTATATGACCGTATTCAGACAAATGGTTTGTCTTTACCATTCGTATATCTTTCTTTAATAAGTCATTTTACCGAAATACTTCATCGCTATCCGGAAGATTATGAAGAATATCGTCCTCAGAAATACAGAAATATTGTTTTTATGAATGAAGCCGAGTTTATAAAACCTTTAGGTGTTCATGATCCACTTAATACGGTTAGGAGTCTAATTAATGTATTGGACAAATTATGGACATCGGATCATGGAATGATTAAACAGTACAAATATTTCAAACTGAGTGGTTTCCATATTTTCCAGGGAAAAAAGTCAAGTACGGATAATTGGGAAACCCTTGTTGCTTATTGCGGTGGTTGGATAGCAGGGAAAGGAAAATGCGGGAAGTATCCCTTAGTCTTGGGAGAATCAAATCGTTGCCCTGTATGTAAGAAACTTATCTGCCCGCTATGCGGTTTTTGCAGTGAAGGATGTCCCAACTCGTGTGGTACTGACCAAGATCCATTCTCTATTGATGTTCAGGATCATGATGTTAATTATTATAAAGACATTCCATTTTGAAAAATATGGTAAATAGAAATCAAATATGGAGGGTTTAATCTTAATGTCAAAAGATAAGCATCAATCACTTGTGGAGAAATTGACACAATTTTGGAAACCGGGAGACGAGATTATCTGTACGCGGGTTTTTCGACGGTCGAACAATAGCTGTTATTTATGCGGCAATACGCCGCTTGAATGGCACCATGTTCTGCTGAATCCGAATACAAATCAAACCATCGATGTCGAATTCTCCTGCGTGATAGATATAAAAAAAATAATGGCGCAGTTGGATTCCTCTCAAAAGATCCTTTTCTTCCCGCAGTATTCGGAAGAAGTGAAGCATTTTAATTCACAGCATGAAGGTACGGCGGCCATTATCGAATTTAATCCGCGCCCAGATGTTATGGCGCGTATGTTGTCAAATCCGCAGGATTTATCTTACAAACAGGTCAGGGCCATACTTGATCATACGGTGAGGTTCAATGATGATCTTATGACAGAACTGTTTCATGCTGCTCTTGATATATATNNGCTCTTGATATATATATTGAACGAAGATATTTCATTTATGAACAGTTACCCGACAGTCAGAAGAACGGAAATGTCGAGCAAAGCATTAAAAATTATTTTCGTGAAGAATGGGAAAGGGTTCAATCTGAAGAATATAGGGAAGAATTATATCATGGGCACATAAGCGACGAAGACTGTCCCTTTTAATTTTGAAAGAATAAAACGAAATGAACTTCCGCATCGCTGACACATTTACAGACAGTTTATCCAAACTGACAAATGAAGAACAGAAGGCCGTAAAGACGACCGCTTTTGATCTTCAAATGAATCCGGCCAATCCGGGAATGCAGTTCCATAAGCTGGAAAAGGCAAAGGATAAGCGTTTCTGGTCTGTACGTGTAAGCAGCGATTTACGTCTGATTGTTCATAAAACAGAAGACGGTCTTCTTTTGTGTTATGTCGGCCATCACAATAACGCATATCAATGGGCTGAAAGCCGCAAACTGGAAACACATCCGCAAACGGGGGCTGCGCAACTGGTGGAGATTCGGGAAACTGTCAAGGAAATAATCATTCCACAATACAAAGAAGCGCAAAAACCGGTTGCGACAATAAAGCCACTGTTATTTAAAAATTGCGCTGATGAGGAACTGCTGAAATATGGTGTGCCTCCTGAGTGGCTTGATGACGTGCGCAAGGCCAATGAGGATACTATTCTGGAACTGGCTGACCATCTGCCGGGTGAAGCGGCGGAAGCGCTTTTGTGTTTGGCCACAGGAACACAACCGCAGATAATTCCACCTGCTGTTGCTGGTTCTGATCCATTCAAGCATCCGGATGCCGAACGTCGTTTCCGCACGATGCAGAATATTGAAGAACTGGAACGTGCTTTGGAATTCCCATGGGAAAAATGGATGATTTTTCTTCATCCAGCGCAAAAACAAATGGTGGAAAAAGATTACGGCGGGCCGACAAGAGTTTCCGGTTCAGCAGGCACGGGCAAAACAATCGTTGCCCTGCACAGGGCCGTCTTTTTATCGCGTTCCAATCCCGATGCCCGTGTGCTTCTAACGACATTTTCCACTACTTTGGCCAATGCTTTACGTATCAGAATGAGACGCCTGATCAGCAACACGCCAAGAGTTGGCGAACGGCTTGGAATGTATTGCCTTGAATGAAATCGGCTTAAGACTCTATGAAGCGAAAAACGGACGAACCCGTATCGCATCAGATACGGATGTTGCTAAAATTATGAAAGAAGCATCGGCGGATGTGCCCGATCATAAATTTCCGCTGTCTTTTTTAATTACTGAATGGAAGGATGTTGTGGATGCTTGGCAATTGAATTCCTGGGAAGAATATCGCGATGCTAAACGATTGGGACGGAAATCAAGGTTGCCGGAAAAGCAGCGCGTAATTCTCTGGTCAATTTTTGAGAAAGTCCGCACGAAGCTTCAAGCAAAGAAGCTTTTAACCTATGCGGAAGTTTTTACAAAGCTGACAGCGCACTTTGCCAAAAGTAAAAAACTACCCTTTGATTATGTTGTTGTTGATGAAGCTCAGGATGTAAGCATCGCTCAGTTGCAGTTTCTTGCTGCTCTGGGTTCCGGTCGCAAAAACGGACTTTTCTTTGCCGGTGATTTAGGACAAAGAATCTTCCAGCAGCCTTTTTCCTGGAAATCGCTGGGCGTGGACATTCGGGGGCGTTCGCGCACTTTGAGAATCAATTACCGGACGTCGCATCAAATTCGCATGCAGGCCGACCGGCTTTTAGGTAAGGAAATAACGGATGTTGATGGCAATGTTGAAGAGCGTCGCGGCATCGTTTCTGTTTTTAACGGTCCGAAACCGGCAATTATGGTCTATGACTCGCAAAAGAAAGAAATAGATGCAGTTGCAAAATGGATTAAGGAACAAATCAGTGATGTAATGCCGCATGAGATCGGTGTATTTGTCCGAAGCGAAGCTCAACTGCCGCGTGCACAAGCTGCTATTGAAAAATCGAAAGTTCCTTTTTGTATCCTTGATGATAAAGTTGAAACAGAAAGCGGGCATGTTTCAATCAGCACGATGCACCTGGCCAAGGGGCTGGAATTTCGCGCTGTCTGTGTGATGGCGTGTGATGATAATGTTGTTCCTCTCCAGGAACGAATTGAAATGGCTGGCGATGATGCCGAATTGGAAGAGGTTTATAACACAGAGCGTCATCTGCTTTACGTCGCTTGCACCCGCGCACGAGAAAATCTGCTGATAACAAGTGGCGATTCGCCATCCGAGTTTTTGGATGATCTTCATAAATAATATCTAAGCATAGGAAAACATTATGTCTGGAAATAAGCCAACCGTAACATACAAATACTCTCGACTTACATTCAAGAAAGATAAAATTGAACCTTTAAAGGATGATGAATATTTCCGTGTTGTGACACATGAAGGAACTTTTCAGATGTCTAAGAGTGATTTTTATACAGTATTTAAAAATGTAACGAAATCTCGTGCGTATAAGAAAGATGGTTTATATAATTATGTAAAAGTTCCTCAAAGAGCTTTGCAATATCTTGTTGATAATACAAGTAATGTTACAACACAAAAACAAAATATCACAGGGCTGCATTATTCATTACCAGATTTTCTGGTAAATCAATGTACGCTTCAGGAATATAAGAAATGGCTTCATCGTAAGGCGTTTGCGCATTTTAAAAGAGATTCTGACAGAGGCATGAAAAATATTTCATGCTCGTCGTACAAGAAAGCAATTCATGAAGCAGTATTAAACGGCGGTCAACATGATGCATACACTGGCGAACAGTTAAATTGGAAATTAATTAGCAAATATAGAAATGAAGAAGCGAGGGTAGGTGGAAGGCAATATAAAAAGAAATTCTGGTATTTACCAACGGTAGATCACTATGATAATAATCGTGAAAATCCAACATTTAAAATTTGCGCCTGGAAAACGAATGATTGCAAAAATGATTTAACATTGAATGAATTTCTTGAAGTCTGCGAAAAAGTATTAAATCACAACAAGAATAAGATAAAGTAAAATTTAAAATTATTGGAGTGATCCGAAATGGCCAATAAAGCACGCTATATTGAAATTCTTACTCAAGTTTTAAATGAGCATTACAAAGAAGTGAAACGGCATTGTGAAGGCTCAAAAGATCGTCAGCAATATATAGATGGTTATTTGGCGGCAGCAAGAGCTTTAGATGCTTTTAGTTATGATGAATTAAAGGATATTATAGATAAAATTCATTTTAAGGCTTTCGGAAAGACTATTGACGAAAGAAGAAAATCTGAAGGACGTGATTCCTCTTTAAACAAAAAGTTGCTTGAAATACCTACTTATATTAGAGAGAAAATATCGTTAGATAAGAAATAAAGAATTAAAGGGAACAAGACGAAAAAAGGTTCGGTTTTATTTAAATATTCTGGATTCCGGCCTGCGCCGGAATGACAGCAGTATGAACGAGATTGAAAAGGCGGGTTCAATTAATTTGAAACCTGTTAAAAAAATTGATGAATTACAAAAAATCCCAGGCGTCGGGAAATCTATTGCGGAAGATTTGAGAAATCTGGAAATCAGGCGGATTAGTGATTTGCGCGATAAAGATCCTGAGGCTCTCTATCATGCGTTGTGCGAAAAAACGGGTAAGCCGATGGATCGCTGTCTGTTGTATGTCTTTCGGTGTGCCGTATATTTTGCATCCCATAAAAAACATGACCCTGAAAAATTGAAATGGTGGTATTGGAAAGATTCAAGATAATCCCTGTGCTGGAAAAATACAGGGCGCGCAGTTGAAGGGTCAGCCGTAGCACTTCCCGAAAATCTTCATTCTAAAATTTACGATTTTATGTTAGACCATGTCCGGTTTTGTTGACCGCAAATACGGTACTTTCATGCAGGATACTTTATAAAACCTCAATTTAACCGATTGCCTTTACGTTGGGGGCAAATCAATTATTACCTGTTGTGGTAAGAATATGGAAATTTCATTTGACAGAAGTGAAATCGATCAATCCATTGTCAAACGTTTTGAGCGGCAGGTCCGGCTGTATCCGGATCAGATTGCCGTAAAAGACGCACACCGGTCCATAAGCTTTGCCGAACTCAACACAACCGCAAACCGCATAGCCGTGCATCTCCTGGATAAACGCGGGGACTCGTCGGAAGCCGTTGCGCTTTTGTTTGAACATGGCCTCACGGCGATCATTGCCATTCTTGCTGTTCTGAAGGCGGGTAAATATTACATCCCGCTGGACCCGTCGTATCCCCGGACGGCGATTGAGCACATGTTAAAGGACTCGCAGGCGGCGGTTATTCTGGCCGACCAGACCACCATGGATCTTACCGGGGAATTGACGGCGGGCGGGATAACGGTGATCAACGCCGATGCGATAGACGGGGAGGCGGACAACCGCGAACCGGACGCGACCATTGCGGCGGATGCATATGCCTGCATTCTTTACACGTCGGGTTCCACCGGCCTTCCCAAGGGAATTCTGCATACCCACCGAACCATCCTCCATCATATCTGGAGTCACAGCCGGACGTTTGGAATTACCGGCAAAGACCGGCAGGCTCTGCTGCTTTCCTACAGTTTTGCCGCGTCCATTTCTGAAATATTCGGCGCCTTGCTCAACGGCGCAACGCTAGTCATGAATTATGTCAAAAAGACGGGCATGGATCATCTGGCAAAATGGCTGCAAAGTGAAAAAATTACAACGTTCAAGCTACCCATTTCTCTGTTCCGGCTGTTTCTCAATACCCTGAAGGGTCCGCCCCGATTCCCGGATTTGCGGTTGATCATCCTGGGAGGCGATAAGCTGCTGCGGACTGATGTGGAACTGTTCAGATGTTTCTTTCCTAGAGACTGTCTTCTTGTCAACCGTCTGGCGTCAACCGAAGCCTTCACCATGACCCGCTTCTTCATTGATCAGTCAACGGCTTTGACGGATCAGGTCGTTCCGGTGGGGTATCCGGATCCCGATAAAGAGATTCTCATTCTGGATGATAACGCTCAGCCGGCGCCCGAAGGCGAAACCGGGGAGATTGTTGTCGCCGGCCGTTATCTTTCGCCGGGGTACTGGCGTCTCCCGGAACTAAACGAAAAAAAATTCCGGACACGCGCGAATCATGAAGGACAACGGCTCTTTTATACCGGAGATATGGGGCGCCTGCGGCCGGACGGTTGTCTGGAGCACTTCGGACGCAAGGATGATCTGATCAAAATCCGCGGCTACAGAATCGAGCTCTCCAGTGTGGAAGCGGCCTTGAACGACTTGAAAGAAGTCCGGGAAGCAATCGTCGCGGTTCAGGAAGCGGGGAAAAGCATCGGCAGAAAAAAACTGGTCGCCTATCTGATTCCTGCACATCCGGCCGGGTTATCCGTCAGTCAACTGCGCATCAAGCTGGCGAAGAAATTACCCAACTATATGATTCCGGCAAACTTCGTTATCCTGGAGAAGTTTCCCCTGACATCGTCCGGCAAAATCGACCGCCTGTCCCTGCCGACGACGGAAAAAAACCGGCCGAACCTGGACACGCCGTATGTCGCGCCCAGAACGCCGGCGGAACACAGCATTATGGAAATCTGGTCTGAAGCCCTCGGCCTGGAAAACGTCGGGGTGACCGATAATTTTTTCGATCTCGGCGGGGATTCCCTGATGCTCTTCTGGGTGCACACCCACCTTCAGGATGTTTTTGATATCGACATCCCGATCATCATCCTGTTTAAGTATCCGACCATCGCGGCGCTGGCGCGCTTTATCATTCACCGGAAAGGATTGATGGAGGGCAAACCGCCCGCCGATGCAACGGCGCCTGAAGTTTTCCGTCCGAACCGCCCGGCAGAGCCGAAACATGCGGCTGGTTCCGAAGAATCGCCTGTCCGGGACGATATCGCCATTATCGGCATGGCCGGCACGTTTCCCGATGCCGCAAACACGGACGAATTCTGGGAGAACATAAAAAACGGGGTGTCGTCCGTGCGCCATTATTCGACGCAGGAACTGATCGATGCCGGCGTGGATGAAAATCTTCTTGGCGATCCCGATTACGTGAAAGCGGGAACGTATCTTGAGGACATTGAAAAATTCGATGCGGCGTTTTTTGGCCTCCGGTCCGTGGAAGCGGCAATTCTCGATCCGCAGCACCGGTTGCTTCTGGAAACCGCCTGGCACACCCTTGAACATGCGGGATATATTCCGGATGATTTCCGGGGCCGGGTGGGAATTTTTGCCGGCGCCAGTCCCAGTGCTTATCTGCAGAAGCATATTATGCCGCAAAGACACCTGCTGCCCGTCGTGAACGATCTGCGCATTCAGTTATTGAACAATCCGGAATTTCTGGCAACACGCATTGCCTATACCTTGAACCTGAAAGGTCCGGCCATCAATGTCACGACCGCCTGCTCGACGTCTCTGGTGGCGGTGCATCTGGCCTGCCGGAGTCTCTTAAACGGAGAGTGCGAACTGGCGCTGGCCGGCGGCGTTTCGGTGGAAACCCCGCAGAAGACTGGGTACCTTTACCAGGAAGGCGGGATGTTATCGCCCGACGGTCAATGCCGCCCCTTTGATGCGGAGGCGCGCGGGATCGTGGTCAGCAATGGCGCCGGAATGGTTTTGCTCAAACGACTGGGCGAAGCCGTCCGCGACGGGGATACCATCCATGCGGTGATCAAAGGGTCGGCGGTCAACAATGACGGATCGTTCAAGATGGGTTTTACGACGCCCAGTGCGGACGGACAGGCCGCCGTCATCGAGGAGGCCCAGAAAGATGCCGGGGTCCATCCCGAGACCATTACGTATGTAGAAACGCACGGCACCGGAACAAGCCTTGGCGATCCCATTGAAATTGCCGCTTTAAACCAGGCCTTTCGCCGCCATACCTGGAAAACGGGTTTTTGCGCTATCGGTTCCGTCAAATCAAATATCGGCCATGCCAGCCGCGCCGCCGGTATCGCCAGCCTGCTGAAAACCGTTTTATCGCTCCAGCACCGGCAGATTCCCCCCAGCCTGAATTTTGTGAATCAGAATCCGGAAATTGATTTTGCCGGCAGCGCCTTTTTTGTCAACACCGCTTTGCGGCCCTGGCCCGGTGAGGAGGGAATGCCGAGACGGGCCGGGATCAGTTCGTTCGGCGTGGGAGGAACAAATGCCCATTTGATTGTGGAGGAATGGCAGGAAAAAAGCGTTCCCCCGGCATCAAAGTCGTGGCAGCTTCTGGTTTTGTCGGGTAAAACCGAAACAGCCCTGAATACGACAGCCCGCAATCTATTGCACCACCTGAAGCAAAACCGCGATCAAGAATTGGCCGATGTCGCTTATACGTTGCAGGCCGGGCGCAAGGCCTTTGCGCATCGCCGCATGCTGGTTTGCCGGGATCGGGAAGAGGCGATCGCGCTTCTGGCGTCACCATCGCCGCCGGAAGAGGAGTTGGGGCGCTGCGATTTTTCCAAGCCGAGCCTGGTCTTTATGTTTCCCGGCGAAGGCGGACAGTATGTCAATATGGCCGCTGATCTGTATCAGCAGGAACCCTCGTTCCGTGCGGATATCGATCAGGGCGCCGCGATGTTTCAAAAGTCGTTGGGGCTGGATGTTCGCGACGTCTTGTTTCCGCAAAAGCCCGATCAGCAACAGGCAGAACAGGCCATGGCGCAAAAAGAAACCGGCCGCGCGGCGATTTTCCTCGTCCAGTACGCTGTGGCGCGTCTGCTGATGAGCTGGGGCGTCTATCCGGAGGCGCTGATCGGCAGCGGTATCGGTGAATACACGGCGGCCTGCCTGTCCGGGGTCATGACGCTGAATGAGATGCCCACTGTGTTTGCACATCATCATAATTCAGACGCTATGAAAAATATTACCCTTCAGCCGCCTGTTATTCCCGTTGTTTCCGGGATAACCGGGACATGGCTGACGCTGCAGGAGGCGACGGACATGGCTTACTGGAGCAAACCCTTGCAGGAGACGCCCCGTTTCAGCGACGGGCTGAAGACGTTGGCGATGTTTGCCCATTGTATCCTGATGGATTTGGGACCGGGATATCCGTTGTGCGCAATGGCCGGCAACAATCATGATTTGAAGAATACACTTATTTTATCGGCGCTGCCTGCGGCGAATGAAACGTGTTTGGCGCGCAAGACGCTGCTTCGTGCCGTGGGCAGGATGTGGCTGGCCGGCGCCCGGATTGACTGGGAAAATTTACATTCGCAGGAACCGAGAAAGCGCATTCCGCTGCCTCTTTATCCCTACGAG
>MTKX01008312.1_pt2 | contig 10708 bp, 11 predicted proteins | sample 1042771 | NCBI WGS metagenome assembly MTKX01 (sample SAMN06212183, study PRJNA360534) | anaerobic digester metagenome | biome: Wastewater treatment plant; material: sludge; isolation source: anaerobic digester fed with sludge from wastewater treatment plant | place: Denmark: WWTP Randers ... | reverse complement strand
GGTTGAAAATATTCAGGTATTCATTGCCCACCACATGGTCGGGAAGAATGTAGTCTCCCTGTCCCATGAGCATGGCCGGAAAGATTACCGCGTGGAAAGGCACATTGTCCTTGCCGATAAAATGAATCATCCGGGTAGCCTGGTCTTTCCACCACGGTTCCCATACGGTCTCGTCGCCGACGGTATCCAGGCCCCACTGCCGTGTATTGGTTACATAGCCGATGGGCGCGTCAAACCACACATAGATACGTTTAGTGACGGCGTCCTCGTCCTGCACGGGGATGGGAACGCCCCAATCCGTATCGCGGGTAATGCATCTCGGCCTCAGGTCATTGACCCACCCGTAGGCGATACCTTTCACGTTGGCGCGCCACTCGGGATGGCTGTCCAGCCATTCCTTCAAGCGCGCCGTAAACCGGGGCAAATCAAGAAACCAATGGCGGGATTGTTTCAGAATGGGCGCGGAATCATCGCCGGGAACATTTGTCCTTGGCGCCACCAGTTCCTGGGCTGCGTATTGGGCGCCGCACGCCTCGCACTCGTCGCCGTTCGCATCGGCATACCCGCATTTGGGGCAGGTTCCCTTGACATACCGGTCCGGCAGAAAACGCTCCAGTTTAGGGGAATACCAGAGTTCCACGGATTCCGTGTGTATGTAACCCTCTTCGTCCAGTTTACGGAAGAATTGCTGCGTTGTGTCCACATGCAGCGGCCAGGAGGTACGGCCATAGATATCATAGGAAATTCCAAGGTCTTTAAACGCCTGGGCGTTCGCCGTATGATAACGGTCGATGACTTCCCGGGGAGCGATGCCTTCTTTCAGGGCCGTGAGTGTAATAGGCACGCCGTATTCATCGGAGCCCCCGACATACAGGACCTTGTCGCCCCGCAGCCTGCGGTACCGCACATAGATATCCGCAGGCAGATAGGCGCCCGCAATATGGCCCAAATGGATATAGCCATTGGCATAAGGAAGCGCACTGGTTACGAGGGTGCGTTTGAACATGTTATTATCCGGATTCATTGAGATTCCTTTTTGTTCTACCAAGCGCAAACTTCACCGCTTAAGAGGAGTTTGGCAACGATACCCTACGCAATGGCGTGCTGGATAGTTACCCTGCAATTCTACACGCCCGTGATACCAGAAAATAGTACCCCGAGACGAATCACGCGCCCATGCTGTGCATTTTACACTACATGTGCCCCTTAATTCAGCATCATGGTCGATACAAGCGCTCAGGGGCATTCATCAGGGGCCGATAGTAAAGAGACCGGCGGCAGGTTATAGGCGGCACAAGCATTCTCTGTTATTTGACGGATCAGCGTGTCCGCGTTGACGCTCTTGAGTGAGGCGAGATACTGCAGGGTATGCAACACATATTGAGGCTCACACCGTTTACCGCGGACAGGTTGCGGCGCCAGGTAGGGCGAGTCGGTCTCCGCCAGCAAACGATCCGGGGGCACGCGCCGCGCCGCTTCGCGCAGGAGCTCCGCCTTGGGAAAGGTCACATTACCGGCAAAAGAAATATAACACCCGAGTTCAAGGCATTTTTCGGCAAAATCCACGGAACCGCCAAAGCAATGGAGGATGCACCCCCTCAACCGGGGCACATGGTCGCGGAGTATGGCGAAAGTGTCATCATCCGCGTCCCGGCTGTGAATCACTGCCGGAAGACGCAACCGGACCGCCAGGGCGAGTTGCCGTTCGAAGCAGGCACGCTGCTGTGTCCTGGACGCGAACTCGTTGTGATAGTCCAGACCGGTTTCCCCGACAGCCACAATCCCCGGAGTTCCGGCGAATTCCTCCAGTCTGCTTTCGGCATCGTCATCATATGCGGCGGCGTGATAGGGGTGAAAGCCAACGGTCCCGTAGATACGGGGCCGAAGCAATTTCAGTGCGCCCGCACTGCCTTCAATACCATCGCCGATAACGACCATCCACGCGAGACTTTCCAGGGACCGTTCGATCACCTGTTCCCGGTCCTCGTCAAACGGCGTCATTTGCAGATGACAATGGGTGTCGACCGCTTTAATCAACTGTCCGCCTTCCTGTCGGGCTTCTTTTTGCGTTTCTTGTTCTTTTTCTTCTTGCGGTCGTCCGAACGCGCCGGGGCGCCTTGCTTCAGTGCGCCCGGACGTTCTCCGGACTCTGAAACATTCTGGGGCGCTTCAACAACGAAGGACCTGGCGGGGGCGTCATCGGCGATGTCGGCCAATTGCGCGTCATCAACGCCGTCGTCGGCCTGCGGAAGCGGCTTGACCGGTTGCAGATCGCCCCTTTCATATACTTCATTTTCATACTGAAGACAGCAAAGCAGGCGTCCGCATTGACCGCTGATTTTGCCGGGGTTGAGGGACAAGTTCTGGCACTTGGCCATGCGCATGGAAATGGGCACAAAACCTTCCAGCCAGGTGGCGCAACAAAGGGGCTGTCCGCAACAGCCCAAACCGCCGATAAGTTTCGCCCGGTCACGCACTTGTATGTGCCGCAGTTCAATGCGGCTGTGGAGTTCTCTTGCCAGGTCCCGGACCAGGTCGCGGAAATCCACGCGGTTTTCCGCCGTAAAATAGAAGGTGACTTTGTGCCGGTCAAAGGTATATTGAACATCCACGAGGCGCATGGGCATGCCGCGCTTCTGAATGCGCTTGTGACAAAGTTCGTGCGCTTTTGCCTCTTCGCCGTCAAGGGTCCGGTAGGAATCCTCGTCGGTGGCCGTCGCCTTGCGCAACACGCGCCATTTGATGCGGTTCGACTGTTCCTGCGGATAAGGCTCCGGCGGCAGTACCACCCATCCCCATTCCAGGCCCTGATCCGTTTCCACGACCACGTGATCATCGCGCTGCAACACCAGGTCTCCACAGGAGAACGTCACTACCCGGCGCGGCTTACGCAGCCGGATTCTTGCAATATTCATGCGTGTTCGCTCCGTCTACTCAAGGTTGACTGCACCGGCTCATGAGGCCAGTACAAAAAATAAGTCCCGAAAGATGCGCTGTTTTTTCATGTTCCGTTCGATATACTTCCACGCATCGGAAATAGCCTGCAATTTTTCGGCATGTTTGTCCAGGTCCACCCGAGCGGGCAGTTGCTTCTCCAAGTCCCGGTTGAAATTGAAACGCGGACCGCCGCTGGCGCTGTGCACAAATTCATCGCGGTACCAGGCGTCGAATAACTTCAGATGCTCCACCATTTCCTGCCGGACCAGTCCTGCGGCGTGCGCTTCGAGCTCTTCCTTTTCCGGGGAATCCTCCTCATCGGACTCTTCACTTACCTGGACGCCTTTTTCTCCCATGACTTCCGCCGTAATACGTTTTTCCGTCGCCTGAATATACGCGCCAAAACCCTCGCTCACCAGCATGGGATTTTCACCGGCGGCAAGGCGTCGCACCACATCCATGACTGTCTCGCGGCGGTTGGTTTCTATCAATTGCAGAGCGCGCGCCATGCTGCCGCCGGACAAGGCAGCCAGGGAAGCACAGGTTTCCCGGCTTAATTCGGCGCGCCGGGAGAGCATGGACGCGACGGTTTCCGTCCGCAACGAGCCGAAGCGCACACTTTGACAGCGGGACCGGATGGTAGGCAATAAAAACCTGGGCCGCTCCGTCAGCAGGATAAACACCGTGTTGCTGGGCGGTTCTTCGAGGGTTTTTAAAAAATGATTTTGCGCCGCTTCATTCATCCGGTCCGCGTCTTCTATGATGACCACACGCACATTGCTCTCGAAAGGCCGGTACGCTGCGCTCTCGTTGACCTCTTTAATGACATCCACTTTGATAATGCGCGTTTTCCCGGTCGGGCTGATACGGAGGATGTCGGGGAAGTTGCCATGGTCCACTTTGCGGCAGGACAGGCACGCGTCACAGGCGTCGTCGGGGATTTCCCCGCAATTCAAGGCTTTGGCGAATTCATGGGCGGCCATCCGCTTCCCAACCCCGCCCGGCCCCCAGAACAGGAGTCCGTTGGGCATGCGGCCCTGGAGCACGATACCGCGCAATAACCTGATGGCCACATCCTGGTCCTGTATCTGCTTAAAGCTCATAAGTAATGTTACCGGTTCTCCATGAACGGCAGAGCGCATATATGCCGCCGCAGATCCTCCTGAATGATTTCAATGGGACGGGAGGCGTCCACTATTGTAATACGATCGCCTTCCTCTTGTGCAAGAGCCAGGAATCCTTCGCGCACCGCTTCATGAAAAGTCACGGCCTCCTGCATCATGCGGTCATCACTGCCACGCTCCCGCGCGCGGCGCAACCCTTCCGACGCGGGAAGGTCGAAGACATAGGTGTGCATGGGCCGGGCGGCGCCCGCGGCAAGGCGGTTCAGGTGACCGACCGTGACAGAATCTAGTTTTCGCCCCACACCCTGGTATACGGTGGTGGAGTCATAAAACCGGTCGCAAAGCACGATGGCGCCGCGCTGCAATGCGGGCAATACCACTTGTTGCACATGTTGCGCCCGTGCGGCCTCATAGAGAAACAGTTCTGTAAGCGGGGCGATGGTTTCCTCACAGGTTTCCATTAGCAGGCCGCGTATCCGCTCGGCCAACGGAGTGCCTCCCGGTTCTCGGGTAATAGTCACCTCCGCGCCCCGGGCGCGCAAAAAGTCGGCCATCAGCCGGATTTGCGTGGATTTCCCCGAACCCTCGCACCCTTCAAAGGTTATGAATGCCCCCTTCATTGTTTTACCACCCGCGCCCGCGCCGCCGCGCCGTCCCGGAAGAACTGTTCCAGGCCCGGCCCGTCCGACGCGGTCAGATACGCCTCGAAACGGTGCAGCCATTCCTGCAGGGAGGAGAGCGTTTCCGCCAGCGCCCACCTGTTTTCGAGGCAGATGTCGCGCCATAGTTCCGCACGCGATTCCGCGATGCGCGTGGTATCGCGGAAGCCGTTGCCCACCATTTCGGCAGGCACGCCGTACTCGCCGGCAACCAGCGCCAGCGCCGCCGCGGTCACATGGTGCGCATGGCTGGTCCTGGCAAGAATGGCGTCGTGAACACGCACATCCATGTCGGCCACGCGCGCGCCGGCGGATTCCCAAAGCGCGCANNAGACCTGTTCCCGGGCGTCAGGATCAAGAGCGGCATCCTTTTCAACCAGGCACACGCTGCCGCAATAAAGTTCCGGCGTCCCGTTTTCGGGACCATACAGTTCCGAGCCCGCCATGGGATGACAGCCGACAAAACGGCGGGGAAGTCCGCACACGCGCTGCGCATGTGCGCAAATAGCCTCCTTCGTGCTTGCCACATCCAGAATCACCGCATCGGGCGGCGCCGCAGCCAGCACCAGGTCAAGCGTCGGAATGACGCTGCTCGTGGGCGTGGCAATCACCACCAGACGGGAACGGGCGACCCCTTCCCGAACATCGAGCGTGATTTGGTCCACCGCGCCCCGGCGCCGCGCGATCTCAAGAGAGGCAAGCGTGCGTCCCACGCCGGTAATGGAAAGGGAAGGATCGTTTTTTTTCAGGGCAAGCCCCAAAGAGGCGCCGAGAAGCCCCACGCCGATGATGGCGACCCCTTCAAAGCGACTTGTCATAGCCCTTCTTTCGTTGCGGCAACGGCCTGGGCTATGGTGAAGTTGCCCACATACAACGCGCGCCCCACAATGATTTCGTCCACACCCAGGGCTTCCAGCGCGCAGGCATTGCGGATGTCGTCCAGGGAAGATACGCCTCCGGAGATGGTCACGGGAACCTCCACGGCCCGGGCGACGTCCGCCGTGGTGTCAATGTTCGGACCGCCAAGCATGCCGTCGCTCAGAATATCGGTATAAATGATACGCGCCACGCCCGCTTCGGCCATGGTCTGAGCAAAAGCCACGGAGGAAGTTCCGGTATCCTCAAGCCATCCGTTGAGGGACACGTTGCCGCCGCGCGCATCGATACCGGCGACGATACGTCCCGGCCAGCGCCGGCAGGCCTCCCCCAACATTCCGGCATCCTGGTAGGCGGNNGCGGCGGTACCCAGGATGGCCCGGGCGGCGCCCGTCTTGAATACCGCTTCCAGGGCGTCCAGAGAACGCAGGCCGCCGCCGACTTCAAAGCGGACGCCGTGGTGGGCAAGGGCGAGCAGCTGCGGGAGGACACAGCACGCGCCGACGCGCGCGCCGTCCAGGGCTACGATGTGTATCACCGCGTCTTCAAACGCCCCGGGCGTCAAGACCCGTTCCATTTGGGACCACCACAGGCACGCCTGCTCCACCGGATTTTCAGAAAAAACGGTTTCCTGGTCATAGTCACCCTGGACCAGGTTCACGCACAGACCGCCGCGGATATCCACCGCGGGCACGATCCGCATGGTCACGCTTCCACGAAAGAAGCTTTTGCCCGTTCAACCAGTGCGGCAAAGGCTTCCGAGTTGTTTACGGCGAGTTCGGCCAGCACCTTGCGGTCCAGTCCGATTTCCGCCTTGCGCAACCCTTCCATGAAACGATTGTAGCTCATGCCGTTCGCGCGGGCGCCCGCATTGATACGGGCGATCCACAACCGCCGGAATTCCCGCTTCCGGTTCTTGCGGTCCCGGTACGCATATACGCCGCTGTGGTCAACGGACTGCTGCGCGGTCTTGAATAGACGGTGACGGCTTCCCCGGTAACCGGAGGCCAGCTTTAAAACTTTGTTGCGGCGCTGTCTGGACGCCGGATTATTGGTAGCTCGTGGCATAATGGGTATCCTTTATTCCTACTGTGCCGGACCTGTCTTATGATGCGTCGAAGCATGTCGGACCCGGCTGAAACGGTTTACAGGGGTGTCCTGGTTTACGCATACGGGAGCATGCGTTTGATGCGGACCATCTCTTCCGCCGCCAATAAGGTGGACTGGCGCAGATTCCGCCTGCGCTTGGGACTTTTCACCGCCTTCAAATGGCGGGCATAGGCGTGCTGACGTTTAAATGCGCCGTTTTTGGTTCGGCTGAACCGCTTCGCTGCGCCTCGATGTGTTTTTAACTTGGGCATACTATCCTGTCTCCTTGGTTTTATTAACAAACGCGCTTCCGCACCCACCACCCGGCAAGGCGCACGCCGCTCTGGCCGTTTACATCCGATGTAACGGATACCGGCTTTGCGTAAACCTGACCACCGATTGGGCTGCGCTCTACTTCGTGGGTGTCAATACCAGCGACATATTCCGGCCTTCCATCTTTACCTGGCCGGCGTCATACTCACCGACGCATAAATCCGTCGTGGCTTCTATGACGCGCTGGATAATTTCACGACCGAATTCCTGGTGGGCAAGCTCGCGGCCCCGAAACATGATGGTTACGCGGACTTTGTTGCCTTCCGCCAGGAATTCTCTGACGTGATTCGTCTTGAAATCGAAATCATGCTTGTCTATTTTCGGGCGATACTTGATTTCTTTCACCGAAACGGTGTGCTGATGTTTTCGCGACTCCCTGGCACGCTTTTTCTGTTCGTAACGATACTTGCCGTAATCCATGATACGGCACACCGGAGGCGTCGCCTTAGGGGCCACCTCCACCAGGTCAAACCCTCGGTTCTCCGCCTCGCGCAAGGCGTCACGGGGAGTCATAATGCCTAATTGTTCGCCGTCGTCACCAATGACGCGGACCTGCCGTGCACGGATCTGCTCGTTAATACGAACGAGATCCTCCTTCTTTTCCTTGACGATGAGAGGATTCTCCTATAAACGCCCTTAGGCGAAACCATTACATCACGCCACAACGCGCCTATGCATCGCAGCACACCATAAAAAAAAACGCGACAAAGCCTGTCTTTGTCGNNCTTTGTCGCGAAAATGATCCCTTACGGACATCTGTCATTTTGTCGCAACCAGGCAAGCAGGCGCTACCGCCGCCGCAAGGTGAGGAACAAGTTCCTGCTTCGCGGGAAACACACGTAACGTGTACTTCTGTGAAAAGTATATCAAACACCCACCGTCAAGGTCAAACCCTTTGCGCCTCAGGAACCGGCGCGTTCCAGCAGGGTCATATAGAAGATAATCATGCGTTTGAAAGATTCAACACCGAGCCGTTCATTCCGTCCGTGAATACGTTCCAAGTCGCCAGGACAAAAGTGCAACGGTTGAAAACCATAGGTATTTTCGGCGACCGCCGCGTAATGGTGCGTATCACTNNGCTGCCGCCAATCATGAGGGAGGGGGCAACCAGCGCCTCGGGAAAAACATGGCCTATGGTTTGTTGCAGGGCGGCGAATCCGGGGCCATCCGCGCGTGAGGGAGACGGGGATTCGTTGGCCTGACCCTGCACCGCGAGAGCGATACGCGGACTGGCAATCAGATTCCGGGTCCTTTTCGTTACTCCCGCAATGGTATCGCCGGGGAGCAGCCGGAAATTAACAACCGCCCTCGCTTCGGCGGGCAGCACGTTTTCCGTTTCCCCGCCCCGAATAATGGTCGCCGCCGTCGTCGTCCGTATCGTCGCGTCCGTCGTCGGCGCCCCGGAAAGTTGTCGCAGCAGCAGGGGGCGTGTCAACCACAGATTGGCCAGGACCACCCGCATGGGAAAGGCCATTTCGGGACCCAGGTACCGGAACATCAGGCGGACGGGTTCCGTCAGGCGCGGAGACATGGGCGCATTGACGACCCGGGTTACCGCCGCCGCCAGGCTGCCGATGGCGGTTTCCTTCGGCGGGGTACTGGAATGGCCCGGTGCGGATTCCGCCTTGAGTTCCAGGCTTAAGTAGCCTTTCTCCGTGAGCGCGACAAGGGCCACGGGCCTGTTCAAGCCGAACAGATCGCCGTCCACTACGGCAAGGCCTTCATCCAGTGTGAACACCGCCTGCACGCCCCGCTCCGCCAGCGTGGCGGCAATCCGGGCGGCCCCGTTGAGCCCCCCCACCTCCTCGTCATGGCCGAAACACAAATAGATGTCGCGCCGGGGCTGAAACCCCTTTTCAAGCAGCGTCTCCACCGCATTTAAAATGGAAATCAGGCTCCCTTTATCGTCCATCGCGCCGCGGCCCCAAACGCAGCCAGTGGACACAACGCCGCTGAACGGGGCCTGCTCCCAACTTTCCGCATCAGGCGCGGGAACCACATCCTGATGGGCGAGCAACAGGATGGCCTTCTGGCCGGGGTCGGCCCCTTTCCAATGATACAGCAGGCTCAACCCGTTGATGACTTCCTTGTGCAGCCGCTCATGCACCAGGGGAAAGCGCTCCGCCAGCATGGCGTGCATAGCCAGGAATACGGACGCGTCCATCTTGCTGATGTCCAGATCCGCAATCGTGGGAAAACGCAGGGCCGCGGACAACGTATCCACCGCCCGTTCCATATTTACTTCCGGCAGCGGCCGCTCCGCAACCTGTATCTGCATGGAAGTAAAGGTCATCGTCCGATACAGCATGACGCCTGCTAACAGAAGCAGTGCCGCCGCCAGCACAACAACAGTCCGCATCAAAAACCGTTTCATCGTACCTTTCTCTCTTGCGCAGTAACGTGCCTGCGTGAAACCGAACATGAAAAACAAAGCGTGCTCCTGCACACTGCTCTGCCACAGGGTTCAGCGTGAGTATAGCGAATATAGACGATAGAAACCATATCCCCAAGCCTCACACCCTTCACAGGAAAGGGAGGGGAGATAAACAGATATCTATAGACCTTAAAAGAAAGCATTTCCCTCATCATTGCGTGCATACCACCGGCTAAACCTAAGGGGTGGCTGGTATGCACGGGGGTACATTAAACGCCCTGAAGCGCCGCAATGGCGCAGCGCCCGCAACTTCGCCCGACACAACACTGTCCTTCCGGTTTTTTTCGCAGCCTGGCCCCCACTCCGCCACACATCCTCTTTCCTCCGCGAAAAACCGGAATGACCCGCAGGTTGCGGTTGCTTAAACCAAAACGGCCCTTACATACCCATCATCATAGCATGCTGCAGTCCGCCTGGCGACACTGGTTTGGACGCACACACGCTCGTTTTTCACCTCGTGCGGTCGATTCGTGCCTTTATACCGGCATTTTCGGTATGATCCCCATATCCCATTGGAATCATTGGAAACCGGGCCCCGTCATCGCGGCCCGTACATTAGAAACGTATACCCACAGGGAGTCCGTTTGATGAAGGATATCACCGTATTGACGCTGGTGCCGGCGGCGTGCGACCGTCTGCCCAAATGCCTGGAAAGCGTTCCCTGGGCCGATGATGTGTTCTGCGTGGTGGACGCGCGGGCGCCGGAAGCGGTGACGGCCCTCGCCCGCCGGTATACGGACCATGTCGTCGTCCACGAATATGAGAACGCTGCGGCGCAGCGCAACTGGGCGCTGCCCCAAATCACTACGGAATGGACACTGGTGCTTGACGCGGATGAATGGGTGTCGGAGGTCCTGACGGCGCGCATACAGGCGATAATCCGGTCGCCGGAAAGCCTGGACGGCTACCAGATTCTGCGGCATTCCTATTTCCTGGGCAAACTGATCCGGCATTGCGGCTGGCACCATGATTACAACCTGCGCCTGTTCCGCACGCGCAAAGGGCGCTACCTGGACAAGCGGGTCCACTCCAAGGTGGTGGTTGACGGGTCCGTGGGGAAGATTCGGGAAGTCATGTATCATGACACGTACCGCACCTTCGATGAATATTTCGACACCATGAAGCGGTTTACCACCTGGGGCGCCCAGGACGCTTTCGACCGGGGCAAACGGTCCCGGTTGTCCGACCTCATTCTGCGGCCGCCGCTGCGCTTCTTTAAAATGTACGTGTGGCGCCTGGGATTTCTCGACGGCTAC
>MTKX01001492.1_pt1 | contig 10708 bp, 11 predicted proteins | sample 1042771 | NCBI WGS metagenome assembly MTKX01 (sample SAMN06212183, study PRJNA360534) | anaerobic digester metagenome | biome: Wastewater treatment plant; material: sludge; isolation source: anaerobic digester fed with sludge from wastewater treatment plant | place: Denmark: WWTP Randers ... | reverse complement strand
TTCTATGCGTCTATAATGCTTTCATGTTTCGGGTGCGATTCAAGGATTCATGGATGGTTTTTTTTGGATTGTAGGATTTTATAGCGACGAGATTATAGCTAAAAATCTAAAAATTTTTATCGACTTCATCTCTCTTTATTTTATTGACGTTTCGTTTTCAACTATAATTGTAAATGCAATAATGCTGTTTTTAATACTACTTCTTTTGAGTTGGATTTTTAAGAAGAATAAGGGAATCATGGTTCTTCCCTTTAATACATCGATTGATCCAAATAGTACCAATAATATAAAGAGTTATGATGGGAAAGTAATATCTGAGATCCTTATTGCAGAATTAAATAGAATCTATAATATACATAAAGTTCACTCAGTTATATCATCGTCTCCTGCTTCAGGGAGAAATTCTACAATTACTTTTTTAGGAACAGCAGAAGAGTTATCATTCATTACTGAATCGCGGGATCCTACTTTAATTAGCGGCGAGCCGATAGTTGAAAGCAGTGAACTCACTACTGAAGATTTATCTGGAAATATCTCAGGTGCTGGTACTATAAGCTTGGCTGGTGTTACCTTGACAATTGGACAGATATTGCAGATATTAAAGAGGCTATGCCCCATCGGGGATCCTGGGAGCAATTTAGTTGGAAGTCTCCACGCACATGGATCAGTCGTTTATTTAATAGCACGCAGGGAACACTTAGGGAAAAGACATCAGTTAAATTTCTCGTGTATGTGCAAATGCGAATCAGTGTATAATGTTTCCGTCCCTGATCTGATACGAGAATTATCATATAAAATCGTTAAGGAAATACATCCTGAAATTAAATCCAAATCATGGATTGGATTTAAATTTTTTACTGAAGCGCTTGATGCTTACGACCAATATCTAAATACAGGTGATATAGAAAAATTAGAGAAATCAAGAAGAAACTGCGAATCAGCAATAGATGCGGAGAGAGAATATACAAAGCTCTTTGACCTATTTTGCACATTAGGTAATGCCTACTTTGAGCTGTCTGATTTTGATCAGTCAGAACGCATGTTCAAATATGCAATCGATTTGATGCCTACGAAGTGATTTAATGAATAGAGCTAGATTTGCTTATCCGATGAATCGCTTGGGAGATGTTTATGCTGCAAAACGTCAATATAAAGAAGCAATTGATGCATACAACAGAACACTCAAACTAAATCCAGATTATCTACCCGCCTTGAACGGCCTCGGAAACGCGCAAATGGCGTTCAATAGATTTAATGAAGCAATTCAAAGCTATAATAAAGCTATTAAATTAGATCCAAATAATATCTCATTACTGAACAATCTAGGAAAAGCCTTCGCAGTTCAAGGCAAATTTGATGAAGCCATTTCTATTTATCATAGAGCCCTTAAATTAGATTCGAAAAATAATGTATTATCTCTAATAGGATTAGGCGACGTTTATGTGCAAACCAGCAAGTGGAGAACTGCTCGTGATATGTACGAAAAGAGCCTTGAGATTTCCATCGATACAAGAGATCTCAAATCCGAAGCCAAATCCAGAATGAGTATAGGTAGAGTTGATGAAAAAGAAGGAAAATTGGATCAGGCCATTGAAGCTTATAAAAATTCATTAGATATTTTTACAGATTTAAAGGACACTAGCGGAAAAAGCTTAACGCTAATGTATCTGGGTGTCGCAAATGCGAAGCAAGGTAAATTTGATGAGGCTACTAAAATATACAAATCTGCTTTAGAGTTGTTTACGAAGCAAGGAAATCTCATCGATGAAGGGAAGATTTACCTAGGCTTGGGCAATGTATCAGGTCAACTAGGCAGATTTCCGGAAGCTCTGGAATATTATAACAATGCACTTGAGATTTTTAAAACTCTAAATGATAATTATTACAGAGCTATAGTCCTAGGCAATATGGGCAATATTTATGCCCAAGAGAACAATTTTGATGAAGCATTAGCATTATATAAAGAAAGTATACAAATCGCCATTGATTTGGGAAATAGGGAAAGTGAAGCCACAATGCTATTGAATTTAGGATCCTTATATGGCAGGATGGGATCGAGTGAGGATAGTATTGAGAACTATAATAAAGCTCTTAAGATATTTGAAGAAATTGGAGATAAATTTGGAGAAGCTCAAATAAAGACTAATCTAGGAGCAATTTATTTCCAGAAAAAAGATTTGGATAAGGCTGAACGATTATATAATGATGCTCTCACGACTCAATATTTGCTTGGAGACACCATGGGTTTAGTCGACACATTGAAAAAAATGGGTTTGCTATATGAAGAAAAAAAAGAAAAGGAAAAGGCGATATCTTTCTGGCAAGAGGCTCTTAAAAGAATCGATCAAAAATCACAAGAATATAAAGATGTTGAAAGCCTTTTAAAAGCAATTGAAGAAAAATAACAATAAAATATATTATAAAATTTATCAACTAGAGCTTCTGCCATCTCCAGAACCCTCACCGCCTGACCCCTCGCCTCCAGAACCTTCAGGTTCTTGGGGATCAGCCTGGGCTTCTTGGCATAAGTCACCCGGAAGGCATCACCATGAGGCTCATTTGGCAAGCCCAGATTTCCAGCCTGCATCAATGCCCCTGCAGTTACCGAGATTGATGAGGCAAAATTGACCCCGGCCTTTCCAGGGAAAAATGGCAGCTTGAGGGCCCGAATCCCTCAAGCCGAATATGTGATCCTATAGATGACCCCGGCCAGGTCATCCGACACCAGTAGCGATCCGTCCGGCAGAGTCTCGACATCCACCGGCCTGCCCCAGGCCTCGCCCTCCTGCAGCCAGCCCGAGGCGAAGATCTGATGGCCTATGGCCGTGTCATTCACCACCTTCACCGCTGCCAGCCGATAGCCTATAGGGGCGTCCCTGTTCCAGGAGCCGTGCTCCGCTATGAAGATCTGGTTCTCGAACTCAGCCGGGAACATATCGCCGTGGTAGAACCTCATTCCCAGAGCGGCCACGTGCGGCCCCAGGGCCCAGGCGGGAGGCATCTTCTCATTGCAGCTGTAGCTCTCATTGGATCCCAGCTCCGGATCCGGTATGCTTCCCGAATGGCAGGATGGGAAGCCATAGTCCAGCCCAGCCACCGGTGCATGGTTCAGCTCATCGGATGGGATGTCATTGCCCAGCATATCCCGGCCGTTGTCTGTGAACCACAGCTCTCCAGATGGGCTCCAGTCCATGCCCACCGAGTTTCGCACGCCCTTGGCGAAGATCTCCCTATCGCTGCCGTCTCCATTCATGCGCAGAATGGTGCCGTTCAGATCATCCGCCGGCTCACATACATTGCAGTTGGCCCCCACCGCCACATAGAGCTTGTTGTCAGGCCCAAAAGCGATGTACCTCCAGCCGTGCATGATATAGTAGGGCAGCCTGGCTATCTCTATCGCCTCCGGCGGGCTGTCCAGATTGCTCTCGATACCATCATAGCGCAGAATTCTGTCTATCTCTGCCACATAAAGAGAGCCATTGTGGAAAGCCACCCCATTGGGATTTGGGAGCATGTCTACCACCTTGATCTCGCTCTCCTGAGCGATGCCGTCGCCATTGAGATCCCGGATTGCATAGACCGGTGTCTTATTTCCAGAGTCGATTAAATCGAAGGGCAGCCTGGTGCCCACGAATATGGTGCCATCGTCTCCTAGCGCCAGCGAGCGGGGATAAGAGAGGTTCTGGGCGAAGACCTGGATGGAAAAGCCTTCTGGCAAGATGATCTTCTCCAGTGGCAGGGCAGAGGTGGCAGGAGCGGACTTGACTGTCAGCTTGACCTCCTCTCCCACTGTCAGCTCTCCGCTCTTGCTCCCGGCTATGCTGCATGTAGCAGTGGCCTTGAGCACATCTCCCGAAGTGGCATTCACCGCATAGGAATAGGTGAACGGATCTGATGCCGAGGGCTGGCTGCCGTAGTCGCTGCTCAGGATATTCTCATCATTCTTGAAGATATCAACCCGAGCCACATAATGGCCGGAAGGAGAAGATACCTTATGCAGGATGGCCACATCGAGGGTCTGGTTCTTTTGGTCAAAGCTGAGCATAACCTCCGACGGGGGATGAGCCTGCACCGGAATTGACAGCAGAGCTAAAAGGGCCAGGACCGCCAAGATCGGTAAGACTCTCATACCATGAAATGAACTCATTTTCCAAAACATCTTCGTGCCTCCAAATCCTCCTAAAATGGATGCCGGCTGAGGATTCCTTTCTGTTATTCCCTCTTGTGGGTAAATAAATTTCGGCGAGAACTCTGCTCAGCGCCTGCAATTGAGGGCTGCTTGGCAAGCCTTATTACCTCATAAAGCAGATTCCAGCAATGCCAATCGCATCGGACGCTATAATTTAATGGTCGAGGAAACGCATGGCAACAACTGAAACGCCCCAGCACGACATGAACTTCGGAGCTCTGATTCCATTCTTCGCCATCACCTTCGCATTGGGTTGGGGGATCCTCGCTCTCTTGATCTTCTTCCCGATACAGGCCGAGGCCATCTTCGGCCCCATGGGCTACACCAATCCACTGTTCATCCTGGCGGTGTACTCGCCAGCCATAGCCGGCCTCTTTCTGGTCTGGAGGCGCTGCGGCGCTGCTGGCCTCAAACGCTTCTTCCGCCGCTTCACATTGTGGCGGATGCCACTCTGCTGGTGGGCCTTACTGGTGCTCGGCATACCCGCTGCCTTCTATCTGGGCGCTGCCATCAAGGGCACAATCAATGATCCCTTCCCCTTCTCTCCCTGGTACAGCGTCCTGCCCGCCCTGGCCACGGGGCTGGTCATAGGGCCCATTGAGGAGCTGGGCTGGCGCAGCCTGGCTCTGCCCCTTCTGCAGCGCCGCTATGCACCCCTCTGGTCCAGCCTGATCCTGGGCGGGATCTGGGGCCTGTGGCATCTGCCGGCATTCTTTCTCAGCGGAAGCCCCCAGAGCGCCTGGTCCTTCGGTCCCTACTTTGCAGGCGTACTGGCGATCACAGTGATCCTGACTGCCATGTTCAACGCCGCACAGGGCAGCCTCTTCATTGCCGCACTGTACCATTTCCAGATGAACGGCCCCGCCTGGCCCGACGCCCGGCCCTGGGACAGCCTCGTTTTCGCTGTTGCTGCTGTCATCATCGTGCTGCTGAACCGGCGGACGATGTTGAGTGGCGACAGAGTGGCAACTGATGTTATCATGCCCGGCGATTGAGGCGGACCAAAGGAATAATTGCTTTAGACCGCACCGACACATAGCAAAGTATTTGCCTCATCATCATCCTAAATTCCTTCGAGGGAATGATAGAATGAAATTTTTAGCGCTATGCATTTTTGTCTTATCTCTGGTACCGCTCTCCTCTGCAGTTGCTGATCTCAGTGGACAGTCTGGAGCTGATGTTCTAAGCAGCATTGAATCCGGCAGCGGCTTATGGAATTGGGGATCTGCGCCTCTCGGCCATGTTGTTGATGACAGCCAGCTGCTCTCCGGAGTTCGCAAAAATCCTGGGGACATATCGATTATGGAAACACCGCTCCAGGCCCAGGGATCGAATAGCGGTGGCCTGATAACCCCGATAACGAGCGATCTTTCTGATGGGCAGACACCTACGATACTGGCTCCAGGCAGCCTCAAGGCTAATGGCCAGATAATGAGCGATTTCTCTGATGGGCAGACACTTGCTCAGGCTGCAAATAACGGTTGGAGAGAAACGTCATTTGAAGGCTTTGATGAAATGCTGCCATTGGACAAGACTGTATTCAAATCTGAAACAGGAGTCTTCGACTGCTCGTGTTTTAAAGCCCTAACAGTAGCTCAGTTTCCTCGGGTCTATTGACTCTTTTTTTAGCCTTTTTATTTTATTATATTGTGATAGACTTTTTTAGAAATTGAATTTGATTTAAACAGGTACAGCCCCTTGATTAGGTGACTGGCTGCGCCCGCTGAGCAAATGCCACAGCCTCGGATGGCCGCCAGGGCAGCGCCATCGGGATCTGCGACGGATAAAAGGCTACAGGCTGTTCATCTCCTGTGTCGATCTAGAGAGATTTCCCCGCAGCCAGCTCTTTTTCCTAATACTATCCAGTTGGCGGCAAAATCCCCAGTTGCTGCATCAGCCCGAGAAGGTTGGCCTCGCCCCACAGCTCTGCTATCTTGCCGTTCTCCAGACGAAATATCTCCATGCCGGTCATGGTTATGGGCTTGCCAGTGGGCGGCAGCCCCATGAATGGGCCATTGTGAATGCCCCGGGCGGTGAAGCGCGCTGCAACCCTGTCCTCCTCTGCTATCATATCCTCCACTGTGACATTGAGATTCTCAAAGGCAGACCGACAGGCGGAGACGACCTCATCTATCCCCTGCACTCCAGGAGAGCAGGGCAGCGGCACATGCAGAATGAAGCCAGGGGCCAGCAGCTCATTGGCGGCTGAGAGGTCTCCCTGGGAGGGGCCCACCTCGAAGAAGCGGCGCGCAATGCTCTTATTTTCCTCAATCGACATTGCCATCACCTTCCTATTTTTTCTGCGAGCTTAAAACTAAGATATTGGCCAACCAGAATCGCGGCGGGATAGAGCACCTCCTCTTCCGTCTGAGCATGCAGCATCAGCTTTTCTGCAAAGCCCGCCGCAGCGGCCTTGCCCTCCGAGCCCGCAGCATCTTTCAAAGCCTCCAGGGCAGCCACGATCTCTTTATGCTCCAGGAGCATGTAGCTCAGATCCGCTTTGAGCCGATGGGCCATGGCTACAGCCGCCTCCATCTCCGAAAGCGTCCCGCCTTCAGCCAGCGCAGGCAGCAATCCCAACGGGGGCAGGGCATACTCCTCTTCCTTTAAGAAATGAGGGTGAAGGACCTTGGCAACCTCAGCTGCTGCTTTGCCTGTAGCTCCTCCTGAATCCCTGGCCCGGGCAAGCTGGGCATGAAGCTCATCATGTTCTGCTTTTAATGACTGGGGCGTTTGAAGCATCATAAAATCTCCTCTGAATTCGTTTCAATATTATCTCCGCTATTAATGATAAGCCTTTAGGGCTTCCAGGCGGACTTATCTTGGAGCCTCCATACGATAAAAAAGCTTTTTGACCAGCTCCGCTGCCCCGATGTAGAATCCCACAATGATCCCAATCACAGCCAGAAAATAGGCCGGCATCCTGGCAAAGCCAAATGGCTGCGATAGCGGGCTATACGGCAGGATGAGGGTGAAGACGGCCACCAGAAGGGTCGCAACCATCAATGAACTGCTCGGTCTTGAGGAGAAAAATGGTCTCCTGGTGCGAATGATGAGCACCACAAAAGAGGCGGAGATCACAGATTCGATAAACCAACCGGTCCTGAACTGATCCATATTTGCCTGCAATAAAAATAGCAGCGCTCCAAAGGTCAAAAAGTCGAAAAAAGAGCTCAGCAGGCCGAAGGTGACCATGAAGTTCCTGATGAACACTATTGACCATCTCCTCGGGCTGGAGATCAATTCTGGGTCTACTCTGTCCCCGGCTATAGTCATCTCCGGAAGGTCGGTAAGGAGGTTAGCAAGCAAAACCTGGGGGGGAAGAAGAGGTAGGAAGGGAAGAAATAGAGAAAGAAGAGCCATGCTGAACATATTTCCAAAGTTGGCCGATGTGGACATGAAGACGTACTTCATGGTGTTGGAGAAGGTCTTTCTGCCTTCTATTATGCCCTGCTTCAGCACACTGAGGTCCTTATCCAAGAGCACTATGTCTGCTGCCTCCTTGGCCACATCCACGGCGCTGTCCACAGACAGCCCCACATCCGCAGCATGAAGGGCGGAAGCATCGTTGATTCCATCGCCCATATAGCCAACTACGCATCCACCTTTGCGCAGAGCCAGGATCAGCCTCTCCTTCTGATTTGGCTCCACCTCGGCAAAGACATCAACCTGGCGAACCAGTTTTTGCAGGGCCTCATTGCTCTCCCGGCTGATTTCAGGTCCGGTAAGAATTCTGCTTCCCAGTCCCAGCTGCTGGCTTAAACTGGCAGCTACCATCCGGTTGTCCCCGGTGATTATCTTGAGGCTGATCCCCAAGCGACCAAGGTCCTGAACCGTCTCAATTATTCCCACCCTCAGTGGATCGAAGAAGACCAGAAAGCCCTGGAAGGTCATATCCTTTTCATCTCTGGCCTGGAGCACATCTGCCCGGACGGCCTTCTTGGCCAGGCCCAAGACTCGAAAACCCTGGCTGCTTAGCTCCTGAAATCTGGCCTGGATCCGATCATCGACCATAGAGATATCCACAACATCCTGGCCCAGCATAGCTGAGGAGCAGACCTCCAGAACATTTTTCAATGCACCCTTGGTCACAATAATATGCTCCATATGCTCTATATTCTCGGACCCGGATGATGCCAGAATGCTCAGACGCTTGCGATTAAAATCATAAGGAACCTCATCCGATTTTTTAAAGTTTGAGATATTTGGATGGCCATAATTTAAGATGGCCTGGTCGATGGGATTGGAAAAGCCGGTCTCGAAGGAGGAGTTGATATAAGCCAGGCGAAAAACCTCTTGGCTCTCTTTTCCATCCAGATCCAGAGCAGAGTGCATCTTCACCGACCCCTCTGTGAGCGTTCCGGTCTTGTCCGTGCATAGAACGTTCATGCTCCCGAAATTCTCTATGGAAGCCAGACGTTTGACAATGACTTTGTGAGTTGCCATCTGCCTAGCTCCATGGGCCAGATTTATGCTGATGATAGCCGGAAGGAGCTGGGGGGTCAGGCCGACGGCAAGGGCCAGCGAAAAGAGAAAAGAGTCCATAATGGGACGGGCTAAGTAGACATTGATGGCGAAAATAGCAACCACCAGGATCATGGTCATCTCTAAAAGCAGATATCCGAAGTGCCTGACCCCTTGCTCAAACTCTGTCTCTGGCTCATGAAGCTGTAGCCTCTGTGATATGTTTCCAAACTCGGTATCCTTTCCGGTGAGGACAACAACCGCCTTAGCTGTTCCGCTGACCACGCTCGTTCCCATGAAAAGGCTATTGCTGCGCCTGTTTATGGGCGCGTCTCTGTCCAGAGTCTTGGCCATCTTTTCTGCAGGATAAGTCTCCCCGGTAAGAGCTGCCTCGTTTACGAATAGATCTTTGGACTGTAGAATGCGACAGTCTGCAGGTACGATGTCTCCCGCCTTTAGGATTATGATGTCTCCCGGAACGACCGCCTCCCTAAGCATTTCCTTCTGGATTCCGCTCCTTAGAACAGAAGATTTTATTTGAATTACAGCCAATAAACCGGCCACAGCATCCGTCGCCCTTCTCTCCTGCCAGAAACCCAGCAGGCCGCTTATGAAGACTATGATCAGGATAATCGAGGCGCTGGTCACTTGATGAAGATAGAAGGATAGACCAGCCGCAAACACCAGCAGCAGAATTATGGGGCTATTAAATTGAGCCAGGAACAAATGAATGGAGTGCAACTTCTTCCTGGGCTTGATCAGGTTAGCACCATATTGCCTGAGCCTTTTTTGGGCCTCCTTTTCATCTAGACCCACCTCTGCCGAATCGAGCGATCCCAGCAATTCATGGGGAGGAATGGACCAAAAAGCAGATAGGTCGAGGCTCACAAAGATCTATTCCATCTCTGAGGGGATAACTCTTTCCTGCCTTCAGTTGGGTTTTGGAGCTGCAGTATTTCCAGACTAGGTTCTCAAAACCATCTAATCCGGGCCATTGCCTTATGGATGATGCCTCTCATCGGTGGGAATCACCTTCAAGAGCAAAGTCTTGCTCGTTTAAATTGAGGATAATTCGCTTTGCCAGTTGAGTCCTATAATAGGCAAAAGCCATACTGTGGGCCTGAACATGCTCCTTTGATCACCAATATGGGCCCCTTCAAAATATAATGCCAATCAGATATTATTAAACAAGATCGTTATGTCTTTGATCTGGCTATTGTTGGCCTGCCTGCGAATCCCGGGAAAGCCAGCCTATATGAGCCACACCCATAGCTTGGTTGGTACTCTGATTGGTGTTCTGATTAGTGTTCTGATTAGTGTTCTGATTGGTGTTCTGATTGGTGTTCTGATTGGTGTTCTGATTGGTGTTCTGATTGGTGTTCTGATTGGTGTTCTGATTGGTGTTCTGATTGGTGTTCTGATTGGTGTTCTGATTGGTATTCTGATTGGTATTCTGATTTCCTTTATAAACGATTCGTCCAGGGACGTCTATATTGCCTGTGTAATCACCCCCCATCAAAAAGAATTCTGTCCAGCTCTTCCAAAATTGAGGATGATTCACTTTTATGAAATGCTGCTGATTTCCCTCAACATAGAACACATAAGTGCCATCTAATGCATCTGAACCTGTTCCTTCTATTCCAATTTGAGCCCCATCAAGCTCGATGCTATAGCCCTTCAGCCAGCTGGATATAGTTGTCACCTTGGCTTTGGAACCAGTGCCCGTGCCACCTGAGCCAGTTCCACCTGTCCCTGTGCTACTGGTGCCAATGCCGCCTTTATCTGCACCCTTTTTGCCAGTGTCGGTACCACTTATATCATCCCTCATCTGCAGGAACTGTTCTCTCGTCAATTCACCCTTTGCGTATCTTTCAGCTAGCATATCCTCGGCGCTTTTGGTGGCGTCTGGACCGGTGCCTGGATTGTTATTGCTGCCCTGATTACTGGGAACGCCCTGGTTGTTAGGTGATCCCTGGTTGTTAGGCGCACCCTGGTTGTTAGGTGATCCCTGGTTGTTAGGTGATCCCTGGTTGTTAGGTGATCCCTGGTTGTTAG
>MTKX01007352.1_pt1 | contig 10719 bp, 7 predicted proteins | sample 1042771 | NCBI WGS metagenome assembly MTKX01 (sample SAMN06212183, study PRJNA360534) | anaerobic digester metagenome | biome: Wastewater treatment plant; material: sludge; isolation source: anaerobic digester fed with sludge from wastewater treatment plant | place: Denmark: WWTP Randers ... | reverse complement strand
CCGGGAACTCGTCACCCTCAGCTACGGGAGAGAACAGCACCGACAGGCGCTCCCGGACGCGCTTTTTCCTGTCCTCTTCCGGGATGGCCTCGATGCCGGACGCCAGATTGCTGTTCCAGTCATCGCTCCCGATCGCCGGCCACTGCCTCAGGGCTTCGATCAGCCTATTAGCGATGCTATGCGGAACAGGCGACTCGGGAAGCGACAGTAGTTCGAGGGCGACTTGAGGATCCTGCGGCGCCCAGCCGAGGGCGATCACTAGCGGCAGGATCTGGAGCAGTGACTCGCTGCCCGTAGCCCTGGCCGCCCCTATCGTGGGCAGCCCGTACTTGTGCAGGGCGCTATCCAGGACTTCGTCCCCGCCTACGATCACGGTACCGGACAGGTCATCAAGCCCTGCCAGCCATGCCGCAACGAGATCGGCGGCCGCCAGCGGCCCCTGCGGCCGGATCATCCGCAGCTCGCCGGAGCCGGCAGGCGAGTAGCCAGGGACCAGGCAGCCCGCCAGGTCGCCGTTGCCAGTGACCGGCTCAATGGGAGTCTCAGTGACGACAGTGCCCTTGGCTTCGAGGGTTTCTAAGAGGCGCCGGAACAGAACGGGCAGCTCGCTCCTGCTCATACCCAGCAACTCGATCGATTCGAGGTCGACTTCCTGGACCTTCAGCGCCTCGATCACGCGAGCGACCCGCCCAGCGATTCCCGGAGGCGAGCCTTCCACAAGCTGCGAGAGCTGCCCCAGCCTAGTCGACACGGNNCCCCTGCCACCCGGCGAGCCTAAGCTCCTCGATCCAGTGGAGGAGCCGTTGCGCCGTCGCGAGGGGATCCTTATCCGCCGACTCGCCCCAGAAAGCGTCGGGGATGTCCAGCTTGCCAAGAAGCCGGAGCGCCCGCAGAACCTCGGGCTGATCGGGGAGTGAGAAACCGAGCTGGGTTTCGAGTGAACCCAGAAGCAAGATCGGATCGAAGCATATTACACCGTCTTCAACCCGCCTGCCCGCGAGTATCAATGGCAGAAGCCCTTTGTTGAAAAGGCACGCAAGGATAGATCGCATCAGATCATCCACCCGAGAAGTAAGTGATGATCCCTCTGTTCATTCAACAAGGTTATCAGACAATCCGAAGTACTATTTGACTAGACTACGCCAGCCTTTATCTGGATTACCCCTAAGAATCCTGAAGTTGCCTTCGCCATCGAACTCAACGACTGGATATCCGCCTCTCTGTACAAAACCTCTGACATCAGAGATAATGCGTCTCCAATCCAAATTCCTCAGTTCTTCGTGAGGTTCGCCGTTAAAGAAATGTTTCATTTTGTCCGGTGTGTGTTTCCACTCGTCAATGCGAAACGAGCCGACGGAGAGCCCTTCTAGGATTCCTACGGCATATGCGTCGTGTAAACCAAGATAGTACTCGTTGACATCCCATGAATACCGTGTGGCATCGTAGACGCTCCGGCCTTCTGCTAAACCCTTGTGTATCCAGAACATGAATACAGCAGGATAAGGGCTGGTTGGATTGACAGGTTCAGCGTTGACTTTTTCAAGATCCTTTGGCAGTAAGAGAGTTGAGTGTATTCCGGCGATCGAGTTCAAAGCAGGTCCGTTCTGGCTTAAGGAGAACGCATCAATGACAGATGATTCTATAAGGTCTGCAGCATTACTGTCAGAATTGATCCCGTGTGCAATTATTGCCCAAAACACATCTTCTTCGTTTGCCCAGATATCGATAATCCTCATGAGTCTTGAATCGGCGACGGCATTTCCGGCAAGGCACCTATCTGCGTCAGACAGGTGCTCGAAAAGCCTGTTCCCAGTTCCTTGGCCAACATAGAATACCTTATTGTCCCGAGGATCAATTAGGGCATAGATGTACTTACCTAAATGCTTTTTCTCTTTTGGACTGAACGCCCGTTTTGCTTTGTTCCCCGATTCAATATGTGTGAACAATTTCAACCCTCCTTGGCTAGATATCATTTCATCTAATGCCAATTCTCATGTCTGGGTTATGTCATCCGACTTGCACGTCTCCATAGATAAGGTCTTCATGATCAATCGTGACTATCCTGACAGAGTCAGCTTTCCCCTTAGCCGCAGTTGCACTGGCAGGATGTAGTGTGATCCTCTTCGCTCCCCTTTCGAGCCAGGGAGAGTTCTTTAGTAATAGTGCGAGATCCCAGGCGAACTGGTATCTCGGGTACTCCTTGATTCTCGATCTTCTTGGGTCGCTCTTTACCACCGATGTCTGCCTGCGGGCGAACATCGAGAAGTGCACTTCAGGCAGCCTCACGCGTCCGCCAACGCGTGTCCCGCGAAGATTGCAGGCATCCTCGTAGGATGCAATCAGTTCGTCTGCGAAGACCTCAGGAGGAGTTTGGTTCTTCTCAAGAAGCATCTGCGCGTTGAGAATCGCCTTATGGATGGCTGGGCAGCTCAAAGGTAGAGTCTTCCCTATCGGTTCACCGGCATAGGTAAGATCGGCTCTGTCCTGCCTCGGGTTTAGTGTCAGTATAAATGGCCAGACCTTTACTTCATCACCATCAACTTCTGATGGCAAAGCCCTGTCATCGAGGTATACCATCAACTCTTGGGTGAACATGGAAGCTCTGCGGTGCCACTCCGACGCAAGCCAATTTCGGACGTCTTCTGCAGCTTTTACCGTTGCGGACATCGCAGAATTCGGCAGGTAAACGAACGAATCGAGCTGGGCGAGCTCGTGTTCAACCTTTTTCAACTGCTCATAACCCTCGGGTTTCGAGAGAAGTGCTGCTATTCGCTTAAACGCGGCTGCCTCCGAGGCGATGGCTTTCGCGTCCGCCAGAAGGTCGCCAAACCGACTAATCGCAGAATCCTGATAGTTATCAATCATTTCGCCCCTTTCGTCATCGGGTTTTTGCGATTCTTTCAAAGAAGGGAGTCACCCGCAGTTTGGAGAGATTCCCCTTCCCATCCTTGGAATGATGCGTGAAGGCGATGAACTGTTCCAGCGAAACACATTCGTTCGATGCTGCCCTCGCCGCTCTCGGATCGACCTTGAGGGCACCCTGCATGGTTTCCTGGTCTGGTGGAGAGCCATGTCCGAAGATCAGGTTGTTCGGCACCAGCTCCCGCCAGGCGGTGTCACCCTTGAAGTCGTCAAGGCTCTGACTGCTAAGAAAGACAGGGATCCCCTTGCTGCGGCCGATTCGTACGAGCTGTGCCAGTGGCTGACTCTTCCTGCCCTTCGACAGGTAGTGAATCGCCTCGTCGATGGCGATGACTCCGCGTAGAGTCCGCGTGTGGGTGTTCCTGTCGAACGGGGCGTCGAGCAGCGACTCGGCGGTCTGCCTCAGGAAATGGATCAGGATGAACGCAACATAATCTCTTAGATCACCGAGCTTGGAGAGATCAACGATCCACCGCTCCCTGAAAACTTCCCCAACTTCCATCTCGGATCTGGCACTGAAGATCGGCTTGTCCGCCAACCGGTCCAGCGCGTGCAATACACTGTCGCCCTTGAGCGCATTCTTCTCGTAGTATTCTCGAACCGCATCTCTGGCCTCGACAAGGCTCGGTCCGTTCTGCCCTATCATCCTGGACTTCTGATAGGCCGCTGTCAGAGCCTTATCGACACTGCCCTGCTGGACAGGACCCATGCGAGGAATGATCGCGGCAAGCGTTCCTGAAAACATCTCTGCTGCAAGCTCGATGTTCGCATTGCGCGGGAGATCGAAAGGATTGATCGGGATTGGTATATCGGGAGGGCGGATCAACCTGGCCTGTTCGATCGCATTGCGGAATTGACCGCCTGTTTCACCTTCCGAAAGGTCGCCCTTGTAGTCGAGCAGGATGAAGCCGGTATCCGGAGCTTTCTCGATGAGGGAATACAGCAGGCCCAGAAGCGCCTGGCTCTTCCCCTTCCCCTGGCTACCCGCAATTCTAAGGCTCGCAGAGGTGTCGAGCCCCTCCTCCTTGTTTACCGTCCACTTGATGTCGCGGCCTGATGAAACCTCCTGCCCAAGGAGGATTGTCAGCTTACCGGTCATGGGCAGTGCCGTATCCTGTTGTTCTTCCTGAGGGGTATCTATTAAAGCATGATCAGCCAGTGTCCGGATCATTCTCTCGGTGTCGCTGTCCATCTGATCATAAAGAGTCTTCAGAAACCTGTATCCCGAATTGACAAGTCTTCTAAGCTCAGCTTCTCCTGTAAGTCCTTCAACTTTTAAGTATTGCTGAAATAGACCGCTCATCGACTGCTGGATCAATTTTTCCAGCTCGATCTCTTCGCCTCGGGAGTCGTCATCCGAAGGATCGCTTTTCGTCTTGATCGAGTAGATGTCCGCAAGATGCCTGAGAAGGTGGCTGTTGCCGTCTTTGCTGGACTTAGGGAGAGCTAGCCCAAGGCAAAAAGCAATCCGATCGCAATCCGCAGGCGTGACCATAAGCGCTTGGGAAAGATCATATCTCATTGTGGAGCCTTGTATCCCTATCTTCAGCCTATCGGGAAGAACGCTCATATCGCCACCTCCCCGCCGTCCTCTATATCGCTGACTTCCTTGTCTCCTCTTCTCACCAGCTTGAAACGATGGTTCACCCTGTCTTTGAATTGCGAATCATGGGCAGCAGGGATTTCCTCCGGGGTTACAAGCAACAGCAACTGCCCCTGGTATTGTGAGAGGAGCTCCCTGAGAACCGAATCCCTGTGAATTGGATCAAGGACTCTTAACGGGGCTTCCACTACGAGCGGTATGGACACTCCGGAAGCCTGTCGAATTGCATGGACGAGACACAGAGACAGCAGGTTGCGTTCTCCCGTCGATCTTCCTACTGGGGCTGGGTTCCCGTCCATCTTCAGGACGCGGTACCGGTAGGTCTTAGGGTCGATATGGATCCTGGTCAGGATATCATGCTTGTGAGCTGTGCGAACCAGCATTTGAGATGCGTGGGTTTCAAGCAGCTCGATCCGGTTCTTCAGCATTTCTCCGGCGATTGTTCTGAGCGTGAAGATAGCTTTGTCCACCAGCTCTTTCTGAGCTTTCAACCTCGCTATAAGGACGTCAGTGCTCCCAGAACCGTCAAGCCCTTCAACGGATTCTTCAGAATAGCCGGATTTCTGACTAACCAGGTCTTCCTTCCTTTTTTGAGTCTCAGCAAGCTCGGACTCTATCCTGTCGAGTGTCTGGCGAGCTTCGACGTACTTGTCTACCCACTCCTTTGTTTCTTCCGGGATACTGGTATCTCTGAGATTCTGCTCTATCTCCTGAAGCCTCTCCTTCCAGGTAGACAGTTCATCGGAATTAAGCCATTGACGCAGTTCGGTAAAACCTCTCGAGGAAGCTTCGGCGATCTTCTGAGCGGATTCTCTTCTCTTCAGAGCCTTGTTCCTGTCCTCCGGCTGCGGTAGTCCGGCTGCTTCACGCAGGGATCTCGATATTTCCTTCGTGGAGGGTGGGTTTTTGACCCACGCGAACTTCGCTTCGGAAATGATCTTTGCGATCATGTCCGTGATGTCGTCCGCACCCCTGCGCCAATCAGGAGACTTGTCGTCAATCAGGGATGTCGGGAGGGAGGCGGCACAGCCCAGCAGGGCAAGCGGTAGAGACTCAGAAAGCACGTGAATCTTCTGTTGTTCTGCAGCCTCTACTCTTGCTCTTGCCCGCTCCTTCTCTTGTATGAGGGACTCTCTCCGCTTCTGCATGTCGGGATCAGCTCGATCCTTGTATCTGTCGACCTCCATCTGTGCGCTTTCCTTCTGACCCTGCAGCTCGATGACTTTTAGATCTAATTCCTCAAGCTCGGCTTCAATCTGGTCGATCTGTCCTGCCTGGTCGATCCTGCGCCGTTTCTCGCTCCTGATATCCTTCTGCAGTTTACTCGCCCTGGAACCGAGAGCGTGTGAGGAAAGGCTGCACTGTTCCTCAAGCCATCTCAACGGGCGTATGGCAAGTGCAGACTCGACAGCATTCTGTACGGGGGGCAGCTCAGTCCCTTTCTGACCGGAAAGCTCATTGATCAAACTGCTCTCTGCATCGAATACGAAGAAGCTAAGCAGCTCCTTGGGAAACCTTGTGGCGATCCATTCCCTGGCTTCTTCGCCCCGAAGGGGAGCGGGTTTGATGTTGACAATGACGTCGCTTTCACCGATTGGAACCCAGGTTCCCCCCTGCTTACGGTATTGCTGAATGCGTCTGATGTCGAAATCGCCATTCTCCTCCGAGTGGAAGCGAAGAATGACCTTTGCTTCGGCCTGGTTGCCTGGTACGGATGCATGAACGAAATGGGCGATATCGTTGGGTTCCATCTCAGAAGCGAGCACGAATCGAATTGCTCTAATGATAGAAGACTTCCCGTAGCCGTTCTTGCCTTCGATTACCACTACCGGTCTTGCTCTGTTGGGTTTGAAGGTGACGTCTGTGTGGCTGAACAGAAGAAAGTTGTCCAGCTCCATTCCTGTCAGGATGATAGAGGAATCCTCCTGGCGTCCGAATGTACGCCAGATCTCCTCAGCCTCCACGGATATGTCACTAGTTTCTGCAGTTTCCGAAGGTGTGTCCAGGAATCCAGCGATTCGTGTCTGCGCAACATGCGGGGATTCCGTTTCGAGTTCCAGGAGGTTCTTAAGAAGAGAAAGAGGCAGTTTCTGCTTGATCCATTCGCTAGCGGCGTTCAGAGCTTCTTCCTTTGTCCAGCCTATGATCGCTGTCACATCTCTACCTCTTATTCATCGAGGAGACTCCACAGAGAATTCCCTTCAGTCACATCCCATCCGTCGTTGGCACCGAGTGGCTCGAGCCATCACAAGAAGAACTGCCCGTCGAATCGTATGTGATCTTGAACACCTTATCGTCAGCCAGCGCTTGAATGACTCGTTGTCGGTAATAGTATTGACATAGTGCTGGCGAAACCTAGGTATCACGGAAGAACCCCTCGAATGTACCTTGCTGCGAAAAATGAACTCTTCTGATCAATGCAACCTACCTTCGAAAAATTGTGATCTCATTCTCTGAGTTGCCTAGTGTGTCTGGCAGCCAGACCAGCAAGAGTCATCTGATCTTGTATTTCATCGTGCGGAATCAGCAGGTATCGCCAGGGCTTGCCGCCGTTGTCGTTGGCGTGGGCCGTGGCGTGCTTACACCAGGTAGCTGCCGCGTCGGCCTTGGCCAGCACGACCTCGTCAGTCATCTCGTTTGCCCGCTTCGGCTCGCAGAGGATTTTTTCTGCGGTAGTCTCCACGACGAAGTCGGGTTCGTAGGATTCCTCGTGGCTGTAGTGGATCTGGAAGTCGCCTTTGGCGGGCTTGAACCACTTCAGCNNCGTTCTCCAGGATCACGGCGAACCGGCGCTCCGGATCGGAGTCGAACTTCTGAATCGGATACAGGCACTTGCCGAAGCCACCGAAGACCATCGTACCGATGCGGTTGCGCTGGCCCTCTGGAATCGTCGCCCGGAAGTCCCGCACGTTTTCGTCGGCGGCCGCCGAGTAATTGTTTGCCCGCAAGGTGTGGAATCCCCGCGTCACATGGGCTTCATAGGCACTGGCGGATTCGACGTAGTGCTGCTGCATCTGGGCATGGATCAGGTTCACGAGCGCCTGCTGGTGGAACTGGAGGACATTGATTACGTCATCTTCTTCCGACAGATACGACCGCAGCCGCGCCACGACCTGCCCGGCGAGCTTGTACAGAAGCGCTGCGTGCTCGTCGTAGCTGACATCGTCGAAGTCGATCAGGCCGCGCACCAGATAGTCCTCGGGACGCTTCTCCTGGCCGATCCCCGATCCATCCTGCAACCGGTATCTCTGGTTCTCGTGCAGGTGCTGGATCAGGATGTCCTGCGCGACCGGCTGGAGATTGATGTTGCCCGCTTCCAGGTCGAAGTCTTCGTAGCCGCACGTGACCTCGCCCTTGGGAACGACCACGATCTTCGGCACGTCGATGGAGAGCGCCCGGTACAGTTCCGTGGTCTCGCGCACCACCTCGGCCACGTTCACGACTTCGGTAATACCTTCCAGCACCCCTTGTGCGGGCCGGACGATCTCCTGGACTTTCTGTACGATCTCCGCCTGGACGGCCGTGTCCTGGAGTTGATCGCTGCCCTTCAGTCGTTCGTACTGCTTGATGACCTGATAGGTCGCCTTGGCGACAGCCTGTTCCCCGGGCTTTTCGAAGAGCGTCCTCTGCTCTGCCGCTGGCTGGCCGGGAGCCGCTGGCCGCGCGGGGACAGTGCCTCCGGAGATAGCGTGCTCGAAGGCGCTCTTCACCTCCACGGCCTTCCGACCGGCCTCGGGAATATCCCGCCCGATCACCACACCCGCCCGGATGATGGAGTCCGGATCATTGGCGTGGTCGACGATCTCCTGGAACTTGTCGTGAGAAACAATCGTCAGCCGGTCTACAGCCGGAACGCCCACCCGCTTGCCGTAGGGGAGACGCAGACCGCGCCCGATGGACTGTTCCACGAGTGTCCGAGAGTTCGCCGCTCGCAGCGGAACAATCGTGTAGAGATTTGTCACGTCCCAGCCTTCCTTGAGCATGTTGACGTGGATCACGATTTCTACGGGGTTGTCCGCGTGCTCAACGGTCAGAAGCTGTTGGACGACATCATCCTTCTCCTCGCCTCGGATGTTGGAGTGGACCTGGATGACCTTGCCCTTGTAGCGCCCCTCGAAGAACCCATCGCCCTCGATGACCTGTTGAAGGGCATTGGCGTGAGTCGTGTCGGCCGCCACGACCAGCATGAACGGTTTGACGATGGGCTTGTCGTTGTTGCGGGCGTAGACCTCCAACTCGACCTTCGTGTTCTCGTGAATCCGCACGCCGTCCTCGAGTTTTACCTTCTCCAGCCCCTCGGGTGAGTAGGCGTTGGCGTTGAAATTCTCGCGGGTCGCCACGGCGGGTTCCTTGACAAACCCATCCGTCATGGCCGAGGACAACGGGTAGCTGTAGATCACGTTCTTGAACGGCACCGCCCGCCCGCCGGTCTCGACTTGCGGCGTTGCGGTCAACTCCAGGCCGAGAATCGGTTTCAGTTCGTTGATCGCCCGCACGCCTGCCGTGGCCCGGTAGCGATGGCTCTCGTCCATCAGCATGACCAGGTCTTCCAGTCCGGCGAGATAATCGAAGTAGCTCTGGCCGATGTACTCGCTCAGCCGCTTGATGCGGGGGGCACTCCCGCCCCGCACCTCGCTGTTGATCTTCGAGATGTTGAAGATGTTGATGTGGACATCGTGGCCCCAGTCCACGCCGGGGAGTTGATCGTCGCGCCGAACGCCGCGCCCGTCCTCATAGGTGTCGCCGGTCACCACGAGCGGTGGATGCACGGCAAATTCGCCGATCCCCTTGAAGACATACTTCGGCGTGTTGGGCGTGAAATCGGCGATCAGCTTGTTGTAGATCGTGAGGTTCGGAGCCAGCACGAAGAAGTTGCGGATGCCCTCGGACTGGTAGAGGTAGGCGATGAACGCACCCATGAGCCGTGTTTTCCCGACGCCTGTGGCAATCGCAAAGCACAGCGATGGGAAGTCCCGTTCAAAGTCCTCAACAGTGGGAAACTCGCTCTTGATCGCCGTCAGAGCCGCGACGGGATCGGCGTCCTTCGACAGCTCGATGATCTCACAGACCCGGACCAGGATTTCGAGAGAGTCCCGCTGGGGAGGCCGGAGGCTCAGGCGATTGCTGATAGAGTTGATGTGTTGAATCGCCATGATCATTTCCCTCCCGTCGAATTGATCGCATCCATGTCAAAGAGCGTGGGTCCCGTGTCCTTGCCCTTGCCGAACTTCCTTGTAGGTCGCTTCGGGTGTTCCGGGACGCCTGCCTCCTCAGCCGCGACCGCCTGTTGCGGTGGCTTGGGCAGATTGCGAATCTCCAGTGAGTAGTCGTCGTGACCCCACTCGCACTTCTTGAGGACCGCTTTGGGAATCTTCTTCACGGTGAGGTTCTCGAACTGGCTGACATCGCAGCGGAATGCGCTGCAACAAATCAGCAGGCTACGGGTCGGGCAGACCTCGTCGCTGAGCTTGGTCAGCATCTCCTTGGTCATCATCTGTGTGGTCACATAGATGAAGTCCGTCTCCGAGCTTCGTCCTTGTTGCCAGTAAACATCCGGGTTCGGATCGAAGGCGAATCCCTCCAACTTGCACATGGCCTCGGCCAGCATGGCGGCGTTGAACTCGGGGTTGATGACCGGGTTCTCCCACTCATCCTTGACGATCAGGGAAGGCCCGAGCTTGTAGTAACGGAACCCGCCGCCGCCTTTCCAATCGGCTGCCTTGCTGATCCCGCCCTGGTCCTCGCCCTCAATCACCTTCTTCATTCGTGGGATGATGTGCGTATGGCAGTGCTCGCCGAGTTCAACCATGATCCATCGGCGGCCCATTTTGTGGGCGACCGCGCCGGTCGTGCCCGACCCCGCGAACGAGTCCATTACCAAGTCGCCCTCATCTGTGACGGCTGACAACAGTGTCTGAATAAGCTTCTCGGGCTTCGGATAGTCAAAGGCGTCTGACTCCCCAAACAACACACGGCCCTCTGCTGTCGCATCCTCATAGGTGCTCATCTCATAGTGTGCTATGCTTAGCAGATTCTTCAGCTTCTTCGGCTCGCCACCATCCTTGATATGATTCGGACGGAAGGGAGCCTTACTAATCACGATGGACTCCCCGGCACGCACTATCTCGTCGAGCTTTGCTTGCGAATACCGCCATTCGCCGCGTAGTCTGAACGCCTGTATGTTTCTCCCATCA
>MTKX01024458.1_pt1 | contig 10722 bp, 8 predicted proteins | sample 1042771 | NCBI WGS metagenome assembly MTKX01 (sample SAMN06212183, study PRJNA360534) | anaerobic digester metagenome | biome: Wastewater treatment plant; material: sludge; isolation source: anaerobic digester fed with sludge from wastewater treatment plant | place: Denmark: WWTP Randers ... | reverse complement strand
GGGCTTACCACATACTGGGTCCAGTTCTCCCGTCCCCGAATCCAGAGGTCGCTGCTCCGGGAGGGCTCAGTGGACAGATACTGGGAGAAGGGAAGCCCCTGTCCCGAGGCGTAGAACACATACTTCGGTGCTCCTGCGCTGATGTTGAAGGGTACCGGGCTGCTTATGATCTCTGCCTCCCGGGGCTCCTCCGCCTCTACCTTAGGCTCGGCATAGTACTGGCTGAAGGGGGTAAAAGCGGATGCCGGAGCCAGCCTCTTGTAAAAAGAGACATCCGAGCTGTACCAGGGGTAGGAAGGAACCGGTGCATCCAGCCAGCGGACCATTCCCGCAATTCCCGGGTCCATCAGCCGGGAGCGGTCCAGGCTTCTCACATATCCTCCCTCCAGCCAGTCCCTCAGATACATCTGGCTTGCGTCCGGCTTGAGGTGATCGGTGTAAAGATAATCCGGGAGAAGATAGTCTCCCTGGGAGAAGGCCGCGGGCATGACCGCAGCAATCAGTATGGCCGATAGTATCAATCTCATAATACACTCTCCTTTGCCTCTCTATTAGCTGCGATCCTTTTTAACCTCTTCTCATTCCCTGTCAGATAGGCCGTCTCCTTCTCCCCGATCTCTGTGGCTCCGGCTCAGACTCCCTTCAGCGTCCGGTCAAAGAAGCTGGCCATCTGATAAAAGGCGTCCTCAGCCGCAAAGCTCTGGGAAAGCTGACCCTCCTCGATCATGAAGCCGTGGGGCTCTCCCTGGTAGACCTTCATCTCGAAGTACCTGCCGCTGGCATTCAGCTCCTCAGCATAGCGGTAGATGTCCGCTATCTTGCTCGGCACATCATAGGTTCCATGGATTATGAGCAGAGGATCGTCCAGCTGGTCGATGAACTGCACCGGACGGCTCTCATTGAGGAAGCCTCCCGAGTAGGGAAATCCGTACCAGGCCACTCCCGAGCGGAAGGTTCGGTTCATCTGAGGCAGAAAGAGCATGGTGTACCTTCCTCCGGCGCAAAATCCGGTCAGACCAAGCTTGTCCGCCTGGACATCATCCCTGTCCTGGAGGAAGGCGGAGCAGTCCTGGATCAGCTGGCCAAGGGTCTCATCGGATGGCGTCCGGTTGAAGGTCTGCCACTCGGGAGCTATAACCACATAGCCCTCTTCCGCCAGCCTGTCCGCCAGGCTCAGGTAGCCCGGCTCAAGGCCGTTGAAGGAGTGGATCATGACCACCCCGGGCCAGACTCCCTCTTTACCGGGAGCAGCCAGATAGGCGAGATAAGATAGAGATCCGCTGGAGATATTCACCTTCTCGCCCTTTATCTCTTCTGCCGCATTTTCCTGCCTCTCGCCCGTCTGGGCGCAGCCAGAGACCGCCACCAGGGCGATCATCATCAAGCACAAGATCAATATTCTCATACAGTTCTCATCTCCTTTGATTCAATTAAATTTTCTCAGCCTCATTTCACCGATACGGGCCTATAATGTTTCATAAGGCAAAAGCGATCGGCTGGTCCAATCATCCTCCTGTGTCCTGCGAAGAGCTTGAGTGAGGAAACGGAGTTGTATAAATGATCTTCCTGGAAGATCATCCTATCGCCCTGTCCGCAAGCCCAGCCGGGGAAAAGATAAAAATCCCCCCGTCCCATCAGCCACCAAATATGATCTCCCCGGATTCGCTGCCCCATCTTCCCGGATGCTACCTCTTCAAAGACAGCCGGGAGGAGGTGATCTATGTAGGCAAGGCCAGAGATCTCAGAAAGCGGGTCTCCAGCTACTTTCAAAAGCAGGACCATGAGCCCAGAACTGCGGCTCTGGTGGCGGCGGCATCGGGCCTTGATTTCATAGTCACCAACAGCGAGCTTGAGGCTCTGCTATTGGAAAACACCCTGATCAAGAAGCACCAGCCCCGATACAACATCAAGCTCAAGGACTCCTCCCGTTATGCCGGAATAGAGCTGACAGAGGAGGATTTCCCCCGTCTGAGGATATCCCGCCGGAAAACAGGCGGATCCTTCTTCGGCCCATTCGTCTCCTCCCGGGAGAGAAATATTGTCTATCAGATAGTTCGCAAGGCCTTCGGCCTGGCCACCTGCAAGCGCTTTACCAAGCGAGCCTGCCTGCGCTACCACCTCGGCCACTGCTCCGGGCCTTGCATTGGTCGGATCAGCCTGGCCGACTACCGGGCCAGAGCTTCCAGGGCTGCTTCCGCCCTGGCCGGAAAGACGGATGAGCTTCTTCTAACCCTCCAAAAAGAGATGGCCGATCTCTCCCTCCGTCAGGAGTTTGAGAGGGCATTGCAGCTGCGAGACGAGATCCAGGCATTGGAGCGGCTGCAAGAGAGGCAGCAGGTGGAGAGGAGCCGCAAGTACGATCAGGATGTCATCAGCTATGAGGTGGAGGGCTCTTCCGTCTATCTCATGCTCTTCCGGGTCTACCATGGAACATTGGAGGGCAAAGAGGAATATGTCTTCTCCCACGGCGATGGCTTTCTGGAGGAGTTTTTGGTGCAGTACTACTCGGAGAGGGAGCCGCCGGAGGAGCTGATCTGCGAGCAGCCCCTGGAGGCCGCCCTGCTCGATTTCCTCTCTCACCAGAAGGGCAAAAAGGTCAAAGCCACCGTCCCCCGCCAGGGAGAGAAGAAGATGCTTCTTGATCTGGCCAGGAAGAACTTGGAGGCGGGATTTTTCGGAGACAGGGAGAAGCTCTACGCCCTGGAGCAGGCTCTGCACCTGAAGAAGAGCCCCCAGGTCATAGAGTGCTTCGACATATCCCACCTGGGGGGCACTTTTTCCGTGGGCTCCATGGTCCAATTCAGAGGCGGCAGGCCGGACAAGAGCCAGTACCGCCGCTTCAGGATCAGGACCGTATCGGGAATAGATGACTATGCCTCTCTGGCTGAGACCGTTCGCCGCCGCTACAGCCGCCTGAAAGAGGAGAAGCAGGATATGCCCGATCTGATAGTCATAGACGGGGGCAAGGGGCAACTCGCTTCCGCCCTCTCTGAGCTGCAGGCTATGCGCCTGAAGATCCCCATAGTCTCCCTAGCCAAAAGAGAGGAGGAGATCTATGTGCCTGGGCTGGACAGCCCTCTGGACTTGGGAAAGGAGGAAAAGGCCTCCCTCTACCTGCAAGAGATCCGGGACGAGGCACACAGGTTTGCCCTGGCCTACAATCGGCTGCTTCGTAAAAAGGCCATAGAGAGCTGAGAGCAACTGCTCTATTGCTCCCGCTTTTCCTGATGGGAAATGGCTCAATTAAAGGAAAAATCCTCTGTGAGGTGGATTACGAAATCGCTAATGCTTGCCTCACGCCTCTTCAGGCTCGCAGCTCTCCGCAATCTCGGAGATGAACTCCGGCTTCATATAGCGAATTCTGCCCCCGATCTGCTCGATCTCTTTTTTGAGTTCCGAGTATGGAATAAACCGGCAAATCTTCGGGAGCGGCGGCTTTAGCCTGGCGAATGTGGGCCGGTTGATCTCATAGGCCACCTTCTCCCGGCGCACGTCCGGTGCAACCATGAACAGGTCAATCTTGATATTGGGCTGCATGCTCACCAGATCAGACATGCGCAGCAAGCCGGAGTATATGGCTGTGGTGTGCTCCACCTCGAAAGCGGCAATAATAGCATCGCCCTGCAGCCATAGTACATCGATAAGCTCAATGGTCCTGTTTGTGGCATCGTCGAACTGCCTGGGCAGCTCCCTCCTCAGATGCGGAATATCCTGAAAATTGATCCCGTTATGGGTTCGGTTCCGGTCGTTCCTGGCCACCCAGACATCCAGGCCCAGGTCAGAGCCGAGCTTGAGGAGAAGCCATTGAATCTCCTCGTGGGTAGTCTCCTCTTTTTCTGGCGGACTATTTTTCAGGTCCTCATCATGCTCCTCGGGAACCGTAACCGCGCCGATCTTCGAGTCGTAGGTTTTCGTCTTGCGGCGGTACTTCTTCTCATCGTATTCCAGCTCAACCGGATTTTTAGAGGCTTTCATTATGGCGCGGACAATTGCCTCGCCATCGTTTGCGCTGAACTCGGCGGGTGAGCCCCGGAAGAAACCGGTCCAAGCATTCCTGGACTTGAGGCCCTTGAACAATTCCAGCTCATCTTTAAGGCTGAGGACGGGGACGGCAGTCTTTGCATCCAGCTTTTCCAGAATATCAACATCAAACCTGATGGGGAATTGCTCATCCCTCCAGATTGGTGTCGCATCCTCGTAGCATTTGGACTTGACCTCAAGGATGCCGATGAACCTCGAAATACCGGTAAGGTAGCAGAGTAGATAGTCTCCTGGCGAGATTCGTTCTGCCAATCTCTTTCTGCTGGCTCTAAAGCCACTGACCTCGCCGCCATGCTCCAGGAATTCCTCCCAGGTTGTCCCTGTAAAGAGATCAAGCCAGTATTTTCTGGTCATTGTAGCAGCCTCCGGACAAGTCAGCGATCTTTGCTCATAGAGGCCTGGCCTCAGTTAGAATTCGCCTTCGGAGCAGCCAGTAAAGGCCCTGCTCCGTGACCACATCCACCTTTCGATTCAGGAGATCCTCCAGCTCCACCACCAGCTTGGCCAGATCCAGGAGACTCCGGCCCGGTTCAAGTTCGACCAGTAAATCTATGTCACTATTCTCACCCGCTTCTCCACGGGCCACGGAGCCGAAGATTCGAACGTTACACGCCCCATGCTTGGCAGCAATTTTCAAGATATCTTCTCGGCTAGATCTCAATATGTTATCCAGTTCCATGGCTTCGCACTTCTATGCTCTTCTCAGCTTTTATTCTAATTAAATTTATCATAAACAAAACCACGACGATTGATAATCAGATACATCAGCTTTCTCAAGGAGGATGCTGATGCCAAAAAGAGGGAGGCTCTCTCTCTATTTTATGCCTCTGTCCCTCCCTAAGGGAGACATCATCCTGAACCTCTCTACTGCCTCAGAGATGCACTCTGCTACATAGTCCACCTGCTCCTGGTTGTTGGAGCGGCCCATGGTGATCCGGAGAGATCCGTGGCACTCTTCCGGCTTTAGCCCCAACGCCAGCAGCACATGGGAAGGCTCCAGCTTATGTGAGGAGCAGGCCGATCCTGTTGAAACAGCAATACCTTTGGAGTCGAGATAAAGCAGAAGCGACTCACCCTCCACATAGGAGAAGCCGAAGTTCAGGCTGCCGGGAAGCCTCTTTTCCATGCTTCCATTGACCCAGGCATCCTTGACCCGCCCCAGCACCAGTTCCGCCAGCCGGTCACGCAGCTGTACCAGCCTCTGCCCTTCTTCTGCCATCTCTTCCCCGGCCAGATCCGCCGCCCTGGCCAGGCCCACAATTCCCGCCACATTCTCCGTTCCAGAGCGTAGATTCCTCTCGTGCCCGCCGCCGGTGGACAGGCTCTGCATCTTGGTGCCCCGGCGGATGTACAGCGCCCCCACGCCCTTGGGCCCGTAGAGCTTGTGGGCTGAGAGGGAGAGGAGATCGGCGCCAATGGCTTCAACATCAACAGGGATCTTGCCCACCGTCTGCACAGCATCGGTATGCAGGTAAATGTCTCTATCCGCTGCCAGCCTGCCCACCTCTTCCAAGGGCTGAATAGTTCCGACCTCATTGTTGGCATGCATTATGGATATGAGTATGGTGTCCGGGCGGATGGCCCTCTCCAGCTCGGACAGCTCAATCAAGCCCTCACGGTTTACGGGCAGGTAGGTCACGGAGAAGCCCTCCTGCTCCAGGCTGCGGCAGGTCTCCAGTATGGCTGGATGCTCGATCTGGCTGGTGATGATATGCCGTCCTGAATTGCGGTTTTTGTAGGCTATGCCCCGCAGAGCTAAATTGTCCGACTCCGTCCCTCCCGAGGTGAAGACTATCTCCCCAGGATGGGCATTGAGCAGCCGGGCCACCCTCTGGCGCGACTCTTCCAGAGCCTCTTTTGCCTCCCGCCCGAAGCCATGCAGGCTGGAGGCATTGCCGAATCTCTGGGAGAAGTAAGGCAGCATGGCCTCCAGGACCTCGGCAGCCACGGGGGTGGTGGCCGAGTGGTCCATGTAAATGGGTTTCATCGGCTTTAATTTAGAGATGCTAGGGTAAATAGCTGGCGAAATCGATCAAAAGGCTATGGCGGGAGGGAGGTTTTAGGAACAAGGACACAAGGACAAGAAACTATAAGTAAGGGAGAATGTGGACGGATGGGCATGGAAATATCCATACCCCTGTTCTCCACGCCGCTTCTGATCTCAGCCGCTTTGATCGGCCTTGGATTTCTGGCATATCTTTATTCTGCCAGGGCCGGGGTGGTGCTTATGGGAGCAGGCAGCGTGATCATGGGGGCTGTGGTCATACTCGATCTTCCCCAGGGCATGGGCCTGCAAAGCCTGATCCTATTCGGAATTACGGTGCTGGTGGGCGGATGGATGGTCTATATCGGCATCAGAAATGGCTAGAGGACAGATCCAAGGGCTGTAATCTTAATTTTGATTGTTTAGATAAGAAATTTTATATCTTTGCCTTGGCTATTGGCTTCGAAGCCATCTCAATTGCGCAATGACCGAGAAAAATCATAGAAGCCTTTGACTGGCAATAGGAGGGTTTCTGACTATGAATCGATTAGGGTACAAACTGGCGATTGTAGCTGTTTTTTTTCCTGATCTCAATTGCTGGTTGCAGCCTCGATTCGGGCAACACTGGACTGTCGCCCATACCCCACGACCTGAGGGGGTATGGTGCTGACCAGGCTGCGCCGGAAAACAGCGGGGCGGAAGTATTAACCAACCGCAGAAATGCTTTGTCAAATAATTCGAGCCTGGCCGATGTCCTCAATGAGGATGTCATGCCCGAGCCGCCCAGGCCCAATATCATAATCATCCTGGCCGACAATATGGGCTATATGGATCCCGGCTGCTATGGCGGCGGCGCAGTTCTGGGCGCGCCGACACCAAGGATGGACCAGATGGCGGCGGAGGGATTGAAGCTGACATCCTTCTATTCTGAGACCCAGTGCACTCCCACCAGGGCAGCAATCATGACCGGAAGGCTGCCCATAAGAACCGGCATGTCCCTGGCATCAGCAGCAGGCTCTCTGGCGGGCATGTCTCCCCAGGAGACAACCCTGGCCGAGGTGCTTTCCGATGCAGGGTACAGGACGGCAATGTTCGGCAAGTGGCATCTGGGAGACATCGAGGAGAGCATGCCTCAGAATATGGGCTTTGATCAGTGGTTCGGAATACTGTACCATCTCAACACCTACAGCCTGAAGGACCGCATCGGCTACGATCCCAAATGGGCGGAGGGCCTGAATGAGAACTACGGTCTGGTCCAGGCCAAGAAGGGCGAGAGCCTGAAGATGGTGATGCCGCTCAACACCAGTTCCCTGGGAATTGTGGATGAGCAGTGCATGGACCGGGCCATCGCCTACATCCAGGATCAGGCCAACTCCACCGAGCCTTTCTTCATCTACCTTCCCCTGGCCCGGACTCACTTCCCCAGCGTTCCCAATGACAAATTCGCCGGAAAGTCCAGCCGGGGACCTTATGGGGATGGGGTGATGGAGACGGACTATCACATCGGCCAGGTCCTGGATGCCCTTCAGGATACGGGCAAGGAGAACAATACCATAGTGGTCTTCACCAGCGACAACGGCCCGACGCTTGACCAGTGGCCCGATGCAGGCTACTCTCCCTTCCGGGGAGGAATAGGAACCGTCTACGAGGGTGGAGTTCGTGTCCCCTGCATTTTCAGATGGCCGGGAGAGATCGAGCCAGGAAGGGTGTCCAATGAGATAATGTCCACTCTGGACCTGTTCAACACCTTTGCCGCTCTTGGCGGCGGCGAGATTCCATCGGATCGACCCATCGACGGCATAGACCAGTCTGACTTCCTGCGGGGCTACAACGACAGCTCCAACAGGGAATGGGTTATCTGGTATACGGGAACTGACAGCTCTGCCACCACCCTTCCCGCTGCCATGCTCTGGCACCAGTTCAAGATCGTCAGGAAGGGATACGACTCGTTCCAGGGACCGGAAAGCGACTACTCCCAGATTCCGGCTGTCTATAACATCGAGATGGATCCGAGGGAAGAGCACAATATCGCTGGAGAGCATGACTTCGCCATAGAAGCTTTCCAGAAGGTCTACCGGGGGCTGGTGGCCAGCATGAAGGAGTATCCCAATACGCCTTCCCGGGCCTACCCGATAGCGGGAGGGGCGAGCTGAGCGAGAACTGATCTACTCCACTTTTTTCCGCAAAGCCAACTTGCATAGCTGTCATTCCTGTCTTGGATTTTCTTCTCTGGCCCAGCGCTTCCGGGCCAATTTCTACATCCTGCCGGTCTAAAGACAAAGATTAATAATATCCCAGGGGCGATCCAGGATAAAATGAGCAAGACTAATGCCCTGCCCGGTTTTCATCTCCTGGCCAAGCCCACAGGAGCGGCATGCAATCTGGGCTGCAAGTACTGCTTCTTTCTCTCCAAGAAGAGCCTCTATCCCGGCAGCAGCTTCAGGATGTCTGATGAGTTGTTGGAGGAGTATATCCGCCAGTATATTGAGGCTCAGAGGATACCCCATGCCACCATAGCCTGGCAGGGGGGCGAGCCGACACTCATGGGCCTGGACTTTTTCCGGCGATCGGTAGAGTATGAGCAGAAGTACAGGCGTCCGGGGATGACCATTCAGAACACCATGCAGACCAATGGCACCCTGCTGGATGACGAATGGTGCGAATTTTTCCGGGAGAACAACTTTCTCATAGGGCTGTCCCTGGACGGGCCGAGAGAGCTTCATGATGCCTACAGGGTGGATAAAACCGGAAAGCCCACCTTCGACCGGGTGATGAGAGCTGCAAAGCTCTTGCGCCGCCACAAGGTGGATTATAATATTCTCACCACAGTCCATGCCGCCAATGCCGATCATCCTCTGGAGGTATACTGCTTTTTGAGAGATGAGGTGAAAGCCAATTTCATACAGTTCATTCCCATAGTGGAGAGGGATAATGATACCGGCTTTCAGGAGGGGGATACAGTTACGGACCGCTCGGTCAAAGCGGAGCAGTACGGCAGCTTTCTGATTTCCGTCTTCAATGAATGGGTGCAAAGGGATGTGGGCCGCGTATTCGTCCAGATCTTCGACGTGGCTCTGGCCGCCTGGACGGGAGCGACTCCCGGCATCTGCGCCTTCTCCGAGACCTGCGGAACGGCCCTGGCCATGGAGCATAACGGGGATATGTACTCTTGCGATCACTTTGTGGAGCCGAGATACTTTCTGGGCAATATAATGGAGAGAAGCATGGCCCGTATAGCCGGCTCGGCAAAGCAGCAGAAGTTCGGGAGGGAGAAGCTCGAGGGCCTGCCTGAATACTGCCGCAGCTGTGCGGTCAGGTTTGTCTGCAATGGCGAGTGCCCCAAGAACCGATTTATCAAAACCCCGGATGGACAGCCGGGACTTAATTATCTCTGCGCCGGCTACAGGGAGTTCTTCAGGCACATCGACGGGCCCATGCGCTTCATGGCCCATGAGCTGCGCTGTGGCCGAGCTCCCGCTGAAATCATGAAATACACCAAAAACGGCCAGATACCCCAGCTGGTCTTCAAGCCGGGAAGAAACGATCCCTGCCCTTGCGGCAGCGGACTGAAGTACAAGAAATGCCACGGAAAGTAGGATAAAGGCAATTTCAAAGAGCCTGGATTAACCCAGGCCAAACATAGCTCATCGTCTATTTGGATGCCTTCCCTCCCATGGTCACAGTCAGGAGAAGGCCGGAGCAATCCCCAAAGTTTATCTTCTTTAATCGCCTTTATTAAATTCATGAGGCATATATATACTGCTTTAATCCTGATGCTGGTTTTATCCATTTGTGCACAGAGCCAGCCAGATACAGTTAACAAAACTGTTGAACGCTCGACAGTAATGCTCTTTGACGCTTCGGAGAGCATGGAAGACAATAATAAAATAGACAGTGCTAAAGCAGCAGTCCGAGAATTTGTATCGGGACTAGATCCATCCACCGATGAACTGGCTCTGATAGTCTTTTATGATTGCGAAGACATTGTGGTCGAGCAGCCCTTCACCAGCGATCAATTTGCACTCACATCCAAGATTGATGCCATTCGACCGACAGGCAAGACTCCTCTCAGTGCAGCAATGGCTTTTGCCAAGAACTACATGGAAGATAATGCCAATGGAACGGAAAAGAAGATCATTCAGCTGACGGATGGAACTGAGACCTGCACCCGCCGGACCATAGGCAATGACACAGAAGACCTGGACATAAGCATCATAGGATTCGACATATCGAGCGGCTCGGATCAGGAGACGGAGTTGATGGACTATGCCCAGAGCATAGGAGCAGATTACATCAATGCCGGCAATGCATCCAATTCATCAGACCTGGCCAATATCCTTCAAAGAGCATACGGAGGAGCGGCTAAAACAGAGAATTTGGAGGCCGTCCAAGCTCAGGATGAAGAGGGCGGGCTGAATTTATCCCAACCATCATCAGGGAACAACATCAGCAATGCTTCCGACGTCCAGGCCGAGCCCGATGGAGCAATAACAGCAGGAGTTGAGGTCTCCCAGCTGAATTCATCCGATCCCACCTACTGGATCAACATGGGCAATGCCCTCTTGGCCCAGGGAAAATACGATGAAGCGGTCAAGGCTTACGATGAGGCCATAAAACTGAATGCGTCTGATCCGCTATCCTGGAAGGGCAAAGCAGATGCATTATTCGCACTGGGCCGATATGATGAAGCGATCCAG
>MTKX01010295.1_pt1 | contig 10723 bp, 9 predicted proteins | sample 1042771 | NCBI WGS metagenome assembly MTKX01 (sample SAMN06212183, study PRJNA360534) | anaerobic digester metagenome | biome: Wastewater treatment plant; material: sludge; isolation source: anaerobic digester fed with sludge from wastewater treatment plant | place: Denmark: WWTP Randers ... | reverse complement strand
CCCCCATCCTACTCCGAGTACATTACAGTTATCACGGACACGCGTTCCCTTAGGCAGTGCAGTAACTGTGAAAATCTGCATCACCTGTCCACAAACGCCTTTGCCACCACTCTAATCGGGTTGTATGGTAGCAAAGGAAGCGGACAGCTCTCGGAATCACGCATTAGTTCCTACAGCTTTGTTCAGCTGACTGAGATCCTCGATCAAGTCACGGAACCCTCAGACCCATTCATGATAGACAATCTGCGGCGTTCCAAGTGGATCATTTTTAACTTCCAGGGGCTTGACCCAGACCTGCCTCAGACCTATGCCCTAAAACGTCTCCTGGCTGAGAGAGTGGACCTCCTTCAAAACAAAAATGTGATCGTCTTATCGTATGGCGAACCTTATTATCTCGACAGCACCGAGATCGCGAAGCTGACGGCATACTACGCCTTGTACGACAAAACCCAGGCAGCATTGGACATTGCAGCTCGTGTGCTGATGCAAGAAGCCCAGCCAGTTGGTTCGCTCCCTGTCAGCCTGAATACTGTGGGCTACGAGCTCGGTCAACAGACAGCCCCAACTACAGACCAGGTCATCCCGATCGCACTTTTGACCGCTTCAATGACCACTACAGAAATGACACCCACACCTGAGGCGCCTTTTTCGGTCCCTGTCACTCCCGTACCACTTTTTCGGATGGGAGAAACAGTGCGCATTCAGGCTGGACCGGTGCGCGACAAGAATAACCACACAGTTCCTGATGGAACGGTTGTGCGGTTCACGATACGGCTGGCAGGAGAAGATCTCATCATCGCTCAGCCTGAAGCCACAACCATTGACGGTCTTGCCACGATCAGCTACCGCATCGATCGGGACGGGATCTTCGAGGTGACAGCCGCCAGTGAGCCAGCAATGGTTTCGAGTACACTGGTGCTCAACACGCAAGGTGGTCTGGCGCAAGTCATCATGCCCACGCCAACTCCCACCGTGCAACCCACCCCAACGATTACCCCCCCTGCCACCCAGACGCCGGTTCCAAGCGAGACCCCCGAACCGGGAGCTAACACCACCGGTTTTCCACGCATGATGGACTGGTTCCTGATCGTGTTGATCCTGATTGCGGGTTTTGGCGCGGCGTTCCTGGTGGGGTTCCGTTGGTGGGGTGGGTCTGGCTGGGCGTTTCGTTCGGGTTTTTGCACCCTGATTGGCGGACTGGTGGCGTATCTGCTGCTCACCCTGGGCATCGACAGCCTGGTGGAATTGGTCAAGCAAAGCAGCTCTTGGTTTATTGTCCAAATGACCGTAGTCGGTATGTTGTTCGGCTGGGTCATCGCCCTAATCTGGTGGCTAAGGGCTGAGGGATTGAAATCCCCTTCCAATATCTAAAAAACAGATCAGGAAACTATTAATCCGGATTTCCGGATACTCAAACCGTTTCCTGGCTACAGATTGTGGATGATCGTCAGAAGCAAGCTCAAGAATGTCAGACCTGCTGCCATCCATGCCAGGCGGGTTTCAGCCGGTCCGAGCTGCCCATTGCTGCCACGCCCCGCATGACCACTCAGCAGACGCAGGCGGCTGGTGCTTTCGCCGGTGAGCGCCTTGACGAATTCGCGCACTTCTTTGGGGCGATCGTTGGGGTGCAGCGCCATGCCCCACAGGATCGCGTCCTCCACTTTGGGTGAGATGGCAGGGTTGAGCACGCGCGGTGCAGCCAGGCTCTCGGGGTTCAGGAAGCGGTCGCGCACGTTGGCAGGCGGGGTATTGGTGAGCAGGTGGTAGAGCGTACAGGCAAAGGCATAGATGTCAGCCCGGGCATCCGTGTGACTGCTTTCGCCGCCGTACTGCTCCAGGGGCGTGTAGAGGGCTGTGCCCTGGCCCTGCATGATCGTGATGGTCACTTCTCCTGGAGCGAGGAGTTTGACTAAACCAAAGTCCACCAGTTTCACCAAGCCACTCGGGGTCAGCTTGATATTGGAGGGTTTGATGTCGCGATGAAGAATGGGAGGATCCTGGGTGTGGAGATACGTCAGGGCGTCGCCGATCTGCAATGCCCAGCCCAAAACCTCTGATTCCTGCAGGAATTTGTCGCTGTTTTCTGCCTTTGCCAGTAGCGCGCGCAGGTCATCCCCGGGCACAAAATCCATGACGAGAAAATCGTTGTCTTCAATCGAGAAGAAGTCAGAAACTTTCGGCATGTTGGGGTGATCCAGCCGCGCCAAAACAGTCGCTTCGCGCATGAACTGGTCGCGGGCTTCCTGCAGCATGGCTGGTGGAAAAGTGGGGTCGTAGCTCACTTGCTTAACCGCGCAATACCTGCCGGCCAGGCGCTGGTCCTGCGCAAGGTAAATAAAGCCATATCCACCCTGACCAATGATGCGTTCAATTTCATAGCGCTCATGAAGCACGGCGCCAATGCGTGTCTGAAAAGGCATGACCTTGTTCTCTCTTACCGACTGCGGCTGCGATCTCTTACGGCGTGAGGTTTGAGCAGCCTGTTTGCATTATAATGGTGAATTATAGTCTGAAATGGTAAGCGTGGAAAATGGAAGATCCTGTCCTGATAGCAACTGAAGGTCCACTCAATGGGCAGCAGTGGGTTTTGAAAGACCAACTGCTGATTGGACGTGACGAGGGGTGTGATATTGTCATTCCAGACCGCCAGGTCTCCCGCCAGCATGCACGCATCACCAACACCGGCAAAGGGATTCTCCTTGAAGATTTGGGCAGCAAGAATGGCACGTTTGTTAATAACCAGCCCGTTTCGGCTGAGTTAAAACTGGTGGAAGCGGACGAGATCCAGATCGCCCTAACCCAGACTTTCCTGTTCCTCAGTTCCGATGCCACTTTGCCGTTGAGCGACTTGCCACCGGAGTTAGGACAAATGTTCAATCTTCGCCTTGAAAGCGCATCGAAGCGCGTTTGGATTCGCGGCGTGGAACTGGACCCGCCGCTATCGGCGCAGCAGTTCAACTTGTTGGCATTGTTGGTTGAAAATTCTGGCGAGGTTGTCAGCCGTGAAGCGTTAATTGAGGCAGTCTGGGAGGAGGATACCCGCTGGGTGACCGAACAGGCTTTTGACGCGCTGCTCAGGCGCTTGCGCGACCGCCTTAATCAAATTGACCCCGATTACGATTACATTGTCACCGTTCGGGGTCATGGATTGCGGCTGCAAAACGAGCCGCATTAATTCTGATTAACTGTTTTGCAGGTTGCGTTTCATTGTGAAGCGCAGGATCTCCCGGTTGAGGTCTTTCACCTTGTCAAGCATTTCCGGCTGATCGCCTTGCTGTTCCATCTGTCCGATCAGCCCCCCAAGCAGCTGCATAAACTCATCATTGACCAGATCGCTTGATTCCTCCAGCATTGCTGCTCGATTTTCAGCGCTTTCTTCCTGCAGCAGGGCGTCGATGAAGCTGAGATAAGTGTTGGAACTATCTGCGGATTGGATGACGTTAATGATCTGGCTCAGTTTGCGCAGTTTGGTTTCGTCTTTGGCAGCCTGGGCTTCCTGGTTGATCACTTCCGCGACTGCCTGGCTGAAGCGAGGCAGGGCTTCCTGGGTGGCTTTCTCAACGTCTTCGGCTGCCAGCAGTTCGTTTACGAGTTTGCGGGCTTCCTCAAGCTGAGCTTTCATGGCTTCATCAATCGCCTGGGTGATGGTCAGCAGGCGCTCACGCAGGGACTCGAGCTGCACCTTCTCCTCGCCCGCGCTTGCTTCGATTTTATCGGACAGAAGCTGGAAGAAGGTATAGTCCAGCCCACCGCGTGCCATCGAGGCAATGGTGGTCAGGCGGATGTCGGAATTGGCGCTCTTGATCAGGAGATCCAACAGGTTTTCGCGGGTGATGCCGGTTTTGCTCAGATCCTGCAGCTCTTTGACAGCTTCCTGGGTCTCAGCGGCTTCCAAAGCAGCGTTTTTACCGAGCGTGGAATGCTCAATCAGCGCCTTCTGGAGCGCGTCCAGGGCAACCAGGCTCTGCCGGTCGCCAGCCGCGGCAGAGGCCTGCCCCAGGCGGCTGAGAAGCATAAAGACTTCCTCATCAATTTTTTCGTCATTCTGCCTGATCATCTCAGGCAAGCCTTCTGCGCTGGCGCCCAGCAATTGCTGCAGCAGGTGCAGCTTATCCTGCTGGGCTTTAATCATCTCAGGGGTGATCCCATCTGCTTCGAGGATTGTTTCAAACAGGCGCTGCTGCGTCAGCATGGTTTGTGGTCGGAAGAGGTAGGATTTGCGCTTTTCGGGAGGGAGGTCATCCATGGCTTTTTTGATCATCGGACCCAAAACGCGCTCCTGCTCGTTGACTGGTGTGCGCAGATCAGGCGGGAAAAAGGTTAGTAGCAGTTCTTTTTCGGGATCGTGGTAGACGATTGGGGTGGGGTAGACGCCCTGCGCGCCACAGACCTGGCACTGGAAGTAATTGGCAGAGCCTGAGAGCAGCTTTTGCTTTGCTTCAGGATCGGTGTTGGTATCAAATAGCCTGGTCAGTTCAATGGTGATGGGCTGACGGCATTGGGGACATGGAACGCTGGTTTTTGCCATAATTTCTCGTTTCTATTAATTATTCAGAAGTGCATTATAACATCCAGCCAGGGCAATTTTCCTCGTTGCGCATAAGCGTTTTGTTAATCCTTTATTGATTCAAAATATCTAAGGTCGAATCGATAAAACCTTGCATGTGCAGGACCGGAATCGAGATGCTATAATCTAATTATTGACGTAGCTGGAAAACTGGAACTCATTGGAGGTTCTGATGACAAAACTCACCCAAGTAACCAAACGAGATGGCACCGTGGTGCCCTTCACCCCGGAGCGGATCACCAACGCCATTTACCGGGCAGCTGTAGCCGTAGGTGGGCGTGACCGCGCTGCTTCGGAAGCGCTGGCTGCCCAGGTGATCGCCCAATTAGAGGCAACGACTCCTGAAGGCGAGATACCAAGTATTGAGCAGATCCAGGACATGGTCGAGAAGGTGCTGATCGAGAACGGTCGTGCCAAGGTCGCCAAGGCTTACATCCTCTACCGCGAAGAACGTGCCCGCCAGCGCGAAAAGCGCATTGATCGCGACCGTATGCCATCCGGGAATATCCCCTGGCCAAAACTCTGGCAAACGCTGGACTGGGCATGCTCTCATAGCGTCCATACCACCACGCTGTTGAACGAAGCCATCCGGCATGACCGCCTGCACGAGATCGTGACCGCGGCTGAAGCTGCCTATCATGAAGACGTTGAAAATGCCGCCAACATGATCCTCGACCGGCGCGATGAGGTTCGCATGGTGTTCGTGGCAGGTCCATCTTCCAGTGGTAAGACCACCACCACGATCAAGATCGCCGAACACCTGGCTGAGTTTGGCTTTAAGCTGATCACCCTGAACATTGATCACTACTTCTATGACCTCGATATGCATCCCAAGGATGAGTTCGGTGACTACGACTTTGAGACCCCTCAAGCGCTCAACATGAAGCTGATCAATCAAAACCTGAGCGATCTCTTCGAGGGGCGTGAGATACGCATCCCATTTTATGATTTTAAGACTGGCAGGAGCGTGCCTGACCATACTCCGATGAAACTTGGCGAGAAGGAAATTATCCTGGTCGACAGCCTGCATGGGCTTTACCCTGAGATGACAGAAGACATTCCAGACGAGTGGAAGTTCAAGCTTTACATCGAGCCGCTGCTGCAACTGAAAGACAGCCAGGGGCACTACGCCCGCTGGACGGATGTGCGCCTGATGCGGCGCATGCTGCGCGACGCCTCCCACCGGGCTTACGACCCCACCCAGACGCTGCTCCACTGGCACTACGTCCGCTCAAGCGAGCTGCGACACATCATCCCTTACATCAACTCCACCGATACAATCGTCAACAGCGCCATGCCCTACGAACTGCCGCTTTATAAGGCAAAGTTGGGCGCGTCTTTTGCCCGTTGGGCGGAAGAATACAAGGATGATCCTTTGAGGAGGGACGCATGGGAGCGGGCAGACAGGGTAAACGCCCTATTCCAGGAGATCGATGCGGTTGAAGATGACAGCATCGTGCCCGAGAATTCCGTGATCCGTGAGTTCATTGGCGGTGGGATTTACAAGTACTAAAAGGTGGGTGTTTAGACCCTACCAGCAAGGGCCTGAAAACTCTTCCACACCTGGTGGAATAGTGTTGACAGAGTAAAACCAGCCGCAAGCGTCAAAGCAGCTTGCGCCAACGTAGCATCCCTGGCTATCTTTCCTGTACTCAAATTCGCAATTCAGCGATTCCCCCTCAAGGGGGCAGGTGAAGTTGCGCCAGGTGACATCCGCCGGTGAAAACCAGGCTCGCGGCCAGATCAATCGGGCAGTCAGCTTGGGAGTGGGTGTGAGGGTTTCAGTGGGAGTTTGGCTGGGTGTCGGGGTTTCAGTTGGTGTTTCCGTTGGTGTAAGCGTCGGGGTTAGCGTAAGGGTCTGGGTGGGTGTGTCAGTAGCAGTCGCAGTCGGCTCTTCAGTTGGGGTGGGTGTTGGTTCTGGGGTGGCTTTTGCGCCGCACCCTGCAAGGAGCAACAAAACCAATAAGATTAAAGTAATTCTCTTCATCATTAGTAGCAAGGTCCGCTGAAAGTATAACTGCCAGTGCCGTATTTGATCGTGTTCACACCGTAAAATTCACCACAGGCATCGAAACAACTCATCCCCACCAGGCACTGACCGCTGTAGTTGCGGTATTCAATTTCACAACTAACGTTCGTGCCTCGTTCAGAGCACCAATTTTCTCCAGCCCACCAAACATCCCACTGGGTAAAAGTGGCCTTTGGCCAGATCAGGTAAGGGTTTGGTTGCCAGGTGGGTGTTGGGGTGTCGGTCGGTATTGCAGTTTCTGTGGNNTTGGGGTGGGTGTGGCGGTAGGCGTAGGTGTGATGGTAGGGGTGTCCGTGATGCTGGCAGTTTCGGTCGCCGCAAAGTCCATACGGGGTCCGCATGCCCCCAAAACCAGGGCAACTAAAAGAGCCAGGAGAATGATATTTTTATTATTCATCGCAGTTGTTTCTCAATCACACGGTGTGGTAAAACCCTGGAATTCATTATACACTTCCGGGAGATTATCCTTGGAGTAATAAAGCCCACAAGCATCGTAGCAGGTATGGGCATAGTAACAAATACCGTCGTAAAGGCGATATTCCGAGTTGCATTCGACGTTTTTACCGCGGTCAGGGCAGTCGTATTGATGGTGATAGATGGTGTCGTCCACCACATCGGCGTCGTAGCGGGCTTCAAACACCTGCACTGTGCGGGCTTGGTCTGTGAAGAAGCGAAAATCCATCATCGTCCGCCCTTCGATTACACCATCGTAAATGCAGATCATTTGAACCGGGAATTTGGGGTCGGCCTGGCAATCCAGCTCAAATTCATCCGCACTGGCATAGAGTTTTTCTTCGATGCCCGCGTTAAGGAAGTAAAAGTAAGTCTGATCGCCCGCGTACCAAGTGCGAAACAAACGGAAGAGATCTCTGAAGCCGGCAAAAGGCAGCAGGGTCTCCGTGGGGGTCGGGGCAGTGGTCGGGGTGGCAGTGGGGCTGGGTGTTTCAGTCGGTTCTGAGGTCGCAGTAGCTGTCGGCAGGAGTGTTGCGGTGGGCGAAGGGGAAGGCTCAGGAGAGGGAGTGAGGGTCGCGCTGCTCTTGCAGGCAGTCAGAACCAGCAGGAATATTAGTGCAACCAATACGAAAGAGGCATAATGTTTTCTCATGATAATTAACCCTTTCTAGGGACAGGGCAGAGTGAAACCCTCGAAGTTGCCCTCATCGGGGATGTTGTCAAAACTGTAAACCACCTCACCATTTTCACCATAACAGGTCATGGCTGAGTAGCATTTGCCATCATAAATGCGGTATTCCTTCTCGCAGTTGTCATAATCCATATAGCGTGTATCGAGACTGGTGGTAAAGACATCCTCATAGAATGGATACTGCCGTTCAGGGTCTGAAAAGAACGTGACCTTGTAATCCATCTTCCCTTTGAAGAGCAAATCGCTATAACAGCGGATATCCTGCGGATACTGCCCATCGGGCGGACAGGTGAGGGCATACTGATTGCCTTCAAGGTCGTCAACCGTAGCATAAATGACCTGAGATACCTGGGCGTTCATAAAGTAAAAGTAAGTCGTTTCGTCCGCGGTCCAGGCCTGGTAGAACTTGAAATGCTCACCAAAACCCGGGAAAGGTGTGATAGTGAGGGTTGGTGTCTGTGTTTGAGTGGGTAAGGTGGTTGCCGTCGCGGTTGGAGCCAATGTGGGCGCGAGCGTGGCAGTCGGGGCAGGGGTGTCAGTGGGCAGCGGCAGCGTTGGAGAGGGCGCTGTGGTTGGTTCTGGCGCTGTCGATTGGGTGCAGGCGACTAAGCCGAGGATCGTGATGACAACACATAACGATTGGATACTTTTATGCATAACGACTCCTTAAAGCCGTGCCCAATTTTACCATCAGGCGCTCCTCCTGGTGTTGGAAAACGGGATTTTGTGAAGTGAGTTGACGGAAACCCTGACCTTCCTTACAATTGAGCCTAGAAACAAGGAGAGGATGACCCACATGAAAGTACTCACCCACAAGCAGGAGATTTGTACGGGTTGCCGGGAGTGTGAGCTGGCTTGCTCACGGGCTTACTTTAAGACCGATGATCGCAACTACTCATCCATCCGCATAATCGAAAACAACCGCACCTACAAAGCGCGCATGTGCAACCAATGCGGCGAATGTATCGACATGTGCACCGCCAATGCCATTTATCGCGATCGGTTTGGAGTTGTGCGCATCGACAAGAAAATATGTGTTGGCTGCCTGGGATGTGTTGGTTTCTGCACTGATTTGGTCATGTTCTATGCGGATGACCTGGACGTGCCCTTCAAATGTATCGCCTGCAACATCTGCACAAAGGCTTGCCCGGAAGGCGCGCTCGAAGTTCTGGTAAGCCAGGTAAAGGAGAACTAATGGGAACCATCCTCAAAGATTACAGCTATTCCCCCGCAAAAATTCATCGGGGATATTCGGGCAAATCGCTCTATATCAACCTTTCTGACCTGCGGATCGAACAAAAAGAGGTCACTGAGTTCATGAAAGAGAAGTTCACTGGTGGCAAAGGTTTTGACCTTTGGTATCTGTGGCATGCGGTCACTCCCCAAACCCGCTGGGACTCGCCTGAGAACGAAATCGTGATGAGTGTCGGGCCTTTGGGTGGCATCACCCAGTATTCTGGCACGGGGAAAACCCTGCTTTGCTCCATCTCGCCCCTCACCGGTATCCCCATCGACAGCAATGTGGGTGGATACTTCGGACCCCTGCTTAAGTTTTCAGGCTGGGATGCTTTTGAACTGCAGGGCAAGTCTGATAGGGAAATCCTGATTTTCATTGATGGCAACAACGGTCGCATTCAGATTGAGGACGCTGCAGAATACCCCGAAGACGCCCACCTTTTGGCGGAAGAATTGACCAAAAAGTACGCAGAAAACGAAGACGACATGGTCAACGTCTCAGTGGCATGCACTGGCAGCGCTGCAAAACACGCCCACATGGCTATGATCAACTTCTCATTCTACGACCCACGCCGCAAAGTGTGCCGTTTTAAGCAGGCAGCCCGCGGTGGATTGGGCACGATCCTGCATGACAAGATGGTCAAAGCCCTGGTCGTGAAATTCCGGGGCGTCAAGCCGAACCTGAACGACGTTGCGGACATCTCCACCATCAACAAGGTGGGAGTCAAGTATCACAAAGAAATGCACGACCTGGATCAGAAGCAAAACAAAATGCGCCAGATTGGCACGGCAAACACCGTCATGATCATGAGCCAGTATGACCTGCTTCCCACCCGCAATTTCCAGACCGGCGGCGATCCGGAAACGGTCAAAATCTCTCNNCGAGGAATGGCTGACCCAGGGCTTGCACGACGGTTGCTGGTATGGCTGCACGATGTCCTGCGCTAAGTGCGCCGACCACTTTTTGCTGACCACCGGACCTTATGCTGGTCAGCGCGTGACCGTGGACGGACCTGAATACGAGTGTGCCGCCGGATTGGGCGCCAACCTGGGCGTGTTTGATCCCCAGGCGATCCTGGAAGAAAACTTCTACTGCGATACCTACGGCATCGATCTGATCTCCTTTGGCACCTGCACCGCCTTCATCATGGAGTGTTACCAGCGCGGTCAGATCACCCAGGAGCAAATGGGTGGGCTGGATTTGCGCTTTGGCAACAGCCAGGCTGTGCTCGAGTTATTACACCAAATGTCACGTGGGGAAGGCTTTGGCAGGATTGCCGGCCTGGGCATCCGCAATTTGAAGCGGATCTTCGTGGAAGAGTTCGGTGCCGATCCAAAGTTGCTGGATGACATCGGTATGGAAGTAAAGGGACTGGAATATTCCGAGTACGCCCACAAGGAGAGCCTTGCCCAGCAAGGCGGCTTCGCCATGGCGACCAAAGGCCCCCAACATGACGAAGCCTGGTTGATCTTCATGGACATGGTCAACAAACAACTCCCAACCTTTGAGGANNAAGGCGAACGCTTTGTATTACTTCCCCATGTTCCGCACCTGGTTTGGCCTGGTGGGGCTCTGCAAACTGCCTTGGAACGACATCGTGCCAGCGGATAATCACAAAACCGACTCCCCGGCGAAGGTTCCGGAGCATGTGCAAAATTATGTGGATCTTTTCAACGCCGTGACTGGCAAGAACATCGACAAAGAAGAGCTGATCATCCAATCCGAGCGGGTTTATCAGTTCCAGCG
>MTKX01000169.1_pt3 | contig 10734 bp, 9 predicted proteins | sample 1042771 | NCBI WGS metagenome assembly MTKX01 (sample SAMN06212183, study PRJNA360534) | anaerobic digester metagenome | biome: Wastewater treatment plant; material: sludge; isolation source: anaerobic digester fed with sludge from wastewater treatment plant | place: Denmark: WWTP Randers ... | reverse complement strand
TAGTTGTCTTTCAGTACGATGGGCATTGCGTGATATTCAACAAGGGTTGAAGTTGCAATTACACCGTCAGCCAGCTTGATGGGATCAAATGAGAGAGTCCTGCCCTTTCTTTCAGCATCTATGTAAAGAAGGAACTCAGACACCTTCATCTCAGGTATATAGTTTACATCACCTGACCAGTTTACCGTTCCGCCAGTCCATGCAACCGGTTTGTTATTGGCCAGAACTTTCTCTCCCTGGGTAAAGAGCAGTTCATCAAATGCCGTCTCACCGCCTTCATATGAAAGAACAGGGGTGATCTTCAGCGTGGTGTTCTTGTCAAAGTACTTCTCCGGATAGGTTACCTTAACCTGTGCTGCAACAATGCCTGCGTGAGTCTCAAGCACTTTGGGGGAAATTTCATACTTGACGAGATTGGCATTTTTCTTCATCTTGTCAAGACTGCTGCAACCTGACATAAGTACAGCAGCAAGCAGAATGACAAAAAGTCTGGTGAAATTTTTCATAATGTGTGTTTTAATTAGTTGCGATCAGTTTCTGTTAATTAGAGCAATTATACGATATTTCTGATTTGTCTGCAAATTTAAGATATTTTTTAGTCATTACCTGCAACTCCTGAATGAAAAAATCAGAAATTCCGGAGGTTAATCCCCGGGGAGACAGGTTCAGTGAAGATCATTTCCTTAACTTTAAGGTAGTCATCATGGCATGCAACAAAGTCAATATTTGAGACATCGAGCACCAGGTAACGGTTCTCCTGATGCTGCCTGAAGAAGGTAAAGTAGCTCTCCTGAATTCCCGAGAGATAATCGGAAGTAATTGACTTTTCGTACTCCCTGCCCCTCATTGCAATGTTTTTCAGCAGTCTCTCAGGGGGTACATGCAGGTAAACATACAGGTCAGGCTTGGGAATGGAGCTATAGATAATATAGAATATCTGGCGGTAAAGGTTGAACTCATCCTGTTCCAGGGTTTTGGAAGAGAAGATGAGCGACTTCATGAAGTAGTAGTCAGCCACTGTGAAGCTTTTGAAAAGATCCGGTTCCACCAGTTCATCCCTGAGCTGCCCGTAACGGTCAGCCAGGAAGGATAGCTCGAGGGGGAAGGCGTACCGTGCGGGATCATTGTAGAATTTGGGGAGGAAAGGGTTATCGGCAAACCGTTCAAGGATCAGTTTGGCATTGCAGTCCCTTGCAATCATTGACGCCAGGGTAGTCTTTCCCGCACCGATATTCCCCTCAATAACAATATAGTTGTACTTTATGTTCTCCATCCCTGTTGCCACATTGCACCGGATATCAAAATTAACATTTAGCCTTCACAATGCAAATAAATCGAAGGCCCGCGTTTCCGCGAAATAGTTGTAACAGGGTGCACAAAAGAGAAGCTGTCCCTTTTATGAGACAGCCTCCGCCTTAATAACTATCCTGGATGATCAACCGGGGATTTCTGCCGGTTGTAATGATCCACCGGATTTCTGTCAGTTGTGATTGATCAATCGGATTTCTGCCGGTTGTTGTCACGACGGCGGTCATGCGGGCGATGGTCACGGTTTCCGCGATCACCGCGGTTTCCGTCACGTGATCCCTGACGCTCCTTTCTTTCCGTATGTTCGCGCCTGGGCGGTTCAACCCAGCCTTCCGGCTTCGGGATGAGGGGCTTGCGCGAGAGCCTCAGCTTGCCGGTCTTCTGGTCAATTTCAATAAGCTGCACCTCAACAGTGTCACCCTCCTTGAAGAGCTCCTCAACAGTGCCTACCTTCTTCCAGTCCATCTCCGAGATGTGCAGCAGTCCGTCCTTGTTCGGGAGAATCTCAACAAACGCACCGAACTGTGTTATGGTTTTCACCTTGCCGGTATAGACCTTTCCTACCTCAGGAACAGCACATATAGCGTTGATACGGTCAAGGGCCGCCCTGATAACCTCGTAGTTCTCGCCAAAGACATCGACCACACCCTGGCCGTTGGTCTCCTCGATAACTATAGTTGCACCTGTGGTGGCCTGAATATCCTGTACAATCTTTCCGCCGGGGCCTATCACAGCACCTATCATCTCCTTGGGTATAAAAATCTTCTCTATTCTCGGTGCATGAGGCTTGAGGTCAGGCCTGGGCTCGGCAATGGTCTCTTCCATGACGTCGAGGATATGCATCCTGCCACGGCGCGCCTGTTCGAGCGCCTGTTTGAGAACCTCGAACGAAAGACCGTCAACCTTGATGTCCATCTGTGTGGCGGTAATGCCATCGCGGGTGCCTGCGACCTTGAAATCCATATCGCCGAGATGGTCTTCATCACCCAGTATATCTGAAAGAACTGCGAATTTCTTCCCGTCCTTGTCAGTAATCAGCCCCATAGCAATACCGGAAACCGGCTTGGCAATTTGTATACCTGCATCCATGAGGGCCAGTGTCCCGGCGCAGACGGTTGCCATCGATGATGAGCCGTTTGATTCGAGGATATCTGATACCACACGTATTGCGTATGGATTGGTCTCCTCGGGCGGCATCATGTTCTTGAGAGCCCTGTGTGCCAGGTTCCCGTGACCTATCTCCCTGCGGCTGGTACCGCGCAATGGTTTGGCTTCGCCGGTGGCGAAAGGGGGAAAGTTATAGTGAAGCGTGAATTTCTCGGAACCCTGTTTGAGCACCTCGTCAATCATCTTCTCGTCAAGCTTGGTGCCAAGGGTGACAGTGGTGAGCGACTGTGTCTCACCGCGGGTGAAGATAGCTGAGCCATGGGCTGCAGGAAGCGGATCAATCTCACACCAGATGGGGCGGATCTCATCAAGCTTGCGGCCGTCAAGACGCCTGTGCTCATCAAGGACAAGACGACGGGCAGCCTCCTTCTCCACATCATGGAAGTACCTGTTCACCAGCATCTCATCTGCCGGTGCATCCTCCGGGAACTGTGCAAGGAACTCAGCCTTTATTGCTTCAAAGCCGTCAGTGCGGGTCTTCTTGTCAGAGCCGCTGGCAGCCAGACTGTAACACTTGTCATAAGTCTCATCCCATATCTTCTTGCGGAGTTCCTCATCATTCTTCTCATGACAGTACTCTCTCTTTACTGACTTGCCGACCATTTCAGAGAGTTCCTTCTGTGCAACGCACTGCGGTTTGATAGCCTCATGGGCGATGCGCAGCGCTTCGAGCATGACATCCTCTGAAACCTCCTTCATCTCACCCTCAACCATCATGATATTCTCATATGTTGCTCCGACAATGATGTCAAGGTCCGCAATCTCCACCTGATCAAATGTAGGATTGACGATGAACTCGCCGTTAACCCTTGATACCCTTACCTCTGATATCGGGCCATGGAAAGGTATGTCAGACACTGCCAGTGCCGCTGATGCGGCGAGTCCGGCAAGCGCGTCAGGCATGATATCCTTCTCGGCCGAGATGAGGTTAATGGTTACAAACACTTCCGCGTGATAGTCGTCCGGGAAGAGCGGACGCAGCGCCCTGTCAACCAGTCGTGAGATCAGAATCTCATTGTCACCGGGTCTTGCCTCTCTCTTGAGGAAGCCTCCGGGAAAACGGCCCGATGCCGCATACTTTTCCTTGTACTCTACGGACAGCGGCATGAAGTCTGTGTCTTCCTTTGCATCCTTAGCTGCAACGACGGTTGCCAGAAGCATGGTCTTACCCATCCTTACAACCACAGCACCGTCGGCCTGCTTGGCCAGCTTGCCCGTTTCAATTACTATTGACCGGCCATCGCCAAGGTCAATGCTTTTTTCGATTAACTTATACATCTAAACTACTGATTATTACGGGATAAATGATAGTCAAGGGGCATTTCTCTCCGGGAATTAAAAAAGGCAATATGAAATTGCCTTTTTTGCTTATTTTCGGAGGTTCAGTGCCTTGATGATCTCACGATACCTGCTGATATCCTTGTCTTTCAGATAGTCGAGCAAACGCCTTCTTTTTCCGACCAGATTGGTCAGCGCCCTCTGTGTACTGAAATCCTTCTTGTTCTTCTTCAAATGCTCGGTGAGGTGCGAAATCCTATAGGAGAAAAGAGCAATCTGACCCTCAGCACTGCCTGTGTCCAACTCTGATGATCCGAATGTCCTGAAAAATTCCTGTTTCTTCTCCGTGGTCAAATACATATCCTTATCCAATAGATTGTTAATAATTTCTCCAATTTTGGAACGCAAAGATACAACTCTATTTTGTAATAATTCAAACAATTTGAACAAATTTTTTTTGTATTTAACGCCGGGCAGCCTCAGCAGCATGCGGGGAAGTGAAGCACTCGCGGACTTATGTATAAATGATGCAAATTGAATGCCAGTAGTTGCGCGTGCTAAAAACTTTATTTAATTGTTAATAACCCGGCTGAGACGCCCCCGGTAAGGGGGACAATATGCCGGAGGAGCAGTTACTTGTCCCGGGAACGGGGTAATATGCTGGAGAAGAGTTTACCTGCGCCGGGAGGGGGGGCAATATGCCGGAAGAGCGCTTGCCAGCCCGGGAGGGGGAGTAATGCACCGGAGGAGCCTTCATCTGCCCCGGGACGTGAATACCTGACTAGCGGAAGCGTGTCAGGGCTCCAGAAAAAGCGAGTCTGACCTCCTGATTTTCTGACCCATGGCAATGAGCGATGACCCTATGGTGCAGTCGAGACACCTGTGATACCTGCATCTCATGTTTCTCAGCTCCAGCAGAGCCTGAGAAGCAAAGGCCGACTCCGGCTTCAGCCCCGCCCGGGTGAAGTCGGTCACCACGCTATTCTTTTCCGGAGGCAGAGAGTCAAGTATCTCCACTGCCCTGTCACACCACTCCTGTTGTTGCCTGACCTTACCGTAGACGAAGAGCAGTGGCACAATGGCATTGATGATGAGCAGGTCTGCAGACTGCCTGCCGGCGCGACCCGCCACCGGCGGCACCTCGCGTCCGAACTGGTAGTGATTGTTCCAGTAAGAAGAGGCGCTGACGCTCAGCAGTGCACGGAGGCTCTCGCGGTCACTGCAGCCGAGTACCCTCGAGAAGAGACCATCACTGTGGCTGAGCAGCGCCGCCAGTTGGGAGAGCCTGACAGTCGGGAAATTGGCGGGCCGCAGCCTGTGAAACTTCCAGAGCCAGCCGTCAACGGGTTGAAGTGAATACTTGGCGCGAAGCACACGGTACTCCCTCAACAGCAGGAGATAATAACTGTCGTTCACCGCCTCCCTGAAAAGAGCCTCGTCAAGCAACCCCGCTGTGCCATACAGCAGGGCCTCAACCTGTATGAGCTGGTCAGAGTGCTTCCTTATGATTTTAAGAGGAAGGCGGGCGGCAAGCATCCCGAAGGGATCAGTGTTTACCCTGAAACCAAAGTAACGGGTTACCAGCCGGTAAAGAGTCTCCTCCCAGTCATTGCCGGTCTTTGACAGAATCTCCCTGATATCGTCATGCTTCCTTTCGAGACGTTCAACGGCAATCGACCACAGCCAGTGCTTGATCCTGAAACCGTCAGTAAGTCCTATCAGTCCGCTGCAGGGCAGCGGAGAAGGATTATTCATGAAATCGAGGTAGTTTTCCCACAATACAGGATCAAAAACGAGGCGGATGGTTATCAGCCTGCGGCCGGAAGCAGTATAGACGTCTGCATCCTCATTATATACAATGTGCAGGATGACATTGTCATAAGCGTGATCAGTGTGATGGCCGTGACGGTACCAGTCGGAGGCATTGACATGGATCTCCGTGTTGCCGGCCCATTCGGTACCTCCTATTATCAACCTGGTGTTAAAAAAATCAGGTCCTGAATCACGGTTGTACACTCCCGGGGTTATCACCCCAATGGAGCCGGCTTCCCTGTCGCACAGACTCCCGCCGTCAAAGAACTGGTTTTTCCACAACCAGTGGATGAACTCTTCTTTCATGGTCGGTATTATTTAAGAAATGCAGCTTATCAAATTTAATAACAATGTTCCAAAAGCACAAAAAAAAGGAGGTGTTACGGGGAGCCCCATAATAATCCGACGAAGCAATCAAAAATTGATGTGACGGAGATAATAACTCCTTAACTCCATACCCTGTGAAGAGGCTGATTAAAGCCCCGGCTGTGACGGTTTAATACAGTATGTACATCAGCGGAACGGCATACTGCAGTGGAGAGAGGCATCAGTGCGCAAACGGAACGGCATACTGCAGCGGAGAGAGGCGTCAGTATGCAAGCGGAAAGGCTTATTGCTGCGGCGAGAGGCGTCAGTGCGTAATGTGCAGCAAACAAGCCATTTAAAGCCGGCAGGCAGTGCCAGATGCCGGCTGGTCAGATTTTAAACCTGTCTGCCAGGTACAGGGCCATCTCCTCCTGCATCTCACGGGCTTTTTCGCCGGCAACGTCGGCAAAGTTGTCGGATGAATCCGCATAGATTATACCCCGCGATGAGTTTACCAGCAGGCCGCACTGATTATTCATGCCATACCGGGCAACCTCCTCAAGGCTGCCTCCCTGTGCACCTACACCGGGCACAAGAAGGAAATGATCCGGCACAATCTTACGAATGTCAGCAAGCATCTCAGCCCTTGTTGCACCTACAACATACATCAGGTTGTCAGTGGTGCCCCACCGCTGAGAGAGAGTCAGTACCCGCTCAAAAAGCCGCTGACCTTTATCGGTGTGATACTGGAAATCATCGGCTCCCCTGTTTGAGGTAAGCGCAAGAATGATTGCCCATTTGCCTCCGTAGGAGAGAAACGGCGTAACAGAATCTTCTCCCATGTATGGCGCAACGGTCACCGCGTCAAACGGCATCTCCCCGAAAACCGCCCTGGCATACATCTTTGAGGTGTTGCCTATGTCACCCCGCTTGGCGTCAGCTATGATGAAGATATTTGTGTCAAGCTTGTTGATATACCTCACTGTCTTGTCCAGTGCTGCCATGCCTCTTGCGCCATAGGACTCATAAAAGGCGAAATTTGGCTTATAGGCCACCGCATACCTGTGGGTGGCATCTATTATCTGTCTGTTAAACTCAAAAATCGGTTCTTCCAGCTCTGCCAGGCATGCCGGCAGTTTGGAGATCTCGGGATCGAGACCGACACAGAGGAAGGACTTCTTTTTAAGAATATGCTGGAATAATTCCCTCGCGGTCATGATATCATATTTTATAAGTCATGCGCCTTCAGACGCTCAGCGTTCTCAGCCATCTGCAGCTTTTCAATCAGCTCCTGGATGTTCCCGTCAAGAATTGACGGCAGGTTGTAAAGGGTTATGTTGATGCGGTGGTCAGTAACCCGTCCCTGCGGATAGTTGTATGTGCGTATCTTGGCCGACCTGTCGCCCGTAGACACCATTGTCTTGCGCTTCTTTGAGATCTCGTCGAGGTACTTCTGGTATTCAAGGTTATAGAGACGAGTGCGAAGCTCCCTCATCGCCTTCTCAAGGTTCTTGATCTGTGACTTTTCGTCCTGGCAGGTAACCACGACCCCTGTGGGGATATGTGTCAGCCTGATTGCCGAATAGGTAGTGTTGACGCTCTGTCCGCCGGGACCCGAAGAGCAGTAAGTATCCTTGCGGATATCCTCGTTGCGGATCTCTATGTCAAACTCGCCGGCTTCCGGAAGCACCGCCACCGTTGCTGCCGATGTGTGGACGCGGCCCTGTGTCTCGGTCTGAGGCACCCGCTGAACGCGGTGGACACCCGACTCATANNATCAATCTTCCAGCCCTGTTCCTCTATATACTTCGAATACATGCGGAAGAGGTCCCCCGCAAAGATACTTGCCTCGTCACCCCCTGTACCGGCACGGATCTCCATGACAGCATTCTTTTCATCCTCCGGGTCAGCAGGCAGGAGAAGATACCTGATCTCCTCCTCCATCTCCGGAATAGACTGCAAAAGCATATCTATCTCATCCTTGGCCATCTCACGCATCTCCTCATCCTTTTCCGAGGAGAGAAGTTCCTTTGCACTTTCGAGATTGTCAATGGAGGATTTGTATTTCTCATACGCCTCAACCACAGGTTTGAGCTCCTTGTATTCCTTGTTAAGCTTTATATAGCGCTTCATATCAGACATTACGTCAGGGGAGGCAAGAAGCTCACCCACCTCCACAAAACGCTTCTTTATGCCAGTCAGCCTGTCAAGAATAAGATTGTTTGCCATCAGATGCAAAATTTCAGGGTGCAAATGTAATCAATATAAGACAATTGGCAATTGGCAATTGGCAATTAGCAATTAACAATGAGCAATTAGCAATTAGCAATGAGCAATTAGCAATGAGCAATGAGCAATTAACAATGTGCAATGAGCAATTAACAATGTGCAATGAGTAATGAGCAATTGGCAATTAGCAATTAGCAATTAGCTGTAATATATCAGAACATCGTTTACATCTAAGGAGGACCAAAATATCAATACATCGTTTACACAAGGTAAAAAGTACGTTCAAACAAGGCCCCCTAGGGGGCGCGCCTTCTAAGGAAGGCAAAATATCATCAGTTCATTGACATATTGTTATTCAGTCTACAGGCATTACAAATGGGAACACATGATGAATAATTCCATCCTGCTTCACTAAAAGGACGTGTTTGTCCACGATTATTTCCGCAACAACATACGTGTAGATTAACTCTTTCTTTACTGTGAACCTGGTTCTTAGGATCGTAAGGCTTTTATCGCTTCGTATAAAACGTATGAAGATTACAGATCCCTCAATCAGGGGAATATAATCCTTCATGTTGATTGGTCCTAACTTATGTTCTTGGCAAAGAGACCTTATCTGATTTGGAGTTTTGCCTCCCTGAGTAGAGTAACGGTGGTTCTGATTGTGAAAATCATAAAACACAGGCGTTTTCTCTTCCAGGTCCTCATACGAAGAGAACATCTGGGTGGAGAAGAAGTATTTGGCCAGGTTATAGTTGAACTTTTCAATTACTCCGTTTCTCCAGGGTTCAGATGGAGGTATGAAGATGGGTGTTACTCCCTGTGACAGAGCCAGACGCACTACTATACCAAAACTTCTGGGATAGCGATTGCTTCCTCTAAAGGAAAGCTCGTTATCCATCTGCAGGTAATCCGGCATTCCATAGACAGTCCAGAAGTGAGCAAGGTGTTTGGCTAGCGTTTGTGAACTCTTGTCTCTTATCGGATAAACACCAACATGATGATTTTCAACATCTATAATGTTTTGAAAATAGAACCGGGATCCTCCGGTAAGATACCTGGGACCTACCAGATCCATTTGTTGGACAAGTGTAAAATAGTTCGGGTATTCAATGCCTTTTTTCTGTTTTACACTGCTGGAAGTAATCAGATCGTTCCTCTTCAATATTCGATTTATAGTCGCTATTGAAGGTGAATGGAAGCCCATACGCTTTATCTCATACATGATGCTTAATGCACCCGTTTGAGAGTAACGACGGCCTGCCAAAGCCTTTCTGACATTGATTACCAGATCCTCCTCTTTTCGGGGAGTTCGTTGGCGAGGTCGTTTAGGTGCAGTCGATATGGAGAGATACCAGTCATCACCACCCACAGACCGATAACGGTTGATCCATTTATGCACCCATTGGCGCGAACGTCCAAGACTATGAAAAATGTCAGATATCGGAACTCCCTGAAGATGCAGTTCCACTGCCTGTTTTCTGAGAATGATTTCGTCTTCCATAATCATTAAGGTTATGCAGACGAAAAAACAATAATTCAAAGAACGTAATCTGTCGTTTTGTAAACGATGTATTGATATTTTGGTCCTCCTTAGATGTAAACGATGTATTGATATTTTATGTAAACGATGTATTGATATTTATCAATTAGCAATTAACAATGTGCAATGAGCAATGAGCAATGAGCAATTAGTAATTAAGTGGCAGTGGGTTGGGTGCAGGATATTATGGCAAAAGGGTTGTGGTGTGGGGTTTTTGGTTGCGGGCAGTTATGCGCTGAAGAGGATCAGTAAACAAATTTCCCCTGGTCAGTACTGATTGTAAGCCTGCGGGTTGCGGCAGGCTCACAGCGCCCTACTACACGGGCATCAAGATTGAATGATGAAGCAATTTCAATGATCGCGGCAGCATCTGCCTCATCAACATAAAGCTCCATGCGGTGACCCATGTTGAACACACGGTACATCTCATCCCACGGTGTGCCGGAACTCTTCTGAATCAGTTCAAACAGCGGTGGTACCGGGAAAAGATTATCCTTGACCACATGCAGGTTGTCAATGAAATGCATGATCTTGGTCTGCCCGCCGCCTGAACAGTGCACCATCCCGTGTATGGCAGGCCGCATAACATCCAATACCTTCCTTATCACCGGTGCATAGGTGCGTGTGGGTGATAAAACCAGTCTGCCTGCATTGACGCCCGGCACCGCTGTGGGATCGGTAAGCCGCATCGGTCCGCTGTAAACGAGTTCCCCGGGAATAGCACCGTCATAGCTCTCGGGATAAAGGCCGGAAAGGTACTTGCCAAACACATCGTGCCGTGCAGAGGTCAGCCCGTTGCTTCCCATACCACCGTTGTACTCACTCTCATATGTTGTCTGGCCAAACGATGCAAGCCCCACAATAACATCCCCCGACCTGATGTTCGCATTGTCAATGACATCAGCCAGGGCTATCCGGGCTGTCACCGTGGAGTCAACAATCACCGTACGGACCAGGTCACCCACATCAGCCGTCTCTCCTCCCGTTGACCATATCCCGATGCCGGCATCCCTCATCCGGGCAAGGAACTCCTCCGTGCCTTCTATCAGGGCTTTTATCACCTCACCGGGAATAAGGTTCTTGTTCCTTCC
>MTKX01008876.1_pt1 | contig 10737 bp, 9 predicted proteins | sample 1042771 | NCBI WGS metagenome assembly MTKX01 (sample SAMN06212183, study PRJNA360534) | anaerobic digester metagenome | biome: Wastewater treatment plant; material: sludge; isolation source: anaerobic digester fed with sludge from wastewater treatment plant | place: Denmark: WWTP Randers ... | reverse complement strand
TTTCCTCCTCATTCTTAATCAAAATTAGTTTGTTAATTACTTCCCTTAATCCTCATTTGATCATTCATAATTTATATAACCAACCACCTCCTTTTTTTGACTTCTATTTAATTCATTTCCAAATCATAAAGAATTATCTTCCAAGCTATAATAAACCAATAATTCTATGAAATTTCTTTCATAATTTTTTCAACTTTCTCTACTACTGCTTGAATATCCTCGTCACTCGAATTAATATTGATACCAAACCCTGAACCTAAACCTTTATCAACAACACCAACGCTGATATTGATTGCCCGATCAAGGATGGCATCAGTTTGTGGAAGCATATGAGCATAATATTGAATATCTTTTCCGTAAGCCGGACATTCATAAGGGCAGGGATAGAGGGTTGAAGTTTTCTTTTGTAAAATTTGTTCCATANNTTTCACCGAAGGCGTCTGCTGTGGCTTTATCTTTAAAAAGTAAAGTAAGCAAAGTGGCACATTCTCCATTTTGGTCGTTTATGGTCCTAAAGCCGATATTCGGAATCTTGGCTAAGGCGGTTTTTAGCTTACTCTTCTTTTCTCGAAGCGTTTTAAGGATTTTATCCACTTTTCGAGCCTGGGCTAAAGCAAATGCTCCGGTCAATTCGTTCATGCGAAGATCCAACCCTACAATGCTTCTTTTCCCAACCTCAACACCGGCCCGCATGGGTTTGTGGCCTTGATCATGAAATCCAAAAGCCCGTTCGTAATAGTCATCGTTATCCGTCACTACAATACCACCATCGCCAGCAGTGATCGTTTTAAAAACATTCAACGAGAAAGCAGCAATATCTCCAATGCTCCCAACTCTCTTCCCTTGGAAGGATGCCCCGGCAGCTTGAGCACAGTCTTCAATGACCAATAACCTATGCCGTCGGGCGATATCCATGATAGCATCCATCTGGCAAGGATTTCCCAGCATGTGTACTGGCATGATGGCTTTCGTCTTGTTGGTAATCTTTTTTTCTACATCATGAGGGTCAAGAGTCAGTGATTCGTCGATTTCGACCAGAACAGGAATAGCTCGGGATACAATAATACTTGAAATAGAAGCAATAAAGGTATATCCGGGAACGATAACCTCATCACCAGGCCCAATACCAAGAGCAGCCAAACCGGTGAGCAATGCGCTGGTTCCGCTATTCACCGCAACTGCATGCTTGACTCCGATCAACTGAGAAAATTCTTGTTCAAGAGTAAATACTTTCTTTTTAAAACTGGGATCGTCTTCTGAACCATAACGAAAAAGATATCCCGACTCTAGAACATCCATCACTTCTTTTTTCTCTTCTTCACCAATTACATATGAACCCGGTCCTCCAAAAGTCGGTTTGACAGTCATTGATCTTCCTCCTTTATCGGGCAACTTTTACCCATTTTCCTTTTTGTTGGCTTTCCACAATTGCGTCGACGATACAACTAATATCATAACCGTCATGAAAAGTAGCATAATCAGGCTTTTTGTTTGAAGCATTTTTTGCATCAAGAACTGCACGATAATAAGCCAGCAGGCTATTTTTAAGGCTATCCAACCAACCTTCAGGATGTCCGCCTGGTGCAAGCACATAACCTCGACACTTTGGATCAAGCTGATTCGGATCTCTCATGAAATAGGAATTCGGTTGGTTGCGATAACCGATCCACATTCGATCCCCTTCTTCCTGATTCCAATAAAAGGATTGGTTTGATCCATCAATTTCGATATTCAAATAACATTTTCTTCCCGCACTTATTTGTGAAACATAGAAAACCCCGCTAGCTCCATTTTCTAACCGGATTAAGACTGCTCCCCAATCCTCTGACTGTATCGGTATTTCTTCGTAATCGGTAGGTTCACGATTTTCACTAAAAGTCTCAACGATTTTTGATTTTTTCCTCACTGGTATCACGGTTGATAAGTCGGCAAATACCTTGGTGATTTTGAGCCCGGTTAGTGTTTGAGCAAGATCACACCAGTGTGAACCGATATCTCCAATTGCTCGAGTTGCTCCACCATACTTTGGTTCTATGCGCCAGTTATAATCGGTTTCATAAAAAAGCCAATCTTGCAAATAAGACCCATGGATTAAATTAACTTTTCCCAGCTCCCCCTTCTGAATCCGGTGTTTCATATCTTGGACTAAAGGATACATTCTATAGTTAAAATTAACTCCATGTACTACTCGGTATTTTTCAGCTAATTCCAACATTTTACTTGATTCAAAGCGATTCATACCTAAGGGTTTTTCGGAGAAGATGTGTTTACCGGCTTGAATAATAGCGGTATTGATTTCCAGATGAAGATGATTAGGCGTGCAGTTATGAATAACTTGAACATCCGGATCATTGATGAGGTCATGAAAGTTACCATAAGCACGAGGGATAAAAAAATCCGCAGCTTTTTTTTGAGCTAATTCCTCATTTGCTTCGGCAACCGCGACCACTTCGACAAAACCCAAACGTCTTAAAGCATCAATGTGCACCGTTCCAACAAAACCGGTACCAATAATTCCTACCTTTATTCTTTCCATATGAACCTCCTTCTCCTTTTTTTAATTCTTATTATTATCACTTTTTATCGAAATCATTGATTAGGTCTTTAATTATAATTTTTAGACCTCAAAATCTCACTGCTTCTTTTCAATCCATAACCGGTAAATGGTCTTTCCCAATCAAGACACAAAAATTTCTCTAAGCAGAATCTATCTCCCCTCATAAAAGAATCTAAGGTTCCTAATATGATCCGGTAAATAATGCTATTTCTATTGAATAACTTCCAATAAAGAGAGCATTGAGGCACCAAGTGCCCCCGCCCAATCATCTAAAGAAGAAATTCTCATTTCTAACTTTTGACTGAGTACCGACAAAGAATTCTTTTTAATAATATGTTGGATTGGCTCAATTAATAATTGATTGGCATGTTTTAACCGACCACCAAAAATAATCAGAGGTATACCAGTAAAATTAATTACTTGGGCGGCCACCGCTCCGATGCGTTCACCCGATTCAGTTATCAACCGATAACTCAATTTATCTCCCTTTCTGGCTTCATTGATGATATTCTCAATGTTTATTTCTTGATTATGCAAGCTCGATTGCACACCATTTTCAATAAACTTTTTGGCATTACGGATAATCGCAGCAATTGATGTATACACTTCTAAACATCCACGGTTTCCACAACCACAGGACGGTCCGTTTTCATCAACTATAAAGTGTCCAATTTCTCCGGAAATACCAAAAGGACCACGATAAATTTTGCCATCCATTACTATTGATAACCCAATCCCCACATCAAGATAAAAATATAAAAATTCTTTTAAATTTCTTGCCACTCCGTGATTTTGCTCAACGTAAGCCACCGTTCTGCACACGTCATCTAAATAAACGGGAAGTTTAAATTTTTCTTCAAGAAACTTTTTGATTGGAAAATCATTTAAATCCTCCCGCTGGGGAGAACAAAGTGATGTCCCAGTAACAGTTTCCACTATACCGGTACTGGCAATACCAATTGATTTTATATTTTCATTACTATCTAAAATCTTTTTGATTTGATCTTCCAGATTATTTTTAATTGGTTCGTTTTTTTGAACTTTTATCGTTCCGCTTTGAAATATATCTCCAACACAATTGGAAATAACCCAGTTAATATAGGATCCTCCCAACTCAATTCCTAATGCCTTGCCAAAGTTGGGATTAATACTGAGCAATCGGGCGGGTCTCCCACCGGTTTTATCATCCCAGCCACTTTCCGCTACCTTGCCATCTGAAATTAACTTATCAACATATTTGGCAATAGTTAGAATTCCAATACCAGTTGCTTTCGATAAATCATTTCTCGAAAGAGACCCATTTTCTTTTATAATTCGATATATTAATTCTGATTTGGGATGATTTTTCATTTTATTTTTTCCAGATTATGGAAATACCCCCCTAATTTTTTTGGCTTTTATTACTCGGTCAATTGCTAACATATAAGCTGCCGTTCTCAAACTTACCCCTCTTTGTTGGTGAATAACCCACACTTCATTGAAAGCTCTTTTCATTATTCTCATCAATAATTCATTAACCTCGCTCTCGTCCCACATCAGTGATTGTATATTTTGCACCCACTCAAAGTAAGAAACTACCAAACCACCAGCACTTAACAGAATATCCGGAATCACAATAATACTTCGGGATGATAATATTTCATCAGCTTCAACCAAAGTTGGCCCGTTAGCAGCTTCAGCGATTATTTTGGTATTTAACTTTTTTGCTATGGAAGCATTGATTTGGTTTTCTTTAGCAGCTGGGATAAAAAGGTCAACTGTGAAGTAGAAAATTTCTTCTTTGGGAAATTCTGTTACACCTGGGGCTTTATACCCCTTGATTGTCTTGCTGGGATTGTTGTTTACATAATTAATAAGGTCATCAATATCTAAACCAGATTCTCGATATACGCCACCACTTATATCACATATTGCAATAATCTTAGAACCTTGATGAGCGAGAAGCTGGGCTAAGATGCTTCCAACTTTTCCAAAACCTTGTATGGAGACTTTGGCATTAACCAGTGAAAATCCTAACCAAGGAGCTATATCATTAATGATATAGACTACCCCTCGACCGGTTGCTCCTTGTCTTCCCAAGGTACCCCCGATTTCCAGGGGTTTTCCAGTAACAACCCCAGGGACTGAATACCCTTTGAACATGCTATAAGTATCCATAATCCATCCCATGACTTCATCATTGGTGTTAATATCCGGGGCTGGAATATCTTTTTCTGGACCAATAAGTGGGAGGATCATCGCAGTATAACGACGTGTAATGCGTTTTAATTCTTCTCTTGATAAATGGGACGGATCACAGCAAATAGCACCTTTAGCGCCTCCGAAAGGGATATTTACTACGGCACTTTTCAAGGTCATTAAAGCTGCTAAGGTTTTTACAATATTTATATCCACATCAGTTGAATACCTTAGTCCGCCCTTACATGGTCCCCGGCTACTTGAATATTGAACTCGATATCCGGTAAATACTTCAATATGACCATTATCCATTACTACTGGTATAGAAACGGTTAACTCCCTTTCTGGATAACGAAGTGAAACATAGTCATCATATTCTAAACCTAGTTTTTTTGCTGCATTATCAAGATTAAAAAGCATGTTTTCAAAAGAATCATAAAATTCTTTTGGCATTTTATAACCCCTCCAAAAATGATTTACATCAATTCTTAATTGTAGGAGGAAATATTTACATATATTTTTATTATTATCTCAACATTAATAATCAATTATTAAACTACTTTAATAAAATAATAGATTTATTATAATCATAAGTCAATCCTATTAATATATTTATTTTGAATAATTAACAAATATTAATGGAAATATTTTTTGCTATAAGTGGAATAAACAAAGTGAACAGGGGTAGGGATCAAGACTCAAATTATAGAAGTAAGGACGTATAAAAAAAATAGCTCTTCCAGAATTGTATGACCATTCTCCCAAGAGAGAAAAATTTATTTATTTTCTTTTTCAATCCGCGGTTTTCGGTTCAATGTTTTCAGTAAAAAATGGATCGAAGGGAAGCCTCATGCTTTTAATTCTTCACTAAGATACTAACCTTATTAAATATTCTACAATTAACCTAAAAGTTTCTTCTCCCCATTCTTTGGTAGCATTAATAGCATCTTTTGTATACCAGGGAAAATCTGGATTATAGTATTGCATCTTAACTGTTTCAGGATAGGAAGCCATCATGAGCGATGTTTCCAACTTCCCAGCGTGGTCATAACCCATCTTTTTTTGAATTTCAGGACTCATTAAAGGAATAACCTGAATCCAATTAAAAGGATTTTCATTCGTTTGCAGATTATTATAGTAATTTGACATTTTCTCTGATCCCCACCATCCTTTTCCATGTTCCTTTTCTAATAGTCGAAAAATAAGTGAAACTGATGCCTTTTTAAAAGCTAAAGCCTCGGGCATCATTTGCCCCATTTCATATTGATGGTGGATGACTACAAAAATTTGGCGAAAGCCATTCTCTAAAAAACCATGGAGGATATCATTTGCTTGTTTTTCAAACTGATTCGTATCTACATTAATAGTTCCCATTTCTGGACCAGCTACTGCAAAACTGGAAGGTCCAAACCAAACTGGTGGGGCTACAACACAATTAATCTTTTTTTCAACCTCATCAAGAGCTTTGATCACTGCTAAGGTATCCACACCCAGCGGTAAATGTTCACCATGGTATTCAATTGTCCCTGCTGGGATAAAAAGAGGCCAACGTTTTTGAATAGCATGAGTAAAGTCATGACCAGTCATCAGATGTAACTTCATGAGTCAATTCTCCTCCCACGATTAAATAATTCTGATGCCAAACGAAGGTAATCCAAATCAGCATCGGGTGGAATTTGATCTGCCGATCCAGCAATAAACCTTGGATTTTCCTTCCATTGTTTTTGAATTCTATTGACTTGTTTTATTAAATCTTCCCTTGCAAAAAAAGGAGTAAACATAACAGCTGGAAGACCTCCCCATAAAATAATATTTTCACTTTGACTCTCTTTTCTTAAATCCTCAACTGTAACATCTCCTACCGGATCCGGAGTGAGAGCTTCTAAAGCATCAGCCCCGGTTGCTGCAACTTGATTAAGGATCCCTTTAAGGGTTCCATCGATATGAACTGCTGCTTTTTTCCCTGCTTGATGAAGNNTCGCTTCATCAATACAGTCAATGGTTTTTTGAATTTCTATTGGTTCATCCACTTGAGCATAAGTAAAAGCTTCGATACCCATCCAGTCTACAATCAATGCTGAGAGTGGACTTCTTGGCAGGGGAGCAATCGGTATTCCTTCATCTCCCCATTTTTCTCCAATTTCGAGATAATCTGAATAATTAGATCTGAAAATACACTGCTCATAAATTTTCCGAAGGCATTTCAGGTCTTCTGCCTTTTGAATGGGGTATTGAATGAATGCATAACAGAAGGACTGAGGAAGATAAGCCTTTTTCTGAATAAATGTTTTTTCTTGATAATGAAACTTTGTTTCAAGAATAGTTCCATTAACGATAGTTTCGATGTCAACTCCTTCAAAAGAATATTGAAAGACTCCATTAAAAGGTCTCCCTGGTGCACCAATCTGATGTACTGACATTCCATCCGGTTCCTGTTCATCTAAAGCATAAATATAATAAGGAACTACTCCTAAATCTTTATGTAGTTTTAAAAAACCATCAATTCCTCGATATTCATCGGGTAAAATTCCCTTGATTATCTGGCTGTCCCGCCAGTAGGTTAGATCAGCTATCCACAAAATTCGATCCGCCGGCTCTCCTCGAAATATTTGGATAAAATTCTCTTTATTTGATTGCCCCATAGGAGAGCCCCCTTACCAAATGCTTTTGAATTAAAAAAGTGAAAATAATAATTGGGATAGAAGCAATAACTGCTACCGCTGCCATTGGTCCCCAGAGGATGTCCCGGTCGGTCACATAAAATGCGGCAGCAACTGGAAGGGTTTTGACATTCCTTCCAGAAAGAATTAAAGCAAATAAGAATTCGTTCCAGGACGTGATTAAACAAAAAACCGTGGTTGCCAATACCCCAGGAATCACTACAGGAAAAAGAACACGAATGAATGCCCCAAAAACCGAGCATCCGTCGAGCATTGCTGCTTCATCGATCTCAGAAGGTACTTCCCGGAAAAAACCACTCATAAGCCACACTGCAAAAGGGAGGTTCAATAAAACATGCATAATAATAATTGAAGCATAAGTATCAATCAGCTTTATCCTTTGCATAAGGATATAAATCGGTAAAATGATAGCAATTGGTGGAAGCATACGAGTCGATAAAATCCAGAAAGGAAGAAACTTACCTCCTACTCGATATCGAACCAATCCGTAAGCAGTCATGGTTCCTAAAAAAATTGCAATGACAGTTGCAATTAAAGCAATTATTATAGAGTCTTTAAAATATCGATAAAAACCGTCCTCAATGAAGACTTTCCGATAATTTTCAATGGTGGGTGTAAACAACAATTTAGGTGGCATAGCTGAAATATCAAAGCGTCCTTTAATTGAAGTTAAAAAGGTCCATACAATAGGAAATAAAACCAAGATAACCACTAAAAATACTAAAACATCGATCCATCGGTCCCGAGCTTTAAGTTTGGAACCTTTCATGATTTTCCCTCCAATTTTACAAACTGCTGGCTCGCAATGGTTATGATTACTAAAATAATATAAGAGAGAGTTGCCGCATACCCCATATTGAAGTAATTGAATCCTACCTTATAAGTATAAATACTCAAGGTTTCAGTGGCATTTGCAGGACCTCCTTTGGTCAAGACATAAATAGTGTCGAAAATCCGAAATGAATCCATAAAGCGAATTAAAAGTGCGACCAATAAAAAGGGGGTGACCAGAGGAAGAGTAATATTACGAAAAGTTTGGAAACCAGTGGCTCCATCTACTTGGGCTGCTTCAAAAACGTCCGGAGGGAGACTGGCAATTCCAGAAAACAAAAGAAGAAAAACAAAAGGCGTCCATTGCCAGATGTCAACCATAATGACTGCCGGAAGCGCCGGAGACGGCTCTCCAAGCCAAATGGGTCCTTCAATTTTCAAAAAATGAAGAAAATAATTAAAAATCCCGTATTCTGGGTTATACATATATTTCCACATAAGAGATAAAACAACTGGAGTTATCATCATTGGAATCAGTAAAATTGACCGGCATATTTGTTGAAAACGGGTATTGCGAGTAATAGAAAGGGCTAAAGTCATTCCGATTACCATTTCCATCACTACAGCCCATCCAGTAAAAATAACTGTGGTTCGAAAAGAGTACCAAAAACGGCTATCTTGAAATAATGATATATAGTTCCCTATACCTACAAAAGTTGGTGGTTCAGCCCGGGTCAGGCTCCAATCATGAAGTGTCATATAGAAAGAATAAATTAATGGATAAACACTCACAGCAAGAATAAAAATGATAGTAGGAAGAACCATTAATTGAGGTATATTAAACCTTCTATTTTTAATGGATGACATAATATCCCTCCGTGGATGCTACCGGAATAAAATTTCCGGTAGCATCCAACCCCATATTCAAATCAAATCTTAAATAAACATATTTATTTATAATATCCAGCTTTTGCCATTAAGTCTTCTACCTGTTTAGCCGCTTCGTCTAATGCTTCCTTAGCAGTTTTTTCTCCGGCAATTACTTTTGAGCAAGCAATGCCGATCAAGTCATCAACCTGAGCATATTCAGCAATTTGGGGGGTTGTTTTCGCTTCACCAGCTAAAGCTGCTTCTATACCGCTATAGAAGGGAAATTTTTCTAATACATCTGGATCGTGGAAAGTGGATAATCGGCAAGCAACGGTACCCATAAAAGCAGCTTCCTTATCGTTTTCTTTGTTACAAAGCCATTTTACGAGCTCATAAGTTTCATCTTGGTTTTTACTAGCGCTTGATATAGCAAAAAACCAGTGAATGTCTAAAGTTGTATGTGGTATGTTGGGATCGGCTACTGGGAATACTGTATAGCCATTTTTTCCAATAATTTTTGATCGATCCTCCATTTCCGCCCAAGAAGCAATGTGGCTCCAATGCCACATCAAAGCTGCTCTTCCTTCAAGATAAATCGGACCACTTTCAGTTTCGTCATAAGTAGTCGATGCCTTGGGCGTTACTCCCCATTTGTTTCTGAGGTCAGCATAGTACTGTAAACCGTCAATTCCTGCCTGAGAATTAAAGATTGGTTTCCAATTTTCATCAAAAATATCTCCACCAAAAGACCAAAGCATCAGATAAAAATCATAGGCCAATTGCTGGCCTCCCTGCTTTGCGGCAATCACGGTTCCGTTCAAATTTTGATCGGGTCGGTTAAAAAATATTGCCATATCCAGAAACTGAGCCCAGGTTTTTGGGGATTGTAACTCATAACCATATTTCTCTTTAAACGCTTCTTTTTCCTTGGGATCTTCAAACAAATCCTTCCGATAATAAAGCATAATAGGCCCATCATGGGTAGGAAACCCATAGAGTTTGCCATCTTTAGTTTGCAGGTTGAGAAGTGCTTGAGGATATGTGTTAGGCCAATCTTCGGGAGGATCATTTTTGATGTAATCATCAATGGGAATTATATAACCACCGCGGACTAACTCAGAAAACCAATCTGTCAGGGTTCCTATAAAATCATAGGTTCCGGCTTTGCTGGCAAAATCGAGAATCATTTTTTCATGAAATTGAGAAAAAGGTACCTCCTCGATTTCTACTTTTACTCCGGTTAGTTTTTCATACTCTAAAACTTGCTTTTGCAAGGATGGAGTTCTTGCCCATCCCTGGAAAACCAAGGTTCGTAAAACTGGCTTATCTGCACCCTGAGCTACCAGTGCAAATATGAACATTAAACTTAAAACCAAACCAAAAATGATACACTTTTTTGTTGATCTTTTCATTCTATGCCCCTCCCTTTAAGGGTTTTAATAAAATACTTAAATTGAATTACTCATCAGGATTCTTTCATTCCTGATTCCTATTTTATTCCTCTTATACCACCTCCATTTTTATCCTGAAAATCTATATCCGGGCATGATAAATCAAGCCCCTACCAAAGAATTTTAAAAAAGCGTCATCCTGAGCCCTCGCTTGGTGAGGGCGTGAGGATCTCATCCTTTAATTATTAAAAAAATACTAAATGAGATTGCCACGTCGCATAAGACACTC
>MTKX01017824.1_pt2 | contig 10742 bp, 6 predicted proteins | sample 1042771 | NCBI WGS metagenome assembly MTKX01 (sample SAMN06212183, study PRJNA360534) | anaerobic digester metagenome | biome: Wastewater treatment plant; material: sludge; isolation source: anaerobic digester fed with sludge from wastewater treatment plant | place: Denmark: WWTP Randers ... | reverse complement strand
ACGGCTACGCCTACCTGGTGGGCGCGTCCGTAGAGCGGCAGGCCATGGAAATGGCGCAGATCGTCGTTGGGGAAATCAATTCGCAGATTCCCCGGACGATGGGCGACACGCTGGTGAACATGGCGGATTTCCATTACCTGGTCGAGGCGACCGAACCGCCGTATTACCTGGCGCGCTGGCCGCTGCAGGACGTGTATCTCAAAATCGCGGCCAATGTCGCCTCGATGATTCCCGACGGAAGCTGCGTCTCTTACGGCATCGGGCCGCTTTACGAGGCGCTGGCCAAGTCCCTGGCCGCCAAAAAAAACCTGGGCGTGCATTCGCCCTTCTTCACCGACGCCCTGATGGACCTGGTGAAAAGCGGCGCCGTGACCAACCGCTATAAAAACATCTTCCGCGGCAAGTCCTGCGCCTCCTACGTGCTGGGCACCAAGGAGCTGATGTCCTGGCTGGATTTGAATCCGCTTGTGGAATTTCAGCCGCAGGACATTGTGATGGATCCGCGCACCATCGGGGTCAACGACAACATGATTGCGATTTTTCCGGCGCGGAAAGTGGACCTGACCGGCTGCGTCGCGCTCCACACCGGCAAAGGAAACGTAACCGCGGGTCCCGGCAACGTCGCGGAGCTTTTCATGGGCGCGGCGCTTTCCAGAAACGGCCGGAGCATTTTTGCCCTGCCCAGCCGCAACCGCAAGGGAAAGCCCAATATTCTGCTGTCGCTGGACCAGTACCCCTTTCAGTTCACGAACCGCGAATCGATGGATATCGTCGTTACGGAATACGGCGTGGCGCTGCTCATGGGCAAGACCCTGCGCGAACGGGCGCAGGCGCTCATCGAGATTGCCCATCCGGACGACCGGGCCGAACTGGTCCGCCAGGCCAAGGAAGAAAAGATGATCTACGCCGACCAGATTTATTTTCCGGATTCCGGTCATCTGTATCCCGAGAAGATCGCCTGCTCGCACCGGTTTCGGGATTTGCTGACCGTCCGTTTCCGGGCGATCAAGCCCTCCGACGAAGAAGAGATGCGCCGCCTGTTCTACCGGTTTTCCGATCAGGCGGTGTATTACCGGTATTTCAGCCCGATCAAGACCATGCCGCACAAGAAAATGCAGGAATACGTGAACGTCGATTACCGCCACACGATGTCCATCGTGGCGATCGTGGACGAATCCGGCGTGGAAAAGATTATCGGGGAGGCCCGCTACGTCAAAACGCGGGGGGAGCCTTTTGCCGATACGGCTTTCATCGTGGATGAGCAGTACCAGGGGATGGGCATTTCAACGTACCTGTTCAATCTGCTGATCCGCGCGGCCCGCGAAGAAGGCATCGCCGGATTCAAGGCCGACGTACTGGAAAACAACCGGGCCATGCTGAAAGTGTACGAGAAGGCGCTCTATCCGGTGCAGACGGTTTTATCCGGCGGCGTCTATAAAATCACGATCCCCTTCAGCGAAAAGTAAAAGAAGCCCTTCGGCGTTGCCTTCGCGCCCATTTGCTACGCGAGGTTTTTCAAAACCACGCCCCGTCTTTTGAGTTCTCCCCTTTTGGCCGCAAGGCCTTCCGCCGCGACGCGGTCAAGCACATAAATCAATTCTCCGCCCTGTTCGGCGTACTTCTGCCCCCAGGAGATGGGAATGTCCGGCGTGACCTCGCCCAGGAGCGACCGCGTCACGGATTCCGTTTTGCGCGCGCCGTTGGCCAGCAGCAGAACGGTTTTCGCCCGGTACACCAGTTCGGCCCCCATGCTGACGGCGTATTGCGGGGACTGCGCCCTGGTCTTGAAATGCCCGTCGGCGACGGCATTGGCGATGGTGTTGTCGTCGAGCTTGACCAGCAGAACGCGGCTGTCCTGGAAGGGAATGCCCGATTCGTGGAAAGCCACGTGGCCGCGTCCGCCCACGCCGATGATCTGCAGGTCGATGCCGCCCGCCGCCCGGATTTTCCGCTCGTAGCCGCCCAGAATGTCTTTTCGAATCCAGGCGAGGTAGGCCGACTTCGGACGGGCGTTGATGACAATGGATTTCCCCGCGTCCGCTCCCCGGAATTCCCAGTCGTTTTTGTTTTGACGGAGCTCCCGGATCAGGATTTTCTGGTCTNNAGAGCCGGCGGGAACGCTGGTTTCGATGAATTTTTTCGTCAGGAGGCCGAACAGCTCCTGGATCATGAAGTACGCGTAGCTTTCCGGATGAAGAAGGCGCTGCTGGGCATGCTCACCCGGCAGGCCGGCGTACTCGTCCAGGTTGAAGCTGCGGATCCGGCCGGCGTCAAATTTTCCCTCATTGGCCGCCCGGGCGAAATGCTTGTAGAGCCCCGTGGGCGAGTTCCCCGTGGCCAGCCCCAGCACCGCTTCACTCTTGTGTTTCAGGATGTCGATGGTTTTCCGAACGGCAATGCCGGCTGCCGCCTCGCTCATGTGCGCAAAGTCTCTCGTTACCCAGACGGTGATGCCCATAATCCATTTTCCCTTTCGTGTTACCCCAGTTCGCTTTTCACGACGTCGGCGATCTGCCGGCAGTATTTTTCCGTCACCGCGTCGGACGGTCCCTCCACCATGACGCGGCACATATTCTGCGTTCCCGAATAGCGGACCAGCACCCGTCCTTCGCCGGCCAGCTCACTCTCCGCCTGTCGAATGGCTTCGACGAGCTTCGGCACTTTCTCGATGTCCGGTTTGCGCCGTACGTCCACGTTGATCAGCTTCTGCGGAAAGATATCCATCATCCGCGCCAGTTCGGAAAGAGGCTTTCCCTCCTTGATCATTGCCGCCACGAGCTGCAAAGCGGCAATGATGCCGTCTCCCGTCGTGTGATGGTCCAGGAAAATCATGTGCCCCGCTTCTTCCCCCCCGATGATGCCGTCGAGCCGTTTCATGTCCTCCAGGACATAGCGGTCGCCGACTTTGGAGGCATGGTGGCGGAAGCCGTATTTTTTGCAGGCCACGGTCAGACCGAGGTTGCTCATGACGGTGGTGACCAGCAGGTCGTTTTTCAGTTTGCCTTCGCGCTTCAGGATATTGGCGCAGATGACCATGATCTGGTCGCCCGTGATTTCCCGGCCCTTTTCATCCACGGCAATCAGGCGGTCTCCGTCTCCGTCAAAGGCCAGGCCGATGGCCGCTTTGCACTCCACCACTTTTCTCCGGAGAATTTCCGTGTGCTGAGAGCCGCAGCCGTCATTGATGTTGGTTCCGTTGGGCGTTTTGTGAATGACTTCGATGCTGGCGCCCAGTTCATGGAACGTGTCGGGGGCGACCTTGTACGTGGCGCCGTTGGCGGTGTCCAGAACGATTTTCATGCCTTCCATGGAAAGATTGCGGGGAAAGGTGTTTTTGGCAAAGACGATGTAGCGTCCGTTCACGCCGTCCAGGCGGTATGCCTTTCCGATGTCCTGACCCCTGGACACCAGGTCGGAAAGTTTGTTGTTGAGGATCAGGTCTTCGATGAATTCCTCCTGCTCGTCGGAAAGCTTGTAGCCGTCGCCGCCGAAAATCTTCAGGCCGTTGTCCTGAAAGGGATTGTGGGACGCGGAAATCACGACACCCGCGTCGGCGCGCATGCTCTGGGTGACGAAGGCGATCGCCGGCGTGGGCATCACGCCGACCAGGTAGGAATAGCCCCCCATGGACGTGATGCCGGCTTCCAGCGAGCTCTCCAGCATGTAGCCGGAAAGCCGGGTGTCTTTCCCGATAATGATGACGGCCCGGTGTCCGTTCTTTTTAAACAAATGCGCCATGGCCCGCCCGACGCCAAAGGCGATTTCAGGGGTCATGGGATATTGATTCGCTTCTCCTCGAATTCCGTCAGTGCCGAATAACTTGCCCATAAATGGTCTCCTTGATGTTCATTGTTTCAGCTATTTAGCAAAAACCGGGTCTGTGCCCGTTTCAGTTCCTGAATAATCCCATCGACGGCATGGCCCGCGCAGCCTGATTGCAGAGCGCCCCGACGATGCCGTTTAACCATGCCGTCCCTTTTGCAGAAACCGCCCCGGGCAGTTTCCGGACTGCTCCGACGTAGTCGGTTCTGTCATTTCCCGCGCTTTTTTCGAAGTCTTGCAGAAAGGCTTCGAGAAGCGGATCCGTTTTCGTGAAGCCGTCCGGTATTTTTCCGGTGAAGAGGTCTTCGCAGAAACCGGTTTGTTCAAGAAACTCTTTTCTGGCTTCCTCTTCCGGCCCGGGATTGGCGGCGGCTTTTTGGGCCATCGCCTTTAGCCTCTTCAGCCGCTCTTTTTTGGCCGAGGCCAGCGTCTCCAGAACGCCCGCGTAAATCAGCGGGCCGAACGGCCGGGCATCCAAAAACGGCCTGCGGACGTGCGCGTACCAGGATTCCAGAGCGGACAGGTTGGCCAGATACAGGATANNAGTTGAGCATTACGCCCCGGGGAACATCCCCCAGGAGGGAAGGGGTTGTTTTGTCCGCGTCCGGCGTGAAATTGAAGTGAATGTAGGAACTGCCCACTTCGGAGTGGTTGCTGCGGCTGGTCCCGCCGGCCATCAGGCAGTCGCAGAAGTTGATCAGGCTGCCCAGCGTGACAAAGGGAAAGAGAATGGTCTGTTTCAGGCCGACCGAGTGGGCGCCGCCCGCTTCTTCCTCCAGGAGGCATCCTTCCCGGACGTGCGCGCCCATTCCGAGGTTTGCCTTCTCCAGAAAAACCGATTTGCTGAAGAAGCCTCCCTTCAGCTCGACGCGCTCTCCGATCTGACAGTCCTCGATGGTCGCCGGCGCTTCATACCCCAGCTTGCAGCCGNNGCTTGCAGCCGGACGAGATGACGGTTTTCCCGCCGTAAATCCGGCATCCGGGATAGATCGCTGTGCCCTTTCCCGAAATCTGATCGATCTTGACGTCGTCGCCGATGTCCAGCGTCGCCGGATTGGGGATGTTTACCCCTTTGTCCAGCAGCTGCTGTATTTTTTCATGGGATCTCGGCTTAAAATCCATACAGGCCCCCATTGGAGTGATGAGTGGAAAGTGAAAAGTGAAAAGTGAAGCCGATCACTCATCGCCAATCATCTTGTCTTTTTTACTATTTACCATCCACTTTTTTTACTATGAGCTGTGAGCTTTTTCCCCTATCGCCCATAGCCCATAGCCTATCGCCTTTTTATTATACTACCCCGTAAGCCAGCATGGCTTTGGCCACTTTGGTGAAGCCGGCAATGTTGGCGCCCGTTACATAGTCGCCCTTTTTACCGTAAGCCTGCGCCGTGTCAAAGCAATTTTTGTGAATGCTTTTCATAATGATCAGCAGGCGGTTGTCCACTTCTTCGCGCGTCCAGGAAAGCCGCAGGCTGTTCTGGCTCATTTCCAGGCCGGATGTCGCCACGCCGCCCGCGTTGGCCGCCTTGCCGGGGCCGAACAGAATCTTGTTCTCCTGGTATATTTTGATGGCATCCGGCGTCGAAGGCATGTTCGCGCCTTCCGCCACGCAGTAGCATCCGTTTTTTACCAGGGCCGCCGCGTTCTTTCCGTTGATTTCGTTCTGCGTGGCGCAGGGCAGGGCGATATCCACTTTGATGCCCTGTTCCCGAATGACGTCCCAGACGTTTTTCCCTTCAAAGCAGGTGGTCGATTGCTTGTACTTGTCCGCGTATTCACTGATGCGGCCGCGTTTGACGTTTTTGAGGTCGAGCACATAGCTGCATTTGTCCGAGTCAATGCCTGCGTCATCAATGATGCAGGAAGATGAATCGCAAAGGGAAATGACCTTGCCGCCCAGCTGGTTGACTTTTTCCACGGCAAACTGCGCCACATTTCCGGCGCCGCTGATGGCCACGGTTTTTCCCTTGAAATCCAGCCCGCGCGTTGCCAGCATTTCCGCGGCGAAGTAGGTGGTGCCGTATCCGGTGGCTTCCGGACGGACCAGGCTTCCGCCGTAGTCCAGGCCCTTGCCGGTGAGCACGCCCGTGTGTTCGTTTCGGATTTTCTTGTAGTAGCCGTACATGTAGCCGATTTCCCGCGCGCCCACGCCGATGTCGCCGGCCGGAACGTCCACGTCCGCGCCGATATGGCGGTACAGCTCGCGCATGAAGGACTGGCAGAATTTCATGACTTCCGCGTCCGATTTTCCTTTCGGGTCGAAATCCGAGCCGCCCTTGGCGCCGCCCATGGGCAGCGTGGTTAGGGAGTTTTTAAAAATCTGTTCAAATCCCAGAAATTTGATGATGCCCAGATTTACGGACGGATGGAAGCGGATGCCGCCCTTGAACGGGCCGATGGCGTTGTTGAACTGGACGCGGAAGCCGCGGTTGACCCGCACCTTCCCCTGATCGTCCATCCAGGGCACACGAAAGATCACGGCCCTCTCCGGCTCGACAATCCGTTCGTAGATGCTGGCCTTTACGAATTCAGGGTGCTTTTTTACGGTAGGCTCCAGCGTTTCCATGACTTCCGCGACCGCCTGATGAAATTCGGGCTGGTCCGGATCGGTCTGTTTGACTTTCTCGATGACTTCTTGAATGACTGACATACGGTTAATCCCCCTGTAAATATGATTTTTTGGTTAAATTGTCTCAATATCGCGCATTTTCTCAAATTCCATGACGGTGGACATGGCTTTGTTGTCCACCGTCAGTCCTTCCTCGCAAACCGCCGCCACCGGATTCAGGCCGCCGATCAGAATCATCCCGATTTTATTCATATCCACATGGGTCTGACAAACCGGGTGTCCAATGTGGCCGATGGAAAGAACGCCGTGCAGGCCGGCCCCGGCGAAATCCTCCATCACCCGCTCCACCAGAGGGAGGCTGAGCGCGGGGATTTCCCGGAAGTTGGCCAGAATTTTTCCTTCGCCGGTCCTGGCGACGCTTCGGACGGACGTCATTTTGCCGCGGATGAAGATTTCCGAAGGGTCCAGCGAGGAGCCGGCGTAGTGAATCAGCTCCACGAAACGAAGGATTTTCCCGCCGCGCATCTGGAGAATGCCGCCGAATTTGGAGTCGATCGGAATGCCGTGCTTCAACAGAACGCCGTTGATGACGATGCTGCAGACGGTGGCGAAGCCGACGCTGCCTTCCGGCACCGCGATGTCCCCCAGGCTTTTTCCGGCCTGCGCCACGGCCACGCGCGAGCTGACGGCCAGTTTTTGCTGAAACACGGGCTTCATGATGGAGAGGGCCCGGGAAAAATGCTCTTTCGGAAAGAAGGAGACGTTGACCGGCACCAGGCCGCGCTTCTTTTTGACGTCAAAGGTGGTTCGAAACGAGAGAAGGTCGATGCGCGAAATGGAAAGGCCGATCTTATCCTGCACGCGGGCGTCGGAAATTTCGGCAAATCCCTGTTCGGTGATTACGCGGCCGTCGCGGCGGCCCACGAGTTTGGTGAGCCCCCGTTCATCCATGATCTTCAGGTGGTAGCGGACCGTTCTCTCGCTGAGCTGCACGTGATAATCCGACATTCGGCGGGCAATGACGCGCGCGCCCATCGGATCTGGGCTTTCGTGGAGGATCTTCAGAATCAGAAGAACCTTCCGCTCAATGTCTTCTGGTTTAAAAAGCTCTTTCATTCGACTTCCAATCGGCAATCGGCAATCGTTTGCCGTATCCCTACTTGCAAACCGTTTGTTTGTCAAATAAAATTTTCGGCCGCTTCGAAAGAGCGCTCCGGAAGGCAAAAAGAGCGGGGAAGGGCCTCACGTGAAGGCCGTGTTTTTCACGGGGGAAGGGTTGCAGCGGGCCTGAATCCGCCTGGCGATTTCCTCGACGGATTCCCCAAACAGGCATTCCAGCGGCAGCGCCTCCATGTACCGGTCGTTCCACGCCAGGTTGTATTCGTTGATTAAATTGCGGATGTCGTCATACCGGTGTCCCAGGACCTCGATTTTTTCCGGCCCGCTCAAGCGCTCATTGAAGGCGATATGGATCAGCAGCAGGTTTCCGATCCGGCCGTCCGTTTCCTGCAGGGGGATGACCATGATGGAAGCGGAATCGATTTTTCCCCGGCCCAGATAAGCATGGCCTGTGCTGACGATGGTTTTCTTGACCCCCATCAGAGTTGTGGGCTGCTCCGCGCGGGAGGACATGCGCAGGGCTGCGCCGCCTTTGGCGCATACCGCAATGGTCGAAGCCGGTCCGGGATTTCCCTTTTCGTCGAGGCCGCGCACACGGTAGAGCGTGTAGCCTTCCACCGCCCCCACGGACGGCTGGAGGCGGTGAATCGTCCTGATGTTGCGCCAGGTCAGATTTTTTACGGAGAAGTTCAGCGCTCCGAGCAGGTCGAAAACAACGCCCTGGGGCTCTTTTTCCTTTCGGCTGGTTCCCACCGTCACGGTTTTGGCCTGATGGCGGATGGCGTCGATCGGACGGGTCAGTTCATCAATGGCGGCTCCCAGGGTTTCATCCAGCAGGTCGAACGGCTGGACCAGGTCTTCGTGTCCGGGGAAATCCTGGCGGATGTCCTGAAGCGGCAGTTTCCCGGATGCGTACTTCAGCAGCAGCGTGAGATCGGCGATGGTTTTGCCGCCCAGCGCGCTCAACGCGCCGCCCTGAAGCCGGGATTGAAACCGGCTGCAGAAATCGTTGATGATCCGGCGGAAGGAAGGATCGGCCATCAGATCAAAAACGTCCAAAACGGATAACTTCGTTTTTTTCTTTTGCAGCCGGCCGAGCGCCAGGCGGCCGCGGAACGCCCTGAAGAGCTGCGCTTCCCCGTCGATGGCGCAGGCCGCGTAATAGCCCCACAGGTGGCCCGCCATGGTATTGAGAATCACGGAAAGGGGGGCGGGTGTCTTTGGAACGGCAATGACCGCGTCGGCCGCGGGATGAAAGCGCAAATCCCCTTCATCGGCGAAAACGACGGTCGCCGCTTTGTGCGCCCGAAAGATGGCGATGTCCTTCGCGATGTCGTCCAGTACGACATCGGGATTGCCGGCGGCGCAGACCAGAATCAGCGGCTCGGCGGACAGGTCGATGTGCTTTTTATTTTCCACGATGTCCGAAGAAATGGTTTTGTAGCACATTTCGGAAAGCTTGATGCGGATTTCGTCGGCCGCCGCCTTGTTGGGGCCGCTGCCCACGACGGCCCAGTAGCGCTTGCCCGCGCCCTGCGTTACACAGGCGGCGATTTCGTCGCGCCGGTCGAACAAGCGCTGCATGGCTTGCGGAATGTTTTCAAGATGCCGGATCCGGCGGACAATGGCTTCGTCGCTCATCGTCCCCAGCAGTTTGGCGAAATACAGGGCCAGCAACTGTCCGGCAACGAGCTGGGCGTAGAAGGCCTTGGTGGAGGCGACGGACATTTCAATGTCCCGTCCGTCGCTGGTGTAAAAAACGCCGTGCGACGAGGCGGTGATATCCGACTGGCGGCGGTTGACGATGGAGAGAATCTGCGCGCCGCGCGCCCTGGCCATGGACACGGCCCGGTTGGTGTCCGTGGTGGTTCCGGACTGCGTGATGGGGATGACCGGCGTATCCGACAGATCGTCCCGAAGGCCGAAGCCGCTCATTTCGGACGCGACGCGCGACTGGATATTGAGACGGCTCATGCCGAGGCAGTGCGCCAGCGCATCCGCCACCGCCTGTCCCGCCACCGCCGCCGTGCCGTGGCCGATGACGAAGATGTTCCGCGTCAAGCCGCTCTGCAGGCCGTTTCGAATCGAGGCGGGAACCATATCCTCGCCCAGATTGAAAAGAATCCCGGACGGAGCGGAGGCGGCGCCGGTGATCCGGTATTTCCCCCGCAGCGTTCCCTGGACGGAACGGACGGATTCTGAAATTTCTTTGAGAAAGAAATGGGGGAAACAGCCGCGGTCAATGTCCCGGGTCGTGATTTCGGCGGTTTGCAGATTCCGCTCTTCCAGATGAATCGGGGCTCCGTCGTAGCAGCAGGCGGCAATGCCCTTTGCGCCCGTGCCTCGGTTTTGATCCAGAATGAACAGTTGTCCGCCCGCCTCCTCGCCGTTCATCCGGATGAAGCGGGGTGCAATCTCCACCAGTCCATAGAGCTCCGAGGAAATCATGTACGCGTCTTCTCCGACGCCGACGTAAATCGACTGGCCGTTCCCCTGAAGCGCCAGAAATATTTTGCCCGGCTCCAGATTGCTTTGCATGGCAATGGCGTGCGAACCTTCGAAATCGTTTACGGCCAGCCTGAAGGCGTCTGTCAGGTTTTGCCCTTTTCTCAGATATTTTTCGATTTGCAGGGGAATGATTTTGGTGTCCGTCGAGACGTCCGGCGCGATTTGCTCCCCGTCTTGCTCCAGGTCCCTGCGAAGCGCCGGATAATTGTCGATGTCGCCGTTGAGCACCACGCTGATGTGCGCTTCCCGCCCCGGATACGCGGGGAAATCGGACAATTCCGGACGAAGGGTTGCGTTGTTGACCGGATGACAATTTTCTTCGGTGATGGAGCCCACGGAGGCCCACCGGGTGTGGGCGATGGCGGATTCGTCCGCCGACGCCCGTGCGGCAAACCATTGAAGAATGGCGTCGCGGGAGATCCATTGCCGCAGGTCGGCGACGTTGCGGCCCAGTTCGCCGACCACGGAAAAGGTTTTGTAGGTAAAGGCAATATGAATTCCGCCGCCGGGATTTTGAGCGCCGCCGGAAATAAAAATGGACCGGTTTATGAGATCGCCTTTTTGCGTCCGGCGCCGGTAATCCTCCCCCCATCCGTTTTCTTCGATCCGCCGGTCCAGTTCCTCAAGGACCTTTGCGTCTTTGAGGAAAAAAGCCAACTGGATGCCCGCCGAGTCCCGTCCCCGGACCTCCAGACGATCCAGCGCGTTTAACAGCAGATTCAGC
>MTKX01003187.1_pt2 | contig 10750 bp, 11 predicted proteins | sample 1042771 | NCBI WGS metagenome assembly MTKX01 (sample SAMN06212183, study PRJNA360534) | anaerobic digester metagenome | biome: Wastewater treatment plant; material: sludge; isolation source: anaerobic digester fed with sludge from wastewater treatment plant | place: Denmark: WWTP Randers ... | reverse complement strand
GGCCACAACTCTGTCTCCCTTCTCCACGCCCACACTCTTCAGAGCATTGGCCATCTTGTTGACTTCTCTGTAGAGCTCATAGTAGGTGATGGTCCTGGTGTCGCCCACGGGCTCGCCAATGAAGTAGTAAGCTACTTTGTTCCGGTTGGCGGACTTGGCATGCCTGTCCACGGCGTTGTAGGCCACATTGATCTTGCCGCCGGTGAACCACNNCCACTTGAAGTAGGGCTTGCCGGAGTCATCCAGAACCTGGGTGTAGGGCTGGTACCAATCAGCGTAGGTCTGGGCCATCTCGTCCCAGAAGTCAATGTAATTGTCAGATGCCCACTTGCGCATCTCGGCCTCAGTCTTGAAGCCCTTCTTCTTCATCNNGGTCTCTTCCTGCAGAGCAGCTGTCTTTGCTGTTTCAGCCAATTTCATACCTCCTTATGATAATTTGTCTCCTCGATCCAAGGTCAAGCCTATCTTGAAGAATCGTGCGTATCCCTCTCTCTCGTCATGCCTTGACCACCAACCACAAAGCGCGGAAGGTTCGGGAAACATCGGCCAAAGACTTGCTTTAACATTTATAAAGCTATCGTGATAAAAATCTTAATGATCTTTTATTATAACTATTTTTGCTAAAAATTACGGCTATTGTAGATTGTTGTTGACATCCATCAATTTTATTGATAATTAATCCAATAGATTAGACCTGCAGAGAAATAGCTAAACTAAAATGTGCTTAAAAAAAAGAGATTTTCCCGCTCACTTGATGAGCGGGATAGCATCTACTGCATCGGGGTTGGCCAGTGCGGATAGGTCTCCGGTGGGATTGCCCAGTGCCTTGGCCTTAATCACACGGCGCATGATCTTGCCCGATCTGGTCTTGGGCACATCCTTGACGAATAAAACCGTCTCCGGGTAAGCTACCGGACCCAATACAGAGCGGACATGCTTGGCCAGCTCCTTCTTCAGATCCTCGCTCTCCTCCTGTCCGGTTCTGAGGATGACGAAGGCCACTATGACCTCTCCCTTGACCTCATCCGGCTTTCCGATGACTGCCGCCTCCGCAACCTTGGGATGGGATACGAGAGCGCTCTCGACCTCGGCATTGGAGATCCTGTGTCCGGCGATCTTCAGCACATCATCGATCCTGCCCTGGATGAAGAAGTATCCGTCCTTATCTTTCATGGCCTTGTCGCCGGCCAGATAAGTGCCGGGCCGGATCTCCCAGTAGGTGGACCAGTACTCCTTCTGGTACCTCTCGNNGAGCATGGATGGCCAGGGTGTGGCGCTGACTATGTTGCCTCCCGAGCCCAGAGGCACCGGATTTGCTTCCTCGTCCAGGATATCGATATTGAATCCGGGCAGGGGGAAGGTCGCAGATCCGGGCTTGAGTGGAGTGATGGGCAGGGGAGAGACCAGGAATGTGCCTGTCTCAGTCTGCCACCAGGTGTCCATGATGGGCAGCTTGCCGGCACCGAAGGTGTTTCTGTACCAGATCCAGGCCTCGGGATTGATGGGCTCGCCCACAGATCCCAGCAGCCTCAGGCTGGAGACATCGTACTTCTTGGCCCAGCTGTCTCCGGCTTTCATGAGCATCCTCACTGCCGTGGGCGCGGTATAGAAGACCGATACCTTGTTGTCCTGAATTATCTTGTACCATCGGCCCAGGTCTGGGAAGTCCGGAGATCCCTCATACATCATGCTGGTGCAGCCCAATGTGAGCGGCCCATATACTATGTACGAGTGTCCGGTAATCCATCCGATATCGGCTGTGCACCACCAGACGTCGCTGTCCTTAACGTCGAAGACCCAGTGCAGAGTCTGGGCCGGGCCAACACAATATCCGCCGTGGACGTGCTCGATACCCTTGGGCTTGCCGGTGGTTCCGGAGGTGTACAGGATGAACAGCCTATCCTCGGTGTCCATCTTCTCGCACTCGCATTTGTCGGACTTTCCTGCCACCAGGTCGTCCCACCAAATGTCTTTGCCCTCTTTCATGGGGACCTCAACGCCCGTCCTCTTGTATACCACTACCTTCTGAACCGATGGGGTATTGGCAGTAGCCTCGTCAACATTCGGCTTGAGGGCCAGAGGTTTGCCGCGCCTGTAGAATCCATCCACAGTTACAACCACTTTTGCCTCGGCATCCATGATCCTGCTGTTCAGGCCGCCGGCGGAAAATCCGGAGAACACAATGCAGTGAATGGCGCCGATCTTGGCAATGGCCAGCATGGCAATGGGCAGCTGGGGGATCATGGGCATGTAAAGCATGACCCTGTCTCCCTTGACCACACCCAGGCTCTTGAGGCCGTTGGCGAACTTATTGACCTCCTTTTCCAGCATAGCGTAGGTGATCTTCTGAGTGGGCTGATCGGTGGGCTCAGGCACGAAGATGTAGGCTACCTTGTCCTTCTTGGCTCCCTGGGCGTGCCTGTCCACGCAGTTATGGGCCACATTGCACTTGCCGCCCACAAACCACTTGGCATAGGGAGGCTTCCATTCCAGGGTTGACCCCCAGGGCTCGAACCAATCGGCATAGGTCTTGGCCATCTCTCCCCAGAACTGAATGTAGTTGGCAGAGCACCAAAGGCGCATCTCCCGCTCGCTCTTGAATCCCTTCTCTTTCATCCACTTCATGACATTGGAGTTCTCAGCCAGATCTCTAGGCGCCTCGAATATCCTCGTCTCCTCTAGCAAGACTGATGTCTTTGCCGTCGCTTTTTGGTCAGCCAAATTCGTAACCTCCTTTAATAATTGATGTCTCTGCGATTCTATCCGGCCATCTTCTCCGTGGGCACTTGGACAAATTTATTTGAAAAACCGGGGCTCCCACCTCCGGAGAGTGACCACAGAAGCATCATCACGGTTGATTATTTTCTTCATTAATAAGGTTAATGGTTGCAGAAGGCCACAGTGCATAGCAATTCAAGATAAAAATAGCCGCTCCGAATCCTGGGATGCTCTTTGCCCGGAGATCACAAAGCTGCGATATTGTAATAATTTTGTTTATATAATTTTANNTTAAAATTAATTTAACGAACAAAAAGAAACTTCAATCGCGATTGACCGGGGATTGAAGCCGAGCCGATAAAAAGAATGGATTGGATGCTGTGATCTCTACATCGATGCTGGATCCCAGCCTGGGATTTCCTTCTACCACAATTCCCAGATAATTTTTTGCCCTGGCCTTCATGGTGCCTTCCCTACCTTTTTCAGTTACCAGGACAGAGAGAGACTCACCCAGGTATCGGCTATTTCTCCTGGCGGCAATCTCCATCCACAAGCGGGTCATCTCTCTTGATCTCTCCTTTTTGAAGCGATCAGGCATGTCGTAAAGCTTTGCAGCGGCTGTGCCCGGTCGGGCAGAAAATCGGGTCAGGTTGACTTTGTCCGGCTGCATTCTCTCTATCAGATTAATGGTGTCCTGAAAATCCTCTTCTGTCTCACCGGGAAAGCCGATGATGACATCGGTGATTATGGTTATATGGGGAAAGCAAGATCTGAAGGCATCCACCACTGCCAAAACCTCTCGGGCATGATAATTCCGGCCCATCTTCCCTAAAATGCGATCTGAACCGGACTGAACCGGCAGATGCAAAAATCGATAAACTTTAGGGCTGCCATAAGCATGCATAACCGGCTTCTGGATGGGGGTGAGGCTGCTGGGATTCATCATGCCCACTCGCAGCATGAACTCTCCGGGCAGGGCTGTCAACCGGTTTAAAAGCAGGGATAGATCAGTTCCCTGATCCGAGCCATAGGCGGCGGTGTCCTGGGCGGTGATCTGGATCTCCACCAGTCCCAGAGCAATCATTCTCTTAACCTGTTGGGCCAGATCATCAAGGCTGCGGCTCTTGAGACATCCCCTGGCCTCTCTCACTATGCAGTAGCTGCAGGTTCCGTTGCATCCCTCCGCCACATTGACGATGCCGCATAGATCCTTGGTCGACCCTGGCCCCAAAGGCAAGGAAGATGGCCCAGGCGGGAGGAATGAGCTTGAGATAGCAAAGAGATCCTCGATCTTGCTGGCGGAAGATGCATTCAAGGGGCCCAGCTCTCCCCGGCAGGTTAAGCCGGAAATGGATGCAGGCAATGCCGCCGGCAGACAGCCTGCTACCACCAGTCTCGGCCCCTGCAGCAGTCGAAGCTGGCGCAGGATCTTTCGTTCCGTCTTTTCTGTAACCGCGCAGGTGTTGACCACAATTGCTTCAGCCTCATCCAGGGAGGATTGGATGTGGCCCCTCTCCTGCATTGCTTCTGCTAGCTCCTGGGAGTTGCCCTGGTTAGCGGTGCAGCCAAAGGTCTCTATATAAAATTTCATGCTCCCGCCGGCCTCATCTCCTCCCTTCTCACCTGATATATCCCCACAATTGTGCCCATTAAGGCCGGGGCCAAAAAGAATCCTCCAATTCCTGCCACCATTGCTCCTCCCAGAAAAGAGAGCATCACCAGCAGAGGATGCAGAGATGATCTGGATGCCACCAGATAAGGCCGGATCAATAGCTCGGATGGGATATAGATGAGGGCGGAGGAGATGATGAAGAATACCGCTGCCCCATCTGCACCTGCGGAAAGGTAGCGGTAGATGGATAGTGGTATGATCACCGTCCATGAGGTAAAGAAGGGCACCATCCCCGCCACGAATACGATGCTGGCCAGGCCGAAAGGCTTGGGCATATCAAAAGCATAGAATACAGCTACGGATATGATGCTGCCCAGTATGGAGGTGTAAATGGTGCCGATGAAAATACCGCTGAGGATAGCGTCTATGCGGCTGATATATCTCCAGCCGGTCAGCTTCTCGCTATCTCCAAGCATGGATATCAACGAAGAGACCAGGCTCTCTCCTTCCAGGAGAATGAAGTAGCAGACGGGGATGGAGATGAAGAAATTTATGATGGCTAAAGATGCCATCCGTCCCAGGTGAAAGACGGGAATGGAGGAGGCTATGGTCCCCAAAATTCCTGCCGCATTCTCCAGGCCACCTGCCAGAATGTCTTTAATCCAGGGTGCGAGATCCCGGGAGACCTGATCGGTGAAAGCTGCCAGAGCTATCCTTATTGCCTCTTGGTTTTTGGCCAGGATGACTATCTGGTTGGCTATCTCTATCATGCCCAGGCCTAAAACCAGAAAGATGGGTATGACTATGCATAAGACGGCGATCAGGACTCCCGTCCTTTTCTTGCGGGGGAATAGGTCCCTTATGGGCTTGCCCACATAGGCGAAGACTGTGCCCAGGATGATCCCGTCCATAAAGGGGAAAAAGAAATAAGCGACCAGGAAGAGGGATGCTAAAGCTATCAGCAGCATTCCCCGGTGCCGAGTGCACCATCTCCCTGAATCAGAGTCCATATTTTAGCCGGAAGATCTGGGAGCGGGAATAGATATGGCTTATGCTCGCATTAATAGCCATCTCAGGAGCAGGCTGCCTCCAGCATCGACTCCAGGCGTTCCCGCCTGCTGTGGGGGGATAGGAGCCTAGCTGTCCTCATCTTTTAGGCAGCTCCACAGTCAGGAGCACCCGGTCCGTCTCCTCCACCAGCTGCCTCTGGGAGACGCCATAGATCCCGGCCAGAAGTGATGCTCCGCCCATGCCCACTCCCTCCTTTACATAGCCCTGGGCGTAGATCTGGACCGGAGGGATGCTGGATTTCTCCAGCCCCGGATCGGCATAATAGTAAGGCCTGCCTGCCTCCTCCACGATCTCCTTGAAGCCCGCTGTTCTGTCCTCGACAATGTATTTGGTGGTGGCAATGGAGATGTCACCTTGCATATCAAGGGCCTTGGCCAGGGCCAGGACAGCAGCCATCTGGGTTCCACCGGCCAGGACGGTACGGCAGCCATTCAGGCCCTGCATCAGGCCGAGAGCTGCTGGCATCATGGGGTCGCCCACCTCCTGCACCGCTCGGAGGGGCTGGTTTTTGAGCTCTCCCTCCTTTATGCCCGCCCGGGCCAGGGCGCGGGCCACCACCTCCTCCTTGAGGGCGGTGGGATTGGACTGGAAGCTGCTGCTGACGCCGGCCTGATAGCCCAGGGCACGCAGCACGGCCAGAGCGGTGGTGGTTCCTCCGGCTATGGACTCGCCAATAAAGACGCAGTCGGAGAGCCGGGAGAGCTTGCGCCCCAGCAGGCGAGCATTCTCGAAGATGGCAGAGGCGGCGGGCACAGCCGGCCCCACTCGGATATCGGATCCCGCTTCTCCTCCCAGCTCGGCATAGGGCACAGCCGGCTTCTTGCGCAGGCCGGAGGCCACGAACATGCTGGGAACGCCGGTCAGGTTCAGGGCGGCTCGGGTCACTATGGCCGGTGTGGGCGAGCCTCCTGGGGCTTCGGGCAGCTCGGGCATGGTGATGATGCGATTGGTCTCCACCAGCTCGGCATCGGCTCCCGGGGTGTAGTCGGTCAGCTTGGGGCTGGTTCCCGCTGCCGAGAGGCCGTGAATCTTGCCGGTGTCGGTGTTGGATATGATGCAGAGAAAGAGGGGCCTTTTTGGAAGCGGCTCGAAATCGGGGTATATCCATTCTGGCATGAGCTAAGGGCGAAGCTGCTTATATATCAAACCAACGCCATTGAGCTTAATTTAACTTAAACTAGATTGATTAACTGGCAACCATCTTTGCATGAGGGCCCGTCTGCCAGAGCATGGTTAAGGGCAGGATTGGGAAGATCTCCTTATGGCGCAAGGTTAAATCCTCTGGAGGGGCCACCTGTTCTTCGATCATATTGACTGAAGAGTTCATGGCCAAAGCGGCAATCGAGGCGGCACTATTCGCCTCGGGCAGAACCGTCAGCTTGAAGGAGCTTGCCGATCTCTCCAGCCGCTCGGTTGAGCAGGCAGAGAGGCTGGTGGAGGAGTTGGCTGGAGAGTATGCCGCCCGACAGTCGGGACTGGAGATCAGAAGAATCGGGGATGGCTATTCCATGCAGGTTCGCTATGCTCTGGCGGGGCGAATCATCTCTTTTGCCCCCAAGGAGATAGCGGCTCCTCTGATCAGGACCCTGGCTATAATTGCCTACAAGCAGCCCATCAAGCAGAGCCATCTGGTGGAGATCCGGGGCAACAAGAGCTATGATCATGTCAAAGAGCTGGAGAAGAGNNACCCGCGGCTTTGCCGATTACTTCGGCATCTCCTCCGATAGCCCCCAGGAGATCAGGAGAGCCCTGCTGAGGGATCGCAAGCTCTTAGGGATAACCCCCATGTACGAGAGCCTGGCCTTGCGGCTGGGCCTGGACTATGTGCTGGTCAATCCCTATAATCCGGAGGCTCAGGACCTGGAGCGGCTGAAGGAGATAGATCTCCTGGTGCTGGCTCCGGGCTACAGGGAAAGGGTGGAAAAGATCTACTCCGGTCCCATGCTGGAGGCAGGAGTGCGCAGCCTCTCTCAGCTCAAGGTGAGCGCCGAGAGGATCTGCCTGGAGGCGGGAGCGGGAGATGTCGAGCCCCTGGCTGCGGAGATAGACTCGCTGCTGGCGCGGTTCCGGCAGAAGGCGGTGGCAGCGAGGCCGGTGCATCCCATGACTCCCATGATCCAGGAGCTGGCTCAGGATCTGCATCTGAAGATGGAGGAGGCAGGCCTGACCGCCGCACCTGAATCAGCAGGAATGGAGGCGGACATACTGGTCCCTGTGCACCAGAGCTATGAAATGGATATACTGGAGCGCATTGTGCAGCGCTGCGAGAGGATGCTTGGCTGCCTTGTACCTCCGGAAAGATAATTAAGATTTGGGAGATATGACCCAAGAGGATTGTTTCCTGACTGGAAAGCATGTTGTCGCTTTTCCAAGGCAGAGGCAATAACGGGCAGATGAGCTGAGGCAGAGCATATGGGAGAATACAGAATTTATTACATAACCAAGGGCCATATCAGAGGATCTTGCCAGCATAAACATCGAACCATCAATTATGCCTATCACTGCCTGAGGCATGATATTCAAGCCGCGGAAAAGGAGGGGACCTGCTCCGACAGAAGAATACTGGCAGTGGATAATGGACAAGAGAGGGAGCTGGTAGAGCATGAGAATTGCGAACTGGACTATGCCCGAAGGATGGCGCTGAAAAAGAAGCTTCTCAAGCAGGAGCAGAGAGAATTGAATAATGGCAAGTGAACCGATCAAACGCCTTTTAGCAGCATGGCTGAGACCTATGCCAATTTTGCATCAATTCTATAATGGCTGGAAAATTATATCAATCAAGAGAGTAGTGTATTGTATCAGCCGGGGAGGATGAGGTGTATTCAATAATAGAGATTGTGGGAAAGGATCCCATGGGATGGGAATATGCCGCCAAAAATGCCATAGATGAGGCCTCGGAGAACCTCAGAGATCTCAGGATTGCATCGGTCAAGAAGCTGGACATAAAGCTAGAGGATGGCAAAATTTCGGAGTACAGGGTCAAGATAGACCTATCCTTTAAAGATGAGAAATGAGGAAATGCAAACGCCTGTCTTGACCTGATCCTGGTTCTCTGAAGAGCCCTGCCGGGCCTCCCAAATCCTGAGGATCTCTGATTCTGGTTACTTTTTCTGATGCAATGGGCAGTAATAGCTGGTCCTGCCTGCGATCTTCTTCCTCTGCAATGCAGCGCCATCCCTGGGACAGGCCCCTCCCAGATGGCGATGGGGCAGCAGGTAGGTGTCAGGGAGCTTTTCGAAATGGGCATTAGAGGCCAGGGATGTCCTCAGGACCTCCTGGATGGCGGAATAAAGTGTCTCCAGACGCTCTCGCTTCAGGCAGCGGGCCTGGGGGCAGATGCCGGACTGGAAGAGGGCCTCATCAGCATAGAGGTTGCCGAGTCCGGCTATCAGGCTCTGATCCAGGAGAGCCGGCTTGATTTTCCTTTTTCTGCCGCTCATGGATGCCAGGAAAGCCTCTCTATCCATCTGCAGGGCATCCGGCCCGATGCCCCGCCGGGCCAAAAATTCCTGCGGACTTTCTGTCAGCCTCACCTCCCCAAAGATGCGGGCGTCCTGCAAAGCCAGGGCCGCTCCACCCTCAAAGCCTATCCTCAGGCGGGTGTAGCGGGGCTCCTCGTCGCCCTTTTCCGGGAAAACCGGCCAGCCGGTCATTCCCAGGTGGAGAGTAAGCCATAGGCCGGAGTCGATTTGCAAGAAAAGCCTCTTGCCGTGGCGCAGGGCAGAGCACAGCTGCCTACCGGCCAGGGCGCGCTTCAGGTCCTGAGCGGAGACGGAATTGAGGATGCGCCAGTCTCTGACATCGACGGATGTGATTTTATGATGAAGAGCTTTGGCCTCCAGCAGCCTTCTGGCCATCTCCACCTCGGGAAGCTCAGGCATGGATGATCACCTTCAAGCTTTTTTCGCGGCAGCTAAATCCAGGTGTCATCCAGAGCACTGCCGCAGGAGCAGGACCTCTCGGCAGGAAGGATCTGCGCCGCCTGCTGCACAATCTGCCAAACTGCATCCTGGCAGCCCTTCATCAGTTGGGAGATGCCGGAGAGCCTCAGGCTTCCCTCGCCCCCCATTCCGGCGGCAGGATTGGCGACCACACAGAGGGAAGCATAGCACAGCCCCGCCTCTCTGGCCAGCACCACCTCGGGATAGCCGGTNNCCGAACTGGCGCATCATCCTGATCTGGGCCGGGGACTCCAGATGGGGGCCCTGGGCGCAGACATAGATCCCTTCTGCTGCCTGAAGGCCCGCGGCCCGGGCCGCCTCTCCCAGGGCGGCGCGCAAAGCCGGGCAGTAGGGCTGGCTCATATCCACGTGTACCGCCCGGTCGTCGAAGAAGGTATTGGGGCGGCAGGAGGTGAACTCCACAAAATCGCAGGGAATGAAGATGCTGCCCGGAGCATGCCCGGCCATGCTGCCCACACTGTTGATGGAGATAACTGCTCTGGCGCCCGATTTTTTGGCAGCGCAGATTAGGGCCCGGTAGTTGACCTGATGGGGGGGAAGGTGGCTCTCCCCATGACGGGAGAAGAAGGCCACCTTGATCCCTTTCATCCGGGAGCGGATGAGGGGGACTTTTCCGTGGGGCGTATCCACCTCGTCCTTGAGGCCCTCCAGGGAAAAACCCAGGCCGCCGATGACCGCCAGATCGAAGTTCATGGTGAAAAAATAATGCCGTCGGATTAAAAGATTTATGGACGAAACCCTCGACCGATCACACCAGCGGCATCAGCGGCGGCTTATAGACCCCCTTCTCGGTGATGATGCCGCTTATCAATTCCAGCGGCGTGGCATCAAAGGCCGGATTGTAGGCTTCGATCCCCTGCGGAGCCAGCCTCTTTCCATTGAGCACGCATATCTCCTCGGGACCCCTCTCCTCCACGGTGATATCCGCCTCCTCATGGCCGGAATCGAATGTGGACAGCGGCGCCGCCACATAGAAGGGTATGCCGTGATGCCTGGCCAGCACGGCATGGCTGTAGGTTCCGATCTTGTTGAAGACGGCATCTCTGGTGATGCGGTCCGCCCCCACTATGACCTTGTCTATCCTGCCCTTTCTCATCAGGCTGCCGGACATGCTATCGCAGATGAGGGTCACCGGTATCCCGTCCTGGGATAGCTCCCAGGCAGTTAGGCGAGAGCCCTGATGCAGAGGCCGGGTCTCGCAGGCATAGACCTGGATCTTCTTGCCTTCGGAGGCGGCAGAGCGCACCACTCCCAAAGCCGTGCCCCAGCCCACACAGGCCAGTCGGCCAGCATTGCAATGGGTGAGGACATTGTCCCCATCCTGGAGCAGCCTGGCCCCGAACTTTCCCAGGAGCTGGTTGACCCGGATATCCTCCTCCGCAATCTC
>MTKX01015384.1_pt1 | contig 10777 bp, 9 predicted proteins | sample 1042771 | NCBI WGS metagenome assembly MTKX01 (sample SAMN06212183, study PRJNA360534) | anaerobic digester metagenome | biome: Wastewater treatment plant; material: sludge; isolation source: anaerobic digester fed with sludge from wastewater treatment plant | place: Denmark: WWTP Randers ... | reverse complement strand
CTTGAAATAACGATGGATCCGACCAAAATAAAGGAGATGGTTGTGACAGGTGGTGGAAGCCAAAGCAAGGTATGGAGTCAAATAATAGCTGATGTATGCGGTTGTAAAGTAACAGTTCCAACCGGAAGCTCCGTAGGCCCTTGTTTCGGTGCTGCGCTTTGTGCTTTGGTGGGGATGAAGATAAAAAGAGGTTTTTCCGATATTGAACCTTTATGGACTCAAGGTCGACAATTTTACCCTCATGAAAAGAACCGAGAGATATATAAAAACTTGTTTCAATTCTATGCAAAATTGTATCCAACCCTGAAGCCTTTATTTAAAAAGAAAAAAATTGGCGATAGTCNNGCGATGGTCGGTGATGATTTGTGGATAGCCAAAAACCGAAAATCGGTGAAAGTCAAGAAAATCAGTTGCTCTTTCATCAGATTTTTCTCTTCAACGTTCGTTTTAAGCAAAAATTTGAGCAATTCGATTCGATCAGGTTATTGACACAAGCCCTTTACTGGGACTATGCTTTTTTATCGAGTTCGATTCTGATCCAATGCATAATTAGGGATAAAGAAAACAAGGTCATTATTCATTCTCTTCGGAGGAAACATATTGAGAAAACTACTCGCCTATTTAAAGCCGTATTGGAAATTGGTGGTTTTAGCGCCACTCTTAATGATAGTCGAAGTAATAGTCGACCTTCTTCAACCAACCTTATTGGCGAAGATTGTGGATGTAGGAATTGCCGGTCAGGATTTAACCTTGGTTATGAGAACCGGTCTTTTTATGATTGGTATAGCCCTGATTGGTATGTTGGGAGGAATGGGTTGCACAGTTGCAGCCAGTATTGCCAGTCAGAGCTTTGGGACTGATCTTCGGTCTGACCTCTTTAAAAAAATTCAAAGTTTTTCTTATGCTGTTCTGGAAACTTTTAAGATATCGACCTTGATCACTCGTTTAACCAATGATATTGCCCAAGTTCAGATGTTGGTCCTCATGTCATTACGAATCATGGTAAGAGCTCCGCTTTTAGGTGTTGGGGGAATCATTATGGCTATTTCTATCAACGCTCGGTTAGCTATGATTCTCTTGGCTTCTGTGCCTNNGGTCATATCAATAATGCCGGTTATGATGTTAATCATGAATTTAAGTTTGGTGGCAGTGATTTGGTTTGGTGGTATACAAGTAAGTGGGGGAACAATGAAGGTTGGAGAGATCATGGCATTTATTAATTACTTTATGCAAATTCTTTTTTCCCTAATGATGGTGAGTGCTATATTTATATTCATAACTAGGGCAAATGCATCTGCAGAACGTATTCATGAGGTTTTATCCATTGTCCCCCAGATTCAGGACCCTTCTCAACCCGACCAAGCTCCGTTAAATAAGGGAATGGTTGAATTTGAAAAGATTACCTTTCAATATGGAGAAGATGGAAACGAACCAGCTTTGAAAGATATTTCCTTTGCCGCTCAACCAGGGGAAATCGTTGCTATATTAGGTAGAACGGGATCAGGGAAATCAACTTTAATGAATTTAATTCCACGACTCTATGATGTTAACCAGGGGAGAGTCAAGGTTGATGGAAGAGATGTTCGTACTTTCGATTTTACAACTTTACGATCGTCAATTGGTATGGTACCCCAAGATACCGTCCTTTTTTCCGGAACGATAAAAGAAAATATTAAATGGGGCAATACTCGGGCAACCGATCAAGATGTTATTGCTGCTGCAAAAATAGCTCAAGCCGATCAGTTTATCAGTCAATTTCCTGAGGGTTATGATACGTCGATTAGTCAAGGAGGAACAAACCTCTCTGGTGGTCAAAAACAGCGGGTTGCCATTGCGCGGGCTATTATAAAAAAGCCGCTCATTTTAATACTGGACGATAGCACCAGCGCTGTAGATTTGGCAACAGAAAAAAAGATTCTTTCGGCTTTAAAGGAGACTCTGGTTGACACTACAATTTTTATTGTTGCCCAGAGGATTAGCACCGTTTTAGATGCTGATTGTATTTTACTTTTGGACAATGGGCGGATTGTTGGTCAAGGAAATCATTCCCAGCTCATGAAGAACAATTCTATCTATCAAGAGATATATCAGTCTCAATTGGGAGAAGGGGTGACAATATATGATTGATCCGAGAGTTTCAAAGTCAGGATTTTATTCTGGATCTCGGCAACCAGGTCGCCCCATGGGTGGGATTGGAGGACATGGTCCTCATCAAATGCCGGGACCGATTTCAAAACCAAAAGATACTCGAAAAACAGTAAAACAGTTATGGGTTTATTTAAAAGACCATCGTGGAACCCTGCTTTTTATATTTATCTCGGTGTTGTTATCTTCAATTTTAAATTTAGTAGGACCTTATTTCATTGGAAAAGCTATCGATGATTATATAATCCCCGGTGATTTTAATGGTTTGATGAGAATGGCTTTGATGCTGATTAGTATTTATATCTTGGTTTCACTTTTTACCTATATTCAAAACCGTCTTATGATTCAGGTTGCACAAAAAACAGTATTTCACTTGAGAGAGGATTTGTTTTCCCGATTACAATATCTTCCAATAAAATATTTTGATCAACACCTGCACGGAGATTTAATGAGCCGTTTAACCAATGATATTGACTTGATCAGCAATGCTCTCAGTTCAAGTATTGTACAAGTTTTTACCAGCATTATTACCCTGATTGGAACGGTTATTATGATGCTCTGGCTCAGTCCACTCCTAACCGCAGTGAGTCTAACTGTTATTCCCTTGGTGTTTTTGTTCACACGAATGATCGCTAGCCGAACTCGTGAATCCTTTCTTCGACAACAGTCACAATTGGGCGATTTGAATGGTTTAATAGAAGAGAATATTTCTGGGCAGAAGGTTGTAAAAATCTTCAATCGAGAAAAGCAAGAGATTGAGGAATTTGAAAAACAAAACACTGCTTTAAAAGGAATAGCAATACGTGCTCAAATTTATTCGGGTATTCTCCCTCCATTAATGAATTTGTTAAATAACTTCGGTTTCGCCGTTGTAGCAGGTGTGGGTGGTTATATGGCAATTCGTCAAATCATAACCATAGGTGTTATTGCCAGTTTTATAACTTATTCACGTCATTTTGCTCGTCCTTTGAATGAATTAGCCAATCAGTTCAATATAATTCAGTCGGGACTATCCAGTGCTGAGCGAGTTTTTGATGTTATGAATGAGCCACCCGAAACAGCTGATTCGCCTGATGTTGCTGAGACTTGGGATATTAGGGGAGAGGTTGAATTTCGAGAGGTGAGCTTTAGTTATAAACCTGAAGAACCAGTTTTAAAAAACATTAGTTTTCATATTTTTCCCGGGCAAACCGTTGCTATAGTCGGACCAACTGGTGCGGGAAAAACGACCATAGTTAATCTTTTAACTCGTTTTTATGATGTCGAATCTGGAAAAATCTTCATTGATGGAATTGATATTCGTGATATCAAACGATCAGCCTTGCGATCGCTACTGGGTATTGTTTTACAGGACACTTATCTTTTTGCCGAATCAGTTCGGGACAACATTCGTTATGGACGTCTTGATGCTTCGGATCAAGAAATTCAAGATGTGGCACGCCTAGCTAATGCTGAACAGTTTATTCGACATTTACCAAACGGTTATGATACTATCCTCACTGAAGATGGGAGCGATCTCAGTCAGGGGCAAAGACAACTTATTGCCATATCCCGGGTATTGCTGGCGAATCCTTCAATTTTGATTTTGGATGAGGCAACCAGTAGCATTGATACCCGAACGGAAAAATACGTTCAGAAAGCTATGCTTAATCTTATGAAGGGAAGAACCAGCTTGGTGATCGCTCATCGATTAAGCACCATTCGCAATGCCGATCTGATTTTAGTTATCAACCAAGGTGAAATTGTTGAACAGGGAAACCACCAACAGTTATTGGATAAAAAGGGTTTTTATTATAACCTATATATGAGTCAGTTTAACTCCAAATCCATCCAAACCTTGGAGGTTTAAATGGTTTTTATAGTAAGAATTCTTCTAAAGCATCACTTTTTGTTTATGGTATGTTTAAAATATGATATAGTTTGTTTTCATCAATAAATTGTTCAGGGAATGATTGAGCTTTATAACATCTCTTAAAAAGGATATGAATAATTTTATAATTAAATCAATAATTGATATTATTTTTTTTGAAGGGACTTGCAATATTTTTAAAAATATGTATCATTTATTGGAGAAGCTTAATTTAAGGTTTTTTATGAAATCGTATTCATTCTAACCCTCATTCTAATTTCCCCCTCAGGGGAGGAGAGGGCTTAGGTTAAAATGAGCTAGGGGTGAGCTTGTTCTAACCTGAGCCTCTCCCATTAATTAAATCCAAGATTTATTTTATTATTCCTCAAATTCTTCTTAAAACTATTCCCTAATTGCAACTAAAACTTTTCTTCAATAGATTTACTGACCATGGGTTATATAAATATTGATTANNTAAAAAAAGGTGGGTAGACTCTCAGGTTACAGTGTGGCTCCAGGTGAGGATGAAAAACCAAAGATTTGACTTGCCATGGCATGCCGCTACATTAATTAAAGAATGAGTACGATACATTGTGCCCCTACAATTTTATATTCTTTTGTAGGGGCTTGATTTATCATGCCCGTGGTTTTTCAGTATAGACTTATATACTACTTTGGTGGCACCAGCTGAGGATGAAAATTACTCATTCAGAAATGAATCTCTTCCTTTAGAAAAGGGGGTAAGGGGATTTGAATTTTTGGAAACCAATCGAATCCCTCTTAATCTCCCTTTGTCCAAAGGGTGAAAAACAAAAAAAAGATTGAGCTCATGAGATTGCCACGTCACTCTGTTCCTGGCAATCAGGCTGTGTCACAATTCCTTTCTTTCACCAAGAATAGATTGAAATTGGAGGACACAGTATATTTTTCTTCATTTTTTAGCTATCTATTCCCAATATTGCTATAAAATATTAGTATAAATGGGAGTAAATAATTTACAGAATAATTGTGACACAGTCTGAATGACGAGTCAATGTTCCTTTTCCCTTGATGGGAGAAGGTGAGGATGAGGGTAAAAGCACAGAATGAGATCCTGGTTAGTTGCTCAAAATGAGTTACCTATAAAAAATCGTTCTGGTATTTACAGAATAGAATTCCTTTGAATTAATACATTTCATGAAATGGACGATTATATCACTACATCATTTAGAAAATTATCATTTGGGAAAATTGTTGTTTTTATTCAAAACTCAGGATATTCGATAACTTTGAACCACTCGTTGGAAAGAAAGCGAATTAAAAAGGTTCGAATAACGGAATATCATAATTGTACGCAAATTTACTCACCATGCGTATTAATAAAATCATACTGGTTTAATTACTATTATCAAGTTTGTCATTTAAAAAAGGAGGGATATAAATTGCGGTATTTTAAGATTTTGATACCAATAATTATTCTTATTCTGGCAATTATTGTCGAAGGAGGATGCTTTCAAAAACCGATTTTTGCTCCAAACAAAACTACCATTAAAGGGCAAATTATAAGACAGGTTGTAAACAAACAGGATAAGACGATATCTGAGCAAAAGGTTGCTGGTGCGATTGTTCACATTATTGATCCGACATCCGGTTTAACCATTACTCAATCAAATTCCGACCAAGAGGGTTTATATTCTCTTCAGGTACCCCCAGGGGGTCCTTATGTTGTCCAAGCTGAAAAAGAAAATCTGCGAATTTCGAAGGTGACACCGGTTATGAGGTTGGGGGAAAGTAAAAGTATCCGGCTTATTGACGCTGAATCAACTGCCATTGCTTTATTGTATCAAGAGCTCAATAAGAGAGAACAGACTCCAGAGGATGTTGATTTGGAGCTCTATTCAAAGAATCAATACTTTTCCGATTTAGTCCATTCCATCGATGTTGCTTTGTTGAGCAACAAAAATCCGACAAAAAATCCAGCCGTCCAAAATTATATGTTATTAGTTCTTGCTCAAACTGGAATTGATGGACAATCACTTCGGGAAAAAACCGTTAAAGCTCAGTACGCATTGGTTGCTGATAAAAAAAGCGGATTTTCCTCCTTAAAACTCCGGTTTAACAATCGATCCACAGCTTATGCATTGGACTTTAGCGAGGACAGTGCTACCGCGGATACCAACATCACTCTTACCGTTCCCTATGGCACCGATGTTTCCAACTTAGTTGCTACCTTTACCACTTCAGAAGGAGCAGCTGTAACAGTTGGAAATGTAGTTCAGGAAAGTGGAGTGACTCCCAATGATTTCTCTCGACCGGTGGAATATGTGATCACCGCCCAGGATGGTGTTACCAAAAAAACCTATACTATTTCGGTAGTGATTGCTCCTAATACCGAGTGTGAAATCACCGAAATGAAATTTTCCTCTTTCGATTCTGAGATGATTGGGATGATTGCTGATAACAACATCACTCTTACTGTTCCTTATGGAACCAATATTTCCAACTTAGTTACGTCTTTTGCCACCTCGGAAGAAGCCACCGTAACAGTGGGAAACGTAGTTCAAGTGAGTGGAATAACTCCAAACGATTTTACCAATCCAGTTGAGTACTTAGTCACTGCCCAGGATGGTGTTACCAAAAAGACCTTTACAGTTACTGTAGAAATCGCTCCTAATACTGAATGCGAACTTATAAATTTTGGATTTATAGATCCCCCGGTTTCTGTTTCTGTACCCGAAACAAATGAATAATTCTTCAAGGTAACAATGATAATAAAAGGAATTTATTGGCACAAAACTGCTCATTCTGAATCACAACTGAAGGGTCGTGAGCAGTTTTGTGAAATTAATAAAGAATTTATTAATGGTTTTTACCTTTTTTAAAATTAAAAAATTGATTCGGGTTTTGTAATTATCAGGAGAGGCCTTGGTACCACATGTTGGTACCAGGTGAAAATGAAAATACGGTTTTATTGGCCTGTCATTCTTAGGAACGTATTTTTCGACGTGAGAATCTTATCTATTCCAATTCCACAACTTTTAAAAGATGAGATTCTCAAGGGGGAAGTCACTGCTCAAGATGATGTTGTTTTTAACTCAATGCTATTTTTTCAAAAGAAAAGATGTTTTAAGTTAATCTAAATAGAAACCAACCCTTCTAAGGAAGAGAATTTAAAATGAGTCAAGATAAATTTGAATTATCTAGCGAACGTATTCAATCACTCACCGATGGAATATTTGCCTTTGCAATGACACTATTGGTTATTAATATAGATCTCCCCAGTACGCCCCATAAAATAGATCCCGAACTTCTCGGGAAATACCTCTTCAGTTTATGGCCAGACTTTTTTCATTATGTTTTAAGTTTTATTCTATTATCACTTTTTTGGGTTGAACACCATCAACAGTTTTATTACATAAAGAAAATCAATCGTAAGGCACTTTGGATTAATATATTAAATCTCTTATTTGTTGCTTTGTTTCCATTTTCTACATCACTTATGGGAGACTACTCGAGCCAATCAATTGCAGCTGCTTTTTTTATATCCAACTTGCTGGTGATCAAAATATTTCTTTATCTAAACTGGGTTAACGCTATTTCTAATAAAGAATTAATTGTTTCTGATATAAACGAAGAAATCATTTTTGAAAAAAAATCACATCATCTTTTTTTCATTATCACGTCACTGATAGGTTTAGTTCTTGCCTTTATAATTCCGGAATGGAGCACCCTTCCTTTTGTTCTTACTTTTTTTCACCGTTCAATCCTAAAAAATAAGAAAAAACTTTATAATAAATAAAAACTATCCCTTAACGGCACCGGCGGTTAATCCTTCAACCAGGTATTTTTGAAGAATTAAAAAAACTATTAAAACCGGAAGGGTGGCAACGACACTGGCAGCCATCATATCCTCCCAGCGAACGTCAAATTCGCCTACAAAAGAGAGAACTATTCCGGGAGGAAGAGTCCGCATAGCATCTTGAGACATGAGGGTGAGGGAAAACATAAACTCATCCCAGGCAGAGAGAAATGCAAAAATGCCAATGGCAACAACTCCAGGAGATACTAAAGGAATGACCACCCGCCAAAGAGCACTCATCCGACTACAGCCATCGATCAAGGCAGCTTCTTCGAGTTCTAAGGGAATTTTATCAAAGAATCCTTTTATCATCCAGATGCAAAAAGGTAATGAGAAGCTGGTGTAGGCAATTATCAAACCAGTATAAGAATTTAAAAGTTTCAATCGCATAAACATGATATAAAAGGTAATTAAAAACATTGGGAGAGGAAACATCTGAGTGATAAGGATACTGGTAAAAATACTTTTCCTTCCTCGCCGATGGAAACGAGAAAGTGCATATCCGGAAAAAATTGCTAATAGGATACAGAATATTACAGTAGCACCGCAAACTATGAGGCTGTTTTTAAAATAAGTTAGGAAATTTACCCCTCCAGCTCCAGCTCGAGAAATAAAAATGCGTTGGTAGGCAGCAGCGGTTGGGTTGCGAGGAATCCAGCGGGGTGGTGTTTCAAAAAGATCGTGATGGTTTTTGAAAGAAGTCGATACCATCCAGGCTATTGGAAACAATACGGCTACGAGTAAAATGACGATGATTAGATACTGAGCGGTACTCGACAGGAGGCGGATGTTTCGGTAACGTGACATATCAATCACCTTCCCCGAATTTTAAGGTTTTAATATAGGATAAACTGAAAATCAACATAGCTACTAGAGATAAAGAACCCATAGCTGCTCCCATCCCCATATCATAATTCCGAAAAGCAGTTCGGTAGATCTGAATCCCCATGGTCGTTGTCTGATACACTGGGCCTCCCTTGGTAAGAATCCAGATGATAGTAAAGTTTTGGAATTCCCAAATGATTTCCAGGATGGTTACGATGATGATTATTTCCTTGAGACTTGGCAGAATTATATANNCTCAAGGCCGGCTAAAAGCATCAGCATAAAGAAGGGAAAATATTTCCAACTCGTGGCCAGAATTACCGAAGGTAACGCTAAGCTGGGATTAACCAGCCACGATTGGAATTGTATGATTAATCCCAGATCTTTAAGGAGGAAGTTTAAAATACCATACTGAGGATTGAAAATCCAAAGCCATAGCAAAGCTACAACAGTTGAGGGAATGACCCAAGGGAGAAGAAACAGGCTGCGAAAGAGACTCCGATTTCGAATCGGACCATAGAGCAGGAGAGCAATAAGGAAACCGAATAAAAAGGAAACCCCAGTAGAACCAAGACAATAGAGAAAGGTTCGATAAAGAGATATCCAGAATATTCGATTTCCAAACAACAGCATCCGAAAATTCTGTAGACCATTGAAAACCACCCCCCGTGCTGGATCGGTGAGCCGATAATAATGGAAACCCAGAATAATCCCATTAATCAGAGGATAGCCAATGGTTAAGATCAAAATGGTTGCCGACGGAAGTATTAAGAGGAAATAGAGCCTTTTATCGCTTCGTTTTTTCCCAATTGACATTTCTGTTCTTCTCCCTGATTATTTACATTGAAAGCTCAATATCGATCTGACGAACAGCTTCATCCAAGGCGCTTTGTACATCCCGACCCATCAAAACCACTTCTTGAACGGCTGCCATGACGATTTCTCCAACCCGACCCCAACGAGGTCCCCAACCGAGTGGCTTTTTCATGTACTCAGTCTGATTCAGTACCTGCCGGACGAAAGGATCGTCCTTGTATATCGGATCGTTGAGGAGTGAAATCCGGGTAGGCATGAGACCAGTATCTTGGTAGTAGGTTTTAGTGATTTCAGGGTCGCTGATGAGAAATTCCATGTATTTCCAGGCTGCTTCTTTATTTTTGCTATCTTTGGATAGGATTAACATGTGAGAACTTGCNNGAATCCAGGGTCCTTCCAGCATAAAGCCAAGCTTTTCCTGGGCAAAAATGACTCGAATTTCCCTGATGCCAAGACCGGGATCCATATATTTATTCTTTACCAGACTATTTACCCATTCGACCGCCTCGACTCCAGCAGCATTGTTGAGGATAATCTCTCCATCTGGATTAAATACCTCAGCTCCAAAGTTCCATAACCAGGGATGTAAATAATCGGCTGAGAATGAATCTTTGGACATATTCAGTTCTATCCCCAAAATGTCTTCTCCCAAACCGGATATGGCAGCAATGGCTTGATTGAAGTCATCCATGGTTGAAGGTGGTTGATCGGGATTGAACCCAGCTTTTTCCAAAAGGACCCGATTATAGCAGAGGAGATTGGGATTATCATTCCAAACTAAAGCATATTGATCTCCCTGAGCCTTTCCCAAATCGACTGAACTTGGGAAAAGATCTTTTAAAAGGTCTTCGGAAAAATATGCACTTAAGGGTTCCAAACCACCCATGGCTGCCAATTGCTCCAACCAGATGACATCGACGGTGGTAATATCCGGTGGATTCCCGGCAGCTATCATTATGGCTAATTGGTCAGGTGTTTCTTCATAAGGGAGAGGGACGGTTTCAATGTCAATATCGGGATTCATCTCTTCAAATTTTTTCTCCGCCTCCTGTAAAACGCTAATTCCCCCCGAAGTAACCTCCGCTGCCATCCAGCTATGAAAGCTCACCGTGGATTTCGCTAAAGCTGGAACAGCAAGAGTGAAACTGAGAATTAACATAACCAGGGCTAAAAACCATCGACTTTTATTCATGGCAATTCTCCTTTCTAAAAGGTTTTTTATAATCAATACCCTTTTCAATATTTATTCTTTATCCCTCCTTTCTTCAAAAGAATTGATAATTTGGTCCATTTTGTGAAGAATA
>MTKX01001457.1_pt1 | contig 10799 bp, 13 predicted proteins | sample 1042771 | NCBI WGS metagenome assembly MTKX01 (sample SAMN06212183, study PRJNA360534) | anaerobic digester metagenome | biome: Wastewater treatment plant; material: sludge; isolation source: anaerobic digester fed with sludge from wastewater treatment plant | place: Denmark: WWTP Randers ... | reverse complement strand
GCGTATTCCGCGAAGCTGAACCCCGCCGTCAGAAGAACCACCGTTGCCGCCACTGCCATCGTTCCGATTGTCTTTTTCATGATCCGTCTCCTTTGAGAGTTTTTGGTTTGGTTTGACCTATACCTATGCGGAAAGCGTGCCAGAATCGAAGATTCGGACCATTATTTTGCATGTAGATGATTATACAGGGAATTTCAAAGATAACAGAAATGCCGGACGGGAAGGAAAACCATCTCCGGCCAAAATTCTTTGCATGGATGTTTCAATGGGGATTGAATGAAACGGCGAATCTCCTTCTCGCCGAGGAGGGGATTCGCCGGTGGTGAACGTTAGATTTTTGCAGCCGCTTTCCAGGCGAGAAAGGCGCATTTGATCCCTTCGACCGCCCCGTCAATGCTGATTTTCTCCATGTTGATGACCATGTCGTAATGCTCGATGTCCGTCAGATCGGTATGGAAGTACTGGCGAATGAAGGCGCGCCGTTCCGCTTCTGTCTTCAGCACGTATTTTTCCGCCTCGTCCCGGGTGGTCCGCATGACGCGCTTCACCTTGAATTCCATGGGGGCCACAATGCGCACCCGGAAGGTGGTTTCCCGCGGCAGGACATAGTTGGCGCCACGCCCCAGGATCACGGCGTTGCCGTACCGTCCGATCGTGCCGATGACCTTGGTCAGGTGGTGTAGGTAACGGTCCGGCCAGAGGTGGCGAGTCTCGAAGAGAGAAGTCAGCCAGTCGTCGCGCCGGGTGCGCTCCTTTTCGTCCAGCGACTGGATGACCTTGTCGCTGATCTCCGCGCTTTCAGCTACCTTCTGGATGATCCGCCCGCCGAAGAGATCCATGCCGAGTTCGGCGGACAGGCGCTTGGCGATTTCCGTGCCGCCGCAGCCGGGTTCCCGCGAAATGGTGATCGAGGCGCCGGGCTTGACGCTTCTGGTTTTTCGCTCCGTTCCCCTGAGGTTCCACTTCTGCAACTGCTCTTCCACCAGTTGTTCAACCGACCGGTTTTTCGTTGGCATGGAGGCGTCTCCTTTCTTCGGACGGAAAAATGGGTCATCGATCGAAGCGATGGCCGGACCAACCGTTAAAATGAGTAGAGTTTTTCACCGGACAGCACAGCAATACCGCTCTTCGTCAAAACTTCGATGGCGCGGTCCTGCTGGTCGAAGCGGAAAAGCATGACGGCATTTTCGCCGCTCTTCTCGACAAAGGCGTACATGTAGGCGATGTTGATGTTCTCTTTTGCAATGACCTCCAGAATGCCGTGCAGGCCGCCCGGCCGGTCCGGAACTTCCACGGCCACCACGGTGGTCCGGCTGACCGTGAATCCGCTTTCCCGAAGGACTCCGGTCGCCTTTTCCACATCGTTGACGATCAGCCGGACGATGCCGAAATCCGAGGTGTCGGCCACGGCCAGCGTCCGAATGTTGATGCCGGCGTCCCTGAGGATGCGGGTGACTTTCTCCAGCCCGCCGGGCTTGTTTTCAAGAAAGACGGATATCTGTTCAACCTTCATCGTTCATCCTCCCATATTCATTCGGGCGTATCGTCTGCCGTCCTGACGAGGCGAGCCGGTGCGCGGCCGCAGGAGAGCCTCGCCCCGGTCAGATATGCCTTTTGTCAATCACCCGGCTTGCCTTGCCCTCGAAGCGCTGCAGGGATTTGGGCTCCACGAGCTTCACCTGCGCCGTGATGCCCAGGTAGTCCTTGATGTCCTTGACGATGCGGCGCTGCACGTTCTGCAGGGCTTTCACCTCGTCCGATTCGGCCAGAAGCTTTTCACTGATCTCGACCTGCACTTCCAGGGTGTCAAGCGTTTCCACGCGGTCCACGATCAACTGGTAGTGGGGTTCGATCCCCTTGATATTGAGCAGCACCGCCTCGATCTGCGAGGGGAAGACATTGACGCCGCGGATGATGAGCATGTCGTCGCTCCGCCCGGAGACGCGCTCCATCCGGACAAGGGTGCGGCCGCACCGGCAGGGGGCGATATTGAGCGACGTAATGTCCCGGGTCCGGTACCGAATGAGCGGAAAGGCTTCCTTGGTGATGGTGGTGAACACCAGTTCCCCCTTTTCGCCGTGAGGCATGACCTCGCCGGTGGCGGGGTCGATGATTTCCGCGATGAAATGGTCTTCAAAAATGTGCATTCCGGTGCGTCCCTCGGTGCATTCCATGGCTACCCCGGGGCCCATCACCTCGGAAAGGCCGAAGATGTTCAGCGCCATGATGTTCAGGGAGTTTTCGATTTGAGCCCGCATGTTTTCGGACCAGGGCTCTGCCCCGAAGACCCCGACCCGCAGTTTCAGCGATCGCATGTCCACTCCCATGGCCTGCCCCTGTTCTGCCAGCGTGAGGGCATAGGAAGGGGTGCAGCAGATCGCCGTGGGGCCGAAATCCTGCAGGATCATGATCTGCCGCTTGGTATTGCCGCCGGACATGGGGATGACACTGGCCCCAAGCCTTTCCGCGCCGTAGTGCGCCCCCAGGCCGCCTGTGAAGAGCCCGTAGCCGTAGGCGTTGTGGATGATGTCGTTTTTGGTCAGGCCCGCGGCGACAAGGCAACGAGCCATCAGCTCCGACCAAGCATCGATGTCCCGCTTCGTGTAGCCGACCACGGTGGACCGTCCCGTTGTTCCCGACGAGGCGTGCAGCCGGACGATGCTGCTCATGGGAACGGCAAAGAGACCGAAGGGGTAATTGTCGCGCAGGTCCTGTTTGGTCGTGAAGGGTAGCCGGGCCAGATCGGCCAGGGACTGGATGTCGTCCGGCTTGATGCCGGCATCGTCGAAAGCAGTCCTGTAAAAACCGACGGTGTGATAGACCCGCTGCACCACCTGCCGGAGACGCTTCAACTGCAAGGCCTCCAACGCCTCCCGGGGCAGGGTTTCGAACTCCTCATTGTAAATCATCGATCAGCCTCCACCTGTTATTGGCGACGGACGTTCAGTAAATCGCTTTTTCACACTATAGCAAAAGATGTCTGCCCGGGCAAGGAATGTTCAGGAATCTTCGGGAATCCAAGGCGTATCCAATGGCGTGTCGTCGTGCGGTTGCAGACCGGTGAATCCCGGATCCCGCTCATGGAACCCGACGCGTGAGCCGGAACCAGAGACGCATCAGGCGGACCGTCACGATGGCCATGATGAGCCGGGGGACGTAAAGCCAGAAAGCGCTCAGGCCCAGTGATATGAACAGCGCCGGATCCTCCACCATGGAATGGTTGATGCCGATGGACAGGTGAAGCATTTCCAGGTCTTCCCTGGGCAGACTGCCGTCCTTCGTCTCCTCCACAATGACGGCGCTNNATGGCGGTCATCCAGAGAAAACCGAGCTTTTGATCGAGGCCCATGATTTTCAGGAAGGGGGAAAAGATGTTCACGATGTATTTGATCCATCCCATGGCTTTGAAAATTTCCAGCAGGGTCAGCAGGGACATGCAGATCAGGAAGATCTTGATGCTGAGATCCAGGGTCGCCCCGGCCCACTCCCGGACCATCTGCAGAAAGGGGAGGGCAGCCGCGACAGCCGTTTCCGCGGGCAGCGCAAGCGCCTGAGCCCGACCGTCATCCAGAAAGGGCGCGACCAGCACCACCGTTGTCACGGCGGCGCTGATGCGGAAAAGGGTTGCTTTCAGCGGGTGAAGACCGGATCTGGCCTGGATGATTCCCTCCTGGATCAGGTTGTGGGCCGTCAGCAGAAAAATGCCCATGAGCGTCATCTGGGCAATGGTAAACGGCAGCACGGCCATTGCGGCAATGGCGCCATAGATGTTGGCGAGCATTCCGATGATCAGGGGCAGAGCCGCCATGGTCGGCAGGCTCAGCAGATCCATGGCCGGCGCCAGCAGGAAATCGAGGCGGTTCAGCAGGCCGCTCCAGGCCAGCAGCGAGGTCAGGAATGAAATGGGCAGCACGATTTTCATGATCCAGAGAAAACCGTCCCAGCCTTTTTTGACGCCCGCCGTTGCCCCGGCCCGCAATAGTTCTTTTCGCTGCTGCATGATGGGATGTTCCTGTCAACCGCGCCGGTTCAGCCCCCGACGGCCGCTTCGACGCCCGGAGGCACCGATGTTCGGCCGAACCGCGCCGTCCTGTGCGGCGCTTCGAGGGGATACTTATCAGACAATGGGCTGGCGGGTAAAACATTATTTGCCGGCCTGCACGAGCTTTATGCTTTGCTCAAAGCAGACGGATGTGGTAGTCCATGCCCGATTTCCACAGGACATGAAGGGTGAGCCGTGAAGTCGACCATCAGCCGAAAACTGCTCTTGATCTATCTGGTCATGGCGTTGCTGACCGTTCTGGCCAGTGCCTACGCGGTCATCAGTTTGAGGAATCTGAACGACATCGTTTACCGGATGACCAGCCAGGATTTTTTTATTGTGGAGTCCGGCAGGAAAATGATGGATGCCCTGCTGGCGCAGGAAAGTGCCGAAAGGAAATATCTCATCCTGAAAGATCCCTCTCTGGCCGACATCTTCCGGGTGCGCAATCAGGAGTTCAAGGAGCGCCTGCAGGAGCTTCAGGGGCGCTCCTTTCCGGGCCTCTCGAAACCCCTTGCCCGGATGCAGTTGCTCAACAGCCAGTACGGCGCTCTTTTTGACCAGGAGGCGGCCATGGCGGGAGAAGACCGCCTCCATGAGGCGATCGCCCTGTCCGAAACGAACGGCAAGAGACTCATCGAAGACCTTGCCTCCCAGGTTCGTGTCATCCAGCATCAGGCCGAACGGGACATTGATTCCCGAATGGCGGTGATCCGGGCGCGCAGTGCCGATGCGTTCCGGATGACGGTCATCCTGACGGTGTTGAGCCTTGCAGCCGGGCTTTGCCTGGCCCTGCTGATTACCTACAACATTTCTGTCCCCCTTCAAAAACTCGAAAAGGCGACCAGCATGGTCGCGGAAGGGCATTTTGACCCCGATCTGCGCATCAGCAACCGGGACGAAATCGGAAGACTGGCCCGTGCGTTCGGGAGGATGACCGGCCGGCTCAAGGAGCTGGAAGCTCTGCATCTCGACGCGAGCCCCCTGACCGGATTGCCGGGCAATCTGGCGATCGAGAGAAGGATCAACGAGCGCCTGTCAACCGGGCAGACCTTTTCTCTCTGCCAGGTGGATCTTGACAATTTCAAGCCCTTTGCCGATAAATACGGCTATGCATGGGCCAGCGAGGTCATCAAGGAAGTGGGGCGGATCCTGGCGGAGGAACTGCCGCATGCGGAAGGCGACGGCGTATTCATCGGCCACATCGGCGGCGACGACTTTGTGATCATCGCCGAACCCCAGCAGGCGGAGGCGTTGAGCTGGCGCCTGGTGGATCAATTCGACGCCCGCATACCGCTGTATTACAATGAGGAAGACCGCGCCCAGGGGTTCCTCGTCGGCAAAGACAGGAAGGGAAAAGAGCAAAAATTCCCTCTGTTGACGGTTACGGTCGCCATGGTGACCGGGGACGGGCGACGCTTCAAGAATACGCTCGAGATTGCAGAACGGGCGGCAGAATTGAAGGAATACGCGAAAACGCTGCCCGGCAGCAACTTCATCAAAGAAAGGCGCGGCGAGGCCGGGAGCGCTGCAGAGTGAGGATGTCGCATCGGAAAGGAAAGGACTTGAGAAGGATCAGGCTGATCTGGATATGCCTGTTCATCGCCGTGCTCGCAGCCTGCGCAGTGCCGTCTGTAAAGAGGCCGGTGCCGGGAGCGGGTCCGGTGGACAACCCGTCGCTTTTCAGCAAAGCATCGGCCGATGGCATCCTGTTGAATGAAGGGATTTCCTGGTTGGGTTCTCCGGACGTGCCGGCGGACTATGCGCAGGCGAGGGCGTCTTTCGAGACTCTGCTCAGCCGTTACCCGGCAAGTCGCTGGCGTTTCCTTGCGGAAACGTTTATCCGTCTTCTGGATGACCTGCAATCCGCCCGCTCCGGAATGCAGTCGGATCTGGAGCGAATCAAGAGCGAGAATGAGCGCTTGCACCACGAAATCCGGTCGCTGAACGACCGTTTTCAGGCCGAACACGCCTCATTGCTTCAGGAAAATGAGAAGCTGAGACAGGATATGGAGCTGTTGAAAAAGCTGGAGGTTCAACTGGACAGGCGGGAAAAGATGCTCCGCTGAAAGGCGGCCTTCAGGCACAAGCCGTGTTTACGGAAATCCGTTGTTTTTCAGCCAGGATTCGGCCATCACGATTCCCAGTGCCGTTTTGACGTCGACAATCCGGGCGGTCTGGATCATTTCCCGGGCCTCGTCGAAAGAGACGGTGATGGTTTCAATAAACTCATCCTCGTCGGCGGGTAGGGGAAGGGGAAACAGGTCGAGGGCCAGAAAAAAATACATGTACTCGTTTCCGTATCCCGGGATCAGGTACCCCTCGAAGAGCTTCACCAGCCTTTTGGCCTGGAAGCCCGCTTCCTCGGCCAGTTCCCGCTGAACGCAGTCCTCTGCCGATTCTCCGTCCCGGTCCATGGCGCCGGCGGGAATCTCCGTCAGCATCTGCCCGGTGGCGTGACGGTACTGCCGGATCAGGAGCAGCCTGCCGTCTGAAGTCACGGGGACAACCGCAATGCAGGGCTTGTGATCGATCCAGCTCTGGCGGATGTTCCGGCCGTCGGGCAGGGAAAACGCTCCCTCCCATACATCGAATACACGGCAACGGTACATCACTAATCCGTCATTTTTCCGTTGTTTCAAACTCACTTCAGGCGGGGATCGATGCCGGTGAAGCCGCATTCCGGCTGATAGCAGGTAACGTTCAGAAACGGGCATTTCTGCGAACAGGCCGGGCAGGTCTGGGGGGGCGCCTGCATCTGCACGGTGTTGCCGCAGTTGCTGCATTTCCAGTATGTGTCCGCGATTACGGTCTTATTGTCCGTTGCCATCGCTGGTCTCCTTTGTCCCGTTTTGACGGGATTTTTTTCTTCGCGGCGGGCCTTGCACCACCGGGTATAGCCGCGCCGTCCCTTGCCGTTATCGAAATCGAAGTCAGGATTCCCTCCCTGGTTGTTCTGCAGCGCGTTGGTCGACGTGGGCATGGTTCNNGTTTTCATGATCGCCAGCAGGTGATGTTCGATTTCTTCCTTGGGAAGGGCGCCGACCAGCCGGTTGACCAATTTGCCGTCCTTGAACAGCAGCATCGTGGGGATGCTCCGGATTGTGTACTGAGAGGTGATCATCGGATTTTCATCGATATTGAGCTTGGCGATTTTCACGCCGCCGGCATATTTGTCGGCCAGTTCGTCGATGATGGGGGCGACTGTCCGGCAGGGGGCGCACCAGGGGGCCCAGCAGTCTACGAGGACGGAGCCGGACGAGGCAATCACTTCCTTGGGGAAGGTGGCATCGGTCACATCCACGGGGCGCCCCTGTCCGTTTTTGACCACGAGTGGAATGCCGCACTTTCCGCATTTCGGCCGGTCATGGATCCGGTCTTCCGGCATCCGGTTCTTGGCGCCGCAGTTCAGGCAGCGGATGATCATTTCATCCAGGGGAGCCTTGCAGTTTCCGCAGGCAGGTTTGTCGTGCAGCCGCTGCCGGGGAATGCGATTCTTCGTTCCACAGTGGAGGCAGCGGATAACGATTTGCTCGGCAGTCATGTCGTCATCTCTCGCGGGGCGGGGCGTTCGGTGCCGTCAATATAAATTCATTACAAGTATAGTGATGATTTGTCGATCCGTCAAGGAGACGCGATGGTTTTGTCAGATGGCCACCCGGACCGGCGCGGGATTCAGGACCCGCACAAGCTCGGACGGCGGCATTTCCGCCAGAAGCCCCCGGCTGCCGGCGTTGATCAGGATGCGGGGCAGGCCGGGGATGGTTTCTTCCATGTAAACGGGTAGCGGCTTTTTCGTCCCGAAGGGGGATGTCCCGCCTACCCTGTAGCCCGTGTGCCTTTCTGCGNNGTGTGCCTTTCTGCGGTTTTCGGATCGCAGGGCCGGACGGACTTCACGCCAAGGATCCGGGCCAGCGCCTTGGTCGAGACTTCCCTGTCGCCGTGCATCAATACGATCAGCGGCGATCCGCCCTCGTCCTCCATGACCAGCGTCTTGATCACCTCGTGTTCCGGGACGCCGAGTTCCCTTGCCGAGACCCGCGTGCCCCCGTGTTCTTCATATCTGTAAGACCGCGGGATGAAATCCACCTGATTTTTCTTCAGGGCCAGCACCGCCGGCGTAACGGGAATTTTATCCTTGGCCATGTCCGCCCTCGCCCTTCCCGATTGTCATTTCGAACCTTTGAAATAAATAACCGATATTGATGGAAAAGTAAAGAATTCCATCGGCGGGAAGGGCTTGCGGTCATTTTCAGGCTTGACGAATGCCCGCAATCCCATCTACTAAACAAAAAACGGCAGGTCCGGGAACATGGAGGCGCATCATGGAGAAAAGCATCACGGCAGAGATCTTTCCCGAACCCATCCGGCAATTGCCGGAAGCGGCCATGCCCCTGCGGGGCGTCCGGGCGTACCTTTCCCAGGCGGACACGCACCAGGTCCTGTTCATGCAGTTCAGCCAGGATGACGAAATGCCGGAACACGCCCACGCCGCCCAGGTGGGCATCGTGCTGGAAGGGAGGATCGATCTGGTCATTGACGGCGTCAGACGGACCTATTGGAAGGGAGACCGCTACTTCATCCCGGGCGGAGTCCGGCACTCCGGGAAGATCTACGCCGGCTTGGCCCAGGTGGCTTTTTTCAACGAACCTGACCGCTACCGGCCGGTCGATTGCGGTCCGGTTCGTTGAAAAAATTCGAGGAGGCTTGAGATGGAAGGCTGGACGGATCGCTTTAGATCGCACTGCTCCCGCCGCACCGACCCTCGGATTGGCAGCTCGTGTCATTAACCATGCAAGAAAAAGGAGCTTCAGATGAAACAGCGAATCGACAGCAACGCCTTTCTGTATCCGATGCCGATGGTCCTGGCCGGCAGCATCGTGAACGGAAAACCGAACTTCTTGGCCGTCGGCTGGGTGAGCCGCGTCAATTACCGGCCTCCGATGATCGCCATCTCACTCGGCCCGCACTGGACCAATCAGNNGGGCTGGACCAATCAGGGGATTCACGCCAACCAGGCTTTCAGCATCAACATCCCCGACATTTCCCTGGCTGAAAAAACGGACTATTGCGGTCTCTTTTCCGGCTCGAAAGTCGACAAATCATCCATTTTCAATATCTTTTACGGATCCCTGCCGGACGCCCCTCTGATCGCCGAATGCCCCGTCGCGATGGCCTGCCGGCTTGTGGAAACCGTGCAATTGCAGGTGAACACGCTATTTATCGGCGAGATTGTGGAGGCCTTGTGCGAGGAGGCGTGCATAACCGACGGAATGCCGGACATCAAAAAGATCAACCCCTTCACACTGACCATGCCTGACAATCATTACTGGGGCGTGGGTGATCCGGTCGGCCGGGCCTGGCGCATCGGCGCCGCGCTGAAAAAAGACAAACCTTGAACATCGGCAGCAATAAAATACAAGCACAGGAGGCATGAAATGGCTGTAAAACAATGGGATCGTCCTCCGGAAATGACGATTGATCCGAAAAAAGCGTACCGCGTCAAAATTGAAACCAACCGGGGGGAGATCGAACTGGACTTCTATCCGCAATATGCCCCCAAGACCGTGAACAACTTTGTCTTTCTGGCCCGCGAGGGCTTCTACGACGGTGTGACCTTTCATCGGGTGATCCCGGATTTCGTCATCCAGGGGGGCGATCCGACGGGAACCGGCCGGGGCGGACCCGGATACCGGTTCGAAGACGAGGTCGCGGGAAACCCCCTCAAGCATGAGCGGGGCGTCATGTCCATGGCCAACGCCGGGCCGGGCACGAACGGGAGCCAGTTTTTCATCACCCACTCGCCGCAGCCCCACCTGAACGGGAAGCACACCGTCTTCGGAAAGGTCGTTCACGGGTTGGAGGTGGTCGATGCCATTCAGCAGGGCGACCGTATGGTGCACGTTTCGATCGTGGAGAGCTGACAGGCCGATCGTCCCATCAGGGGAATCATGATGTGTGATTTGTCCCTGCGGCGGATGTTCAAAACAGACCGGGAAGATGCAAGTCGAAGGGCGGCCGGACCAGGCCGGCTTCGGTGACGATGGCGGCGATGTATCGGTTTGGGGTGATATCGAAGGCTGGATTGTAGACCGGCATGCCTTCCGGGGCGATACGGGAACCGCCGATGGATGTGATTTCGTCGCTGCTGCGCTCCTCGATGGGAATTTCGCCGCCGGACGGGATGGACAGATCGATGGTGGAGCGGGGCGCGGCGATGTAAAAGGGGATGTTGTTTTCCCTGGCGAGCACGGCCAGGGAATAGGTCCCGATCTTGTTTGCCGTATCCCCGTTGGCGGCGATGCGGTCCGCACCCGNNCCCCGCTGCATGATAAAGCCGGCCATGCCGTCCGTGATGAGCGTCGCCGGAATCCCCTCCTTCATCAGCTCCCAGGCGGTCAGCCTCGCTCCCTGCAGAACCGGCCGTGTTTCATCCACGAAGACATGGACCCGCTTCCCTTCCTTGCAGGCGGCCCGGATCACACCGAGGGCCGTTCCATAGCCTCCCGTTGCCAGGGCGCCGGCGTTGCAGTGCGTCAGGACGCGATCCCCGTCCCGAATCAGGGAGCGTCCGTTCATGCCCATCCGGCGGTTGATCGCGACATCCTCCTCGCCGATTTTGACGGCCTCGGCAACGAGCGCTTCCCGAATGACCTCGATGGGAGTGTCCTGCCCGGTGGTGAGATCCGCCAAGCACCCTTTCATCCGTTCGATGGCCCAGAAGAGGTTGCGGGCCGTGGGGCGGGTCCGGGCGAAG
>MTKX01018759.1_pt1 | contig 10801 bp, 9 predicted proteins | sample 1042771 | NCBI WGS metagenome assembly MTKX01 (sample SAMN06212183, study PRJNA360534) | anaerobic digester metagenome | biome: Wastewater treatment plant; material: sludge; isolation source: anaerobic digester fed with sludge from wastewater treatment plant | place: Denmark: WWTP Randers ... | reverse complement strand
CGCTCTCCATAATATATAAACGACGTTCTGCAATATAAAGTTGTCTATTTTATTTTGCGTCAAAGACTAAGCAGGCAGATCCATCCTCAATTTAGCAGATGATTTTAGTCCTGCATTCCTGCTTCTCGACTCTAAATTCGCGGATAGCTTTTGAAAGAGAAGTTGATCAACTTCGATTGGAGGCTAAGATGATCCCGTATTATGAAGAACGGATCTCGGAAGAATTGACTCAATATATGACTATTTCTCTTTATGTGGCTGGCTTTATCCTATTGATGCTATTAGTAGGGAATAGTTCCGCTATTTTTCTACATTTTCAAATATTTAGCAGATATCTTAAAATAATAGAAACAATAGGTGTTAACTTAAGATTACCTTAGGAGGGAATGGTCTGATTAAGATTATGCTATTGCTGGCTCTCTTTGGGCTGATCGGCATGGTAGCTGCAGAGGAAGACGAGAGGGCTCAGCAATTAGAAAAAATCAATTCGACATATGACAATCCCACTATATTGAAAGAGAAAAGCCTGAAATTCATTTTCGAGCAGAGTGTGAGCGGAATTGGCTTCTTCAATTCCTACAAATATGCTCTAATGCCCGATGTTCTAGGGACGGAAGGACGCCTGTTCAATGGCGTGGAGTCTGCAAACAATGCTCACGGCAGCGGCAATATTGAAACAGATTCGACCATATATGCCGAAAGTTCATACAGCAATAAGACTTGGATCGATGGCGCCATCGATGACGAGGGAGAAGAAATTGAGGATGAAGAAGAATCAACGAGCCAGATTCAGGTTAAACAGGACAGCAAAATGGCTTACAGTCCACTGGTCATGGGCATTGGGAAAAGCTATTATGATCAACATCCAGTCGTCTTTAATTCCCTCCTAAAAGAAGAGGATTGGATGAAGAACCGCAATCGGTTCAATTCTCTGACTCACAGCATTGATCAGGCTCATGGGCTGAACAAGGTGCTAGATGCTCAGGCAGATGCGGACACCAACTCAATGAACATTGAAGAAGATCTTGTTGATGGCCGGGCACATTTTAGCGTCCTTCAGCTGGAAGGAATTCCGGTGGATGAAGAACCAGAAGAAGAAGAGTCCGAGGAAGAAGAATCAGATGAGGGAGACTCTGATGAGGATGCCCCTGAAGAAGTGCAAGTTCTGGGTTTGGCGATGAAAGCCTGGAAGAAGCCTCTGATAGAGGTCGATGAGGATTATGTGGGCAGCTACCATATAGAGAAAAATATGACTTTATCTACTGTCGAGGAGGAAGAAGAAGAAGAGGATCCTTGGCTGCCCTGCTGCTATGGTGGATTTAGCGACATGGAGGAAATGGATGCTAAAGCCCTTAAATCGGCTAAAGGCATCTTCGATTGCACTTGCTTCAGAGTTCCCGGCAAAGCGCAATTTCCCGGCCCTCAGTCTATTGTCTTTTCCTCCTAATCTTTCTCCTCTTTTGCAATGCCGCCAGTCTCATCGGTTTTAATCAGCCAGAGGTCCTCATAGCCCTCATAGCCCTCATAGCCCGCTCCCGATGATTCCGTCAGGCCAGCAATGATGTAGCCGCCATCATCGGTCAGCTTCACCGATCGGCCCAAATCTCTGTTCGCCTCTCCATAGGATCTCTCCCAGAGCATGGTGCCGTTTCTGTCCGTCCTGATCAGCCAGATGTCACCGCTGCCTACGTCTGAAGAATAGGTGACTCCGGCGATGATAAATCCCCCATCCTCCGTTTGCTGTATCGATTCCCCCCAGTCCCTATCCGATCCTCCATAGCTCTTATCCCAGAGCTTATTTCCGTTTTCATCGTACTTTATAAGCAATAGATCCTCGTTGAGGTTGCCGGAAAGAGATGCAGTCAGTCCTGCGACGATATAACCGCCTTCTGTGATCGGCTGGATACAGTAGCCTTCCGCCCGTCCTGCTCCGGCAAAGGTTGTCTCCCAGAGCTTGCTGCCGTTTCCATCAAACTTGATCAGCCACAAATACTTATCATCAAGCAGGCCGGTTACGATATAGCCTCCATCTGAACTCTGCCGCACCGATCTGCCCCAATCGGAGCCAGACTCTCCCAGATTTATATCCCATATCTTGCTGCCGTTTTTGTCCGTCTTGATAAGATAGAGATCTCCACTGCCGGCAACGGACGAGCTTATCCGGTCGGTGACTCCGGCGATGATAAATCCTCCATCCTCGGTCATCTCTAACGATTCTCCCCAATCCTCTCTCTGCCCTCCGAAGGTCTTATTCCAGAGCTCGCTGCCGTTTTCGTCTGTCCTGATCAGCCATAAATCTCCACCGTAGGAACCGGTTATGACATATCCCCCCTCTCTGGTCTGCACTAGGGAGTAGCCGTCATCCCATTCCGGTCCTCCAAAGGATCTCTCCCAGAGCATGGTGCCATTCTCATCAGTCTTGACCAGCCATATATCTCCCTTGCCCGCTCCGGATGAGTCGGTCCGGTCACTGGTGCCGGCGATGATATATCCTCCATCCTCTGTCTGCTCTACCGCCTCTCCCCAATCATGGCCCGGCTCCCCATATTTCTTCTCCCAGGATCTAGCCTGGCTCTCCAGGACCGGCTCAGTCCGATTGGCCATAGGCGATGTCTGGTTGGCCGTTGCCATCCGGAAGCCAAAGTTGATATCCGGCTTGCTGCCAGAATCAAGCATCACTATCCTGGTTCCATTTTCCGGTATGGTGGCTGTCCAGTTCATAGGAGCGATTGCGCTCAGTTCATATCTGTCCGGCAGTAGACCGGTGAAGGCATAGAATCCCTTTTCATCCGTTTTGGCTGCATCCAATCTGCCGTCGGGTCTCTCAAGCCGGATCTCCCAGTACTTAAGCCCGGACTCTGAGGCCTCCCTGGCTGCATTGCCGTTGTCGTCATCAAATATCAGGCCGGATATGGAAAGAGATGCCTGCTCTACCGTACCCTGGCACGGCTCGCAATCTACTGAAGTTGTGCTTGTCGCGCTCCTGCCTTCGACCATCCCGTATACGGTCAGATTCAAGCGTCCGCAGAGATCAGGCACCTCTGCATGATAGGCCTCATCAGTCTCATTGTAGCTGAGGTTGTATCTGGATTTGTCTTCTGCCCGGTCAATATCCATCCAGGCCTCGGTTTGGCCAGCGTAGTGAGGTATGCTCTCATCTCCTACCAGCTTTGCCCTGGCCTTCAGAGTATTATTCAGGCAGAATGCCTCGACCACTACATCGAATCTGTAGCTCATGGCCTGTGCTATCTCCTCCAGGAGTGGCTGCAGGCTCAAGCCCGATCTGATCTCATAGAACAGACCGCCGGTCTCTGAGGCAATCTCTTTTAAGGATGGATGATCCGGCCCGATGACATAGACCCTGGTGCCTCGATCCACCAGAGCGGATATGGTGCCTTCCAGGGTGTCTCCCTCTGCATTGCAGCAGCTTCCATCGGGATGGGGGCCGGCGTCGGTCAATGTTATGATCACCCTTTCTGCCTCGCTCCTCCAGAGCAGATCGCTATCTGCATGCCTGAGAGCCGCCAGAACCGCCTCCGGCCCGACCTCTCCGCCTCCTCCCGCCTTGAGGCCCTTGAGCCAGGAACTGAAGACATCGACATCCGAGGTTATGGTGCCATTTTCTATAATCCTATATGCAAAGTCTCCCGGGCTGCCGCATTGGTTTTTCTTTCTCTCGCCGCAGGTCATTGGAAAGTCCCTGAACTCCACCAGACCCAGTCTGTAATCTATATTTGATGCCTTCAGATCTGCAGCAAACTTTTGGGCTATGGCCTTTAGCTCCTGGATCTCTCCTCCCATGCTGTTGCTGGTATCGAATACAAATGCTATGTCCACCTTTTTGATAGCTGTGCTGTTGAGGTATCTCTCCAGCCCGGCTGCATCCTTTGAGCAGGCGGCAGGCAGGAGAAGGATCGCCAAAATGACCAAAACCATGAGCTTGCGAGGCATGAAAGTGACTCCATCATCCCAGATGATATGGGATCTCTTTTGCATCCTATCTATAAATATTCATCGAATGTCAATGAGCTGTCTAATTCCATTGCATCGGGATAGAGCATGGCGGCATGAGAACAATCCGGCCCTTCCTCCTTGCAGCATCCCGGCAAAGGTTTAATGGCCTGGCGGGGCTATGATGTTGATATGAATCCAAGCCGGGCCGTCTATCTGGGCCTGATTCGCGCCGGCATCGATTTCGCCACGTCGGTGCCATGCGTCAACCTTCAGGAGCTTCTGGGACTGGTTGACGCCGACCCGGATATCATTCATCTGCCCGCTACCCGAGAGGAGGAGGGAGTGGGGATCTGCGCCGGAGCCTGGATGGGAGGTCGCAGGCCCGCCCTGCTCATGCAGAACTCGGGCCTGGGAAATTGCATCAATGCCCTGGCCTCGCTGGATATGCTTTATGGAATTCCTCTGCTCATGATCATCAGCCACCGGGGCGGGAGGGGAGAGAGCATAATCGGCCAGGTGCCTATGGGCCAGTTCACCGTTCCCCTGCTGGAGGCCATGGGCATTTTCCATCTCTCTCCCAGCCCGGCTGAGGCGGAAAAGGCCGTGGCTGAAGCCTGGAATCAGGCAGAATCAGGCCGCTGTCCTGTGGCTGTGCTTTTTGACCTTGAATTCTGGAGGAGCTTGTGAAGAGGATCGAGGCCATGGCCCTGGCCGGCCTGGCCGCGGCAGAGCAGGATGCCCTGCTGATATGCAACATCGGCTATCCCAGCCGGGAGCTCTTCTCCGTCCGCGACCGGCCGGAGAACTTCTATATGCTGGGCTCCATGGGTCTGGCTTCATCCATTGGCCTCGGCCTGGCCTTGGCAAGGCCGGAGAGAAGGGTGATGGTCCTGGACGGAGACGGCTCGCTGCTCATGAACCTGGGCAGCCTGGCCAGCATTGCCCATCACGCGCCGGAAAACTATCTGCTGGTGATACTGGACAATTGCTGCTACGGCTCCACCGGCTCGCAGCCCAGCTGCACCGCCCTGGGCACCGATCTCGCTGCAATGGCCAGAGCAGCAGGCGTCCGGAGAGTTCGGAGGGCAGAGGGGAGGGAGGAGCTGGCAGAAGCCCTGCTGGAGCAGGGGGTGGTGGTGGCAGGAGTAGAAGCCGGCAATGCTCATGTCCCCATCATCAGCCTCTCCCCCCAGGAGATACTGGAGCGGTTCATGAGATGCGCCCGACCGGCTCCGCAATCTTGAATGAGCCGTCCAGGATCCTTTTTTTCAGATCCCCGGCCAGCTTTACCGCCCTCAGCCGATCCGATTGGCGAAGGGTCACAGGTATTCTCTTATAGTCTCCTGATGCTGCCAATAGCTCAACTGCACCCAGCCGGGAGCGGAAGGCCCCGCCGGGGCATAGGCTCACGCACAGGCCGCAGTGAAAGCATAGCCACTCATCCCTCTCCACCCGGCCCGACTCATGACTTATAGCCTGCATGGGGCAGGACTCCTCCGCCCGGCAGGAGGAGCAGGAGATGCAGCTCTCCGGCTCGAATATGACATCCAGGTCCACTTCCGTCCAGACATCACCGTAATCGGCGACGCCAATGGCCCCACGGCTGGAGACATCGCTGACCGGCAGGGGAATATCCTCGTCCGGCCGGGCTATCTCGGCCAGGATCTTCTGGCTGACGACAGGGATGGCCATGGCCCAGGAGCAGATGCACTCCGGACCGGCGGAGGTGACAAATCCGCCCATCAACTCAGGATCCATCTTATGCATATCGGCAAATCCGGACAGATTGGGCCGATCCCTGCTGCTGCGGGTGCCTGTGCCGATAACATATCCTTCTGCTCCATTCAGGAGGATGCGGCTGCCTATCCCAATGCTCTCTAAAAGGGGATCGTTCTTCAGAGGGCTGATCAGGCCGCAGCCGGAGAATGTGGCCTCAGTGCATTGGGGGGCGAAGGCCAGGCGATGAAAGATGGTGGCAACCGGCTCGCTGCCGGCGTTGACGAAGGCGGAGTAGTTCTTGAAGGCATGGCGGGACCCGAAGAGCCGAGCAAATGGCATCTCCTCCAGACCCACCTCTGCCCTGATATAGCGCCCGCAGTCCGTCTCCACCTCAACCAGAGCCTTTTTCCCCTCTACCAGATCCCGGAAAAGGTGACCTCCACCGTAATTTGGACGGCTGCGGCTGTGAGCCGTTCCGAAGACCATCAGGTCCAGGATTCCCAGGTTCTCATTGGGGCAGGGCCCGACCTGTACCTCTATTCCATTGATCCAGGCCCGGCGAGCTCTCAGGAATGATCCCGGCCCGGCTAGGGGAAAGGAGAGGACGGCATAGGTCCCGCTCATCACCGCCCTGGTAGCAGTGGTTACCACATCTACTTCCGAGAGCCGGGAGGCCTCCCCTGCCTGGAGCAGCCGGGAGACCTCCTCCGCGGTCATGACCACAGCCTCTTTGCGCTCCACTCTCTCTACTATCTCTGAATAAGATCTGATCATAAATCCGTCCTCGATTTTTTCAACTCCAGAACTAACAATTGGCATTATCGTTTTTCCCTATTATTCGCAATGCTCTAAAGTCTAGCGGAAACCTTAAATCTATAAGTATCAATGATGGAATAATAAGATGTTTGCCGCCTCATGCGCGGGTTTGGCGGATGAACCGCGGGTAGAACGCATCCGATAATACTCTGACGACAAAGATAATTGCCAGCAACGGGCAATGTGCAACAGTCGCCTCATTGTCCCGGGAGATGTGTGCCGACGAGGCACTGCATTCGGATACGAGCCTGTGGGAAATCCGGCAGTATGAGAATTACGTGCGGTAATGGGCACAGTAATCTGCAAGGGGTCTCGCGGTAATACACGGTCGGGAATGGCAAGCATGAAGCGGCATTTCAATATCTTTAATATCTAGATCTAGGCGAGTTCGATCTGTCTTTTCTAGAAATTATGGAAACTTGCCCGATGCTGATCAGTTATAGCTTAAGGAAGATCAACCGATGATTATTCGATTGTCGGAGGAATCAAAATTATGCAGCCAAAAAATGAGGAATTGTTGAAGTTTGAGGGGATCATCTCTGAGCTGAAAAGAAGAGATATTGTCGTATTGACGCACCGCCCAACTCGATGGGGATATGTTGTAGATGCCGTAATTCCTTCTGAAAAAGTGGTCATTTTGAAGATGCCGGACTTTTTCAAATTCGGTGTGGCCATGAGGATGCTCCAGGATCTGACAACCAAACTTAACGGCGATGGATATCAAGTTTTGATGATGCCCAGGAGAAAGATGAATGCAGAGCAGATAAGTGCCTTCTGTGATGAGATCTCAGTTAAATCGCCTGTTTTGGCGGCTTAATGCCGAGGCTTGAATCAATTTGCTTAGTGTCCCTTAGTATCCTAGAATTATTAAATTTTTTTCCATCATACTCTGAAATTGATCAACTCCGAAAGAGTCCATACATATATTTTTATATTCGTGGGGGGTGAGAAATATTATGGCAAAATATGTGGATGGATTTGTATTAGTCATTCCAAAAGACAAAACTGAAGAATATAAAAAAATGGCTAGTGAAGGGCGTGATGCGTGGATTAGACATGGTGCGCTTGCGTATTATGAATGCATAGGCGATGAACTTACGCCAAAAGAAATGGGTGGCGAGAAGCACCTGGAATTTACAGAGCTCGCAAAAGCAAAAAGTGATGAAACTGTATGGTTTTCGTTTATTGTGTTTAAATCAAAAGAACACCGGGATGAAGTAAACAAGAAAGTGATGGATGAGATGAGTGAGAAATACAAGGATCACAAAGATTTTTCTATGCCATTTGATATGTCACGAATGGCGTACGGCGGTTTTGAAGTCGCTGTAGAGGGATAAAAATATCCAAAGGAAGGGAGGATAATCAGTCATAAGTGTCGCAGCAGCATATGGTTCATTGCTAGCCTTTCTTGCCATAATACCCTCCCTAAAATATTCCCTTCGGAGGAGATTATAACACAATCCATTATTAATACTTATAAGACAATAAAATACATTCGGGACTCTACAAGTTCCCTTTTGTATGGCAATCCTTTTGATCGATGATTCTCCATCAATGCCAATTGATGGCCTGGCGCATGCGGTGATTTTCCTATGAGTGATGTCATAAAGTCGTATCTGGCGGAGATTGAAAAAGAGCTTAAGACGGGTAGGGCGACGGAGCATACCTATCGCCCTGCTCTGAAGAGGCTGATTGAGTCGCTGGACGGCAGGATCAGCGCCACCAATGAGCCGAAGCGGGTGGAGTGCGGAGCGCCGGATTTCGCCCTTCGCCGGGATGCGTTATCCATAGGCTATGTGGAGACCAAGGACCTGGGAAAATCGCTGGATGAGGCGGAGGACTCGGAGCAGCTGGAGCGCTACAAGAAGTCCCTGCCCAACCTGATTCTCACCGACTACCTGGAGTTTCGCTGGTTTGTGGATGGACAACCGCGCAGCAGCGCCCGCCTGGGCCGGATGGGCAAGGGAGGAAAGATCCTGCCAGACAGGGAGGGCATGGCCCAGACGGGGCAGCTTCTCCAGCTATTCCTGGATAGCCAGGCGGAGCCGATCACCACGCCTCGGGAGCTGTCGGAGAGGGCGGCAAAGCTGGCGCACATCATCCGGGACACCATCATCGAAGCATTCCAGAAGGAGAAGGCATCCTCGGACCTGCGAGACCTGCGGGAGGCTTTTGCCGAGGTTCTAATCCCCGACCTCAACCGCCCGGAGAAGCTGGCGGAGTTCGCAGATATGTATGCCCAGACCATCGTCTATGGCCTTTTTGCGGCACGGTGCAACCACCGGGGGCCGGGGCCGTTCCAGAGATTGGGCGCAGCGCGGGAGATCCCCAAGACCAATCCCTTCCTCAAGAAGCTCTTTGAGAGCATCACCGGCTCCAGCCTGGACGAGGAGCCTTATGTCGATTTCGTGGAGGATCTGGTGGCCATCCTGGCCAACACGGACATGGAGAAGGTGCTGGAGAACTTCGGCAAGAGGACCCGCCAGGAGGACCCCATTGTGCACTTTTACGAGACCTTCCTTGCGGCCTACGATCCCAAGACCAGGGAGCGGCGGGGGGTCTACTATACCCCGGAGCCGGTGGTGCAGTACATAGTCAAGTCCGTTGACCACATCCTCAAGACCCGCTTCGGGCTGGAGGGAGGGCTGGCCCACACATCGGATACAGCTACTTATGATTATGAGACGATCAAATTAGATGAAAATGGAAAACCGGATAGAAGCAAATTGCCCGAAGGCCATCGAGAAGAAAAGCCAAAGGTTCTGATCTTAGATCCAGCGTGTGGAACTGGCACTTTTCTTTATGCTGTGACGGATTTCATCAGATCGGAATACATGAAACAATTAAATGCAGGTCTCTGGTCTGCCTATGTTCGGGATCACCTGTTGCCAAGGCTATTCGGCTTCGAGCTGCTCATGGCTCCTTATGCCGTGGCTCACTTCAAGCTGGGGATGCTCCTGGCGGGCTATGATCTGCCCAAAGAGCAGCAGAAGCAGTGGCAGTATGACTTTGAGGCGGAGGAGAGGCTGGGGATCTATCTGACCAACACCCTGGATGAGGCCCCAAGCGAGTGGCAGAAGCTCTTTGGAGCCTACCGCATTTTGAGCGAGGAGGCGAATGCCGCTTCAAGGGTGAAGAGGGACCTGCCCATAATGGTGGTGCTGGGAAATCCGCCTTACTCCGGACACTCTGCAAACAGCAGCTGGGAGATGGTGGGGAAAAAGAAGAGGCTGAACTTCATCGGCCAGTTGCTGCAAGATTACTATTATGTAGACGGCAAGCCTTTGGGGGAAAAGAATCCGAAATGGCTTCAAGACGATTATGTGAAGTTCATAAGGTGGGGTCAATGGAGGATCGAACGGACAGGGAAGGGTGTCTTGGCGCTAATTACAAACCACGGCTATCTTGATAATCCTACGTTTAGGGGAATGCGACAACAATTAATGGCTACATTTGATGAGATCTATATTGTTAATCTTCATGGAAATACAAAGAAGAAAGAGATATCTCCGGATGGATCAGATGATGAAAATGTCTTCGATATCCAGCAAGGAGTCGCAATAGGGATATTTATTAAATCTGGAAATAATAACAATAGATCGTCGAAAATATATTTCGCAGATTTATGGGGCACAAGAGAAGAAAAATATGGGATCTTATCTGAAAACACCTTATCTACAACCAAATGGCAGGAATTAGAACCAGAATCGCCGCTTGTATTGTTTGTGCCACAAATAACAGTCTGCGTTCGGAGTATGAATCTGGCTACAAAATAAGCGACGTTATGCCCGTCAACTCAATTGCCATGAATTCTCATCGGGATCATTTTGCGAGAGGATTTGATGCCTCTACTCTTGAATCAAGATACTTCGACCTCGTTTCTCAAGAAGATCCTGACGAAGAATTAAGAAGTAGATATAATCTTTTAGATAATTCAGATTTTAAATTAACTCATGCAAGAGATCGATTAAGAAAAATAAAAAATTCAAAAGACATCATATTACCTTGTTTATATAGGCCTTTTGATTTTCGCTTCATATTATATGATTCATCGATATTGGATCGACCGAGGATCGAATTGAATTCCCACTTTATAGGGAAACCCAATTTAGGGCTAATAACAACAAGACAGACACGTGAGCCTTTTTCAGCTCTTGCAGCAAATGGTATTTGCGGTCAACATAAGATAGTCGCTAAATATGATGGATCTTCAGTCTTTCCGCTTTATGCCTATGTATCCGAAAAGTTCCTTAGTGTCCTATAAGTATTAATAATAGATTGTGTAATAATCTCCTCCGAAGGGAATATTTTG
>MTKX01001341.1_pt1 | contig 10814 bp, 13 predicted proteins | sample 1042771 | NCBI WGS metagenome assembly MTKX01 (sample SAMN06212183, study PRJNA360534) | anaerobic digester metagenome | biome: Wastewater treatment plant; material: sludge; isolation source: anaerobic digester fed with sludge from wastewater treatment plant | place: Denmark: WWTP Randers ... | reverse complement strand
GATGGTGCCCAGTTTGGTGCCCATCGGGACTTCCACCAGGCCCACGTTGTTGACGTCGCCGGTGAGGGCGAACACTTTTGTGCCCTTGCTTTTCTCGGTGCCGATCGACGCGTGCCATTTGGCGCCGCGCAGGATGATCTGTCCTACATTGGCCAGTGTTTCAACGTTATTCAGAATACTGGGTTTCTGCCACAGGCCTGCCACGGCAGGGAAGGGCGGACGGGGTCGGGGCATGCCGCGTTTGCCTTCAATGGAGGTCATGAGGGCTGTTTCCTCGCCGCAGACAAACGCGCCCGCGCCCTGATAAATTTCGAGATCGAAGTCAAAGCCCGTGCCGAGAATGTCCTTGCCCAGAAGACCTGCGTCTTTCGCCTGCGCAATGGCGACATTCAGTCGGTGAATGGCCAGCGGATATTCCGCGCGGCAGTAAATGTAGCCGGAATGAGAGCCGATCGCTTTGGCCGCGATGACCATGCCTTCCAGAACCGCGTGGGGATCCGCTTCCAGAACGCTGCGGTCCATGAACGCCCCGGGATCGCCTTCATCGGCGTTGCATAAAACGTATTTGACATCGCCTTTGGAGCCGGCGGCGAACTTCCGNNAACTTCCATTTCAGGCCGGTGGGGAATCCCGCGCCGCCGCGGCCGCGCAGCCCCGAATCCAGCATTTCCTGAACAATCTGTTCGGGCGTCATTTCGGTGAGCGCCTTGGCCATGCCGGCATAGCCGTCACGGGCGATGTATTCTTCGATTTTTTCGGGATCGATCAATCCGCGGTTTCTCAGCACCCGCAGTTCCTGATGGGCGAAGAAGGGGATGTCCTGCATGGTGGGAATGGTTTTGTCCGTGCCGGGTTCGCGGTAAAGCAGTTTATCGACGATGCGGCCTTTGATCAGGTGTTCTTCGACCAGTTCGGGGATGTCGGCCGGCTTCAGGCTGATGTAGATGACGCCTTCCGGGTAAACCACCATGATGGGGCCCAGCGCGCAGAATCCGTTGCAGCCGGTTTCGACCACTTTGATCTCTTCGGCCAGTTTTCTTTTGACCAGTTCTTCCAAAAGGGCATTTTTGACGCCGAGGCTGCCGGAAGCCTGGCAGCCCGTTCCGCCGCAAATCAGTATGTGTGAACGAAATACTTTCATGAATCCAATATCCTCCTTAATCATCAGACCGCGGTTCGCATTAGAGCCGCGAGCATGATGAACTGTTTATTTTAAAACTTCAGAGCCTTTGGCCAGCACAAAAGGCGTTTGGATTTCTCCCGCCAGAATATGGCGCTTGAAAATCTGCCTCATTTTGTTGGGATTGACGTATTCGTATTTGATCGGCTCGGCATTCAGAACTTCGACGGTTACGAGCGGTTCGCGGCTGCACAGGCCCATGCAGCCGGAGGTGGTGACAATCACGTCCTGCACTTTGGCGGCTTCAATTTCTTCCAGCAGCGTGTCCATCACTTCCTTCGCGCCGGAAGCGATGCCGCAGGTTCCCATATGAACAGTGACTTTGACGCGGCGATCGCCGTCGCGCAAAGACATTTCCTTGTGCACTTTCTCCTTAATTTTTTTCAAATCATCGATGGTTATTTTCGCCATGGGCGTGTCCTCCGTTATCTTTTGATCGGTAATTAATTGTATTGACTCAGGACCTCTTTGATCTTGGCGGGCTTGACGCGCCCGTGAACATCTTCATCTACGACAACGACCGGCCCCAGACCGCAGGCGCCGAGACAGCGGACGGATTCCAGCGTGAACAGGCGGTCTGCCGTCGTTTCCCCTTCTTTAATCCCGAACTGTTTCTGGAGCGCCTCCGCAAGCGCCTTGCCTCCGCGAACGTAGCAGGCGGTGCCCAGACAGACGCGAACCGTGTGCTTGCCGCGCGGGGTCATGGTGAAGAACGAATAAAAGGTGACAACGCCATAGACGCGGCTCAGCGGCAGATTCAACCCGGCGGCAATTCTTTTCTGCACGGACATCGGCAGGTATTCCAGGCAAACCTGCGCTTCTTCGAGAACGGGAATCAGGCCGCCCGCTTTTCCCTTGTGCTTGTCAATGATGCTGTCTAACTTTGCCACCTGCTCCGGAGTGAACTTTTTCAACAACTCTGTATCTTCAGCTTTCATGTACGTCCTCCTCAAATCTTCGCGGCGCGCTAGGCTTCCGGTTTTAACTCCTGCAACCCTTCTTCCATTGCGCCCCGGATATATTTTATGATCTCAGGATGGTTAATTGGTACATCCTCGATTTCTTTGCGGATTTCACGCGTATCCATCTCAAACTGCCGGTCATTATGCCTGTGTTTATAAAAAAAATCAATATCAGAATTAGAAATAATGAGAATAATTATTATGTTAATTATAGCACCCAGAGGCTGCCGGTCCAAATGACGCAGGCCAAACGTGGCCTTTACCGTAGTGCCGCAATTTTCTTCAGAATTTACTTGAAAGACACCGCCGGAGCGCTCCGCGGCGTCTCTCAGCAGGGGCAGACCCAGACCCACGCGACGGACCGTTTTGGTCGTATAAAACGGATCCAGCGCTTTTTGCAGGACGTCCTTGGCCATGCCGTGCCCGTCGTCGGTGATTTCAAGCGTCAGCAGATCGTTTATGGAATCTTCCTCAATGAAGATTTGAATCAGCTTCGCGCCCGCGCGCACGGAGTTTTCGGCGATGTCCAGGATATGATCGGCCAGCGTCAGCATTGCTTCTCCAGAATTTGGCGGCCGTTTTGTCCGAAGACGGCCATTCTGATTTCTTCAAAGGTCGCCTCTTTCAGAAGGATGGGGGTGGTGGATGTTCCGATGTCCTTTAGAAAATGGGCGTCGGAAGACGTTACAAAGGGGTACCGGGCAAGCTCGGCATACCGGATGCGCCCTTCACGCATGCCCATGCGTTTGGAGATTTCCAGCGCGTCAAAATGCGAGCTTTCGTCGATGAAGCCGAGCTGGCTCAGCACGCTGAAGCTTTCCCGGTCGATGTGGGCGGGGACGGCGAGTCCCCCCAGCCCGTGAATGATGTCCACGATCGCATCGATGGGAAGATCCGTAGCGCCGATGAGGAGTTGGTTGTTGAGCCCCTCCACTTCCCCCCGCTCGTTGACGACGGCCTGCACGCCGAAGCGGTCTTCGTCATTTTCTCCAAACAGGTGCCGATCGACGATCGATTGAAGCTCCAGAAGATCGGACAGGCTCCCGAAGAGCGCCAGCAGGTGCACTTCCTCGCTGGTCGTGATTTCCATGGCCGGAATAATGCGAATGTTTTTTCCCGCGGCGGCCGCCATGACATACGGGACATTGGCGGAAGCGTTGTGGTCGCTGACGGCGATGATGTCGAGATGCCGCGCGAGTGCCCGCTCCACCAGGGCCTTCGGATGCATGTCCAGCTCGGCGCAGGGCGACAGGCAGGTGTGAATGTGAAGATCGCAGTTATAAATTTTCAGCATGGCTTCTTGCATCGCTCCTGGCGGAAGCGCCCCTGAGGGGGATCGCCTGAAGGTCGCGGGGCAGAGGGGGGAAGGGGGGCTGGGTTTTCGCTTCGGCCCCTTTCCCGGGCGGGGAAAAGAAGGCGCCTTGCAGGAATCATTCGCCGCGAACGGCCGGGCGGCTTCGGCGATCAGCTTCCGGATGTCAGCAGATTGTAAATCCGGCCCGAGAGCTCAAAGGCCGGCAGGTCGGACACCAGGATGGGAATCTTTTCCGCCTCGGCTTTTTCCAGTGTTTCCCTGGCCGGTTCGCAGGCGTTGATCAGGATGATGCCCGCGAGCTCCTTGAGGCTGGCGACGGCGACAATGTTCTGGTGCACCTGGCGGGTGATCCAGATATAGCCCTCTTTGGCGTTGCCCATGACATCGCTTAAGAGGTCTCCGGTGTAGCCGCCGGTGACGTTTTTGCCCAGGCTCTCCCGGCCGCACTTAACCTCCAGCCCCAAAGCCGCGCCGATTGCTTCAATGTTCATACACTAACCCTTTATTTCAAGTTGATGGCGTTTGAATGGTCATTTTCAAATGCGTACCCTTGCCGACCTCCGAGGCGATGTGGAAGTCGTCGGAGTAATTTTTGATGTTGCAAAGCCCCATACCCGCGCCGAAGCCCATTTCCCGGATTCTGTGATCGGCGGTGGAGTATCCTTCCTGCATCGCCAGATCGATATTGGGAATGCCCTGGCCTTCGTCGATCACATCGATGAGCACCGCGCCGGGCTTGACCGTCAGGTTTACGACGGCTTTTTTGGCGTAGGATACAACATTGATTTCCGCCTCGTACGAGACGATGGCGGCTTTCCGGACGATGTCTCCGGGAATGCCCAGTTTTTTCAGAATGGATTTGATGCTGGTCGACACAATGCCGGCGGAATTGAAATTGCCGCCTTCAATCTGAAAACTTTCCGAATAGAGGTTTGCTTTAGTTTCGCCCACTGGTGGTTTCAACTTTTGGCAGGCAGCCGACGATTCCTTTCATGTAGAGACGCCCCGCCGTTTCAAAGAGGATGTATTTTGTGGCCAGAATGGGGATTTTCAGTTCGCTGGCCAAAGTGATCGTTTCGGAAGACGGCTTTTTCCCCCGCACCAGAATAATGGCGGCGATGTCCAGCACGTTGGCGGTCCGGATCACCTGGGTGTTGGTCAGGCCGGTCAGGAGCAGGCTGCCCGCCTTGGCGAAGGCCAAAACGTCGCTCATCAGGTCGGCGCCGAAGGCGGTTTGTACTTCCAGGTCAAGGCTGTCTTCGCCGACAATGATTTCCGCGTCCAGAATATCTCTCACTTCACTCAGTTTCAAAGGCTGCTCCTCGTCAATCCGCAAAATGGTTTACAGGGATCCAACAGTTCCCGCCGCTTTCGTTTCCGGAAAACCGCAGTCTTTTTATCATGGCTTATGACCTTCGTCAATAAGATTAAATGGCGCGGCGCTTTCGTTTTGAAGAGGCGGCGCCGGGGATTCGGGGCTCTGTTTTCGATGACTCGTAACCCCGTGCGATGTAAAAAGCGGCCAGGTCGAAAAAAATGGTCATGCGACGCTGCAGCTCGAAGGTCGCGTAAAGGCCGAGGTTCTTCTGCAGCGCTCCCCGGGCCAGCGCGACGTCCCAGATATGCTTCCGGATCAGGCTCAGCGCGCTGAGCGCGCTGCTGAGGAGCGTTCCGGCCTTTTTTCTCTCGCGGCCCAGCTTGATGTAGAAATTCCGGATGTGCGGCGCTCCGTAGGCGTCGCCCATCCAGAGCGTGATCTGCGAAATAATCCGGTCGCAGATGCCGTGGAGCACCGGGGGTTCGTAGCGGCGGTATTCTGCGGTGGACGGGTTGGCGGACACGTCTTCGATCCATTGCCGAATGATGGCCTCCCGGTTTTTCAAAAGGTTGCCGATCAGACGCCGGGTCAGGGAATTGGCGCGCTTCGCGTTGCGCAGCGATGGATTGGAGCGCTTGTCGACGGCGTCCAGGATGGCCCAGTAGTCTTTTTTGCTTTGAATGTAAGCCGTGACGGCGCGGCGGTTGGAGCGGAACGCGAGCGGCGGGATGCGGTCGATCGGAAAAAACTTCGCCTGCGCGCTGTCGTCGCCAGCCGCGACTTTCCCGGCGGTCTTTTCCACGACAAATGTCAGAAAGAGCAGGTCGCCGTAAAACCGGCTTTTGTAGGAATCAACGTCCAGAAGCCTGCTGATCCGGCCCCGAATGCCGGTTTCCTCGCCCAGTTCGCGCAGGACGGCCTCTTCGATGTTTTCTCCGGCTTCCGCGAATCCGGTCGGGAGGCACCAGCGGCCCTGAAACGGCGCCCGGTCGCGCTTCACCAGCAGGATTTCCCTCGAGACATCCACGATCGCCGAGACCACCGGCAGCGGATTGTCGTAAAAGAACGAGCGGCATTCGGAACAGAAATCCCGCCAAACCGAATCTTCTTTTTTCTTCGCGACCGGGCCGCCGCAGTACACGCAGAATTTCCGTTGTTTCTTCATGGAGCTTCCTTTGATGAACGGGGATGTGAACAGATGAAAATCGCGTCGTCCTTTCACATGGACAGCGTTTGACGGCCGGCCGCCATGCCGGCAAGCGCCCGGGTCAGATCGGGGAGGATGATGTCTGCCGCCGGCGGCGTTCCCGCCAGAAAAAACGGGCGCTTGAAGCGGTAGTAATCGATGAACGCCCCGATGTCCTGCGGGGGAAAAACCAGTGTATTGGGGAAATCGATTTGCCGAATCTTCCCGAAATGAGGGGCCAGAAGCGCCTTGCCGTTTTCCGCCGAGAACGCCTTTAGAATTTCTTCAATGGGCAGGACATCGTCCGGCTGGATGATCCGGCGGGCCTTCAGGATGCTCCGAATGACGTCGATCAGTTCGCGCATGTTTCCGGACGCATGCGTGATCGTGATGAATAGGCCGTCCGGCTTCAGAATACGGGCAATGTCCGGAAGAACGTCCAAAAAAAAGTAAAGGGCGAAGCTGCAGAGAATCAGATCGGCGTCCGACGGCGGAAAGCCGGCGATTTGATGAACGCCGTCGCTGGAGAACCGCCCGGCATAGCCGGCTTTTGCGCAGGCCTCCAGAAAAAACGGCTCATATTCGGGGATGATGTCAAGACCGGCAATGCGGGCCCGCGGATGAAGACGGCACTTGAGCGCGCCGGTGAAGGAGCCGAACGCGCATCCCAGTTCCAAAACATTCCGGCACGAGGTCAGATCCGCCCCGGCCAGGGCCGTCTGCCGAATATCATCCGGGTTGGTGGAACAGCGCCGGATAATCCGTTCCATTTCCCGATGGTTCAGCACATCGCGAAAAACCTCACGGATTTTTTTGTCATCGGAAGGATCGGCCATGTTTTCCCCTGCAATGCCGGCATGCGGGGCGGGTGTTTGCCGCNNGTATTTGCCGCCTGGTTGCGCGCGCCCGGCTAGAGTTCGATGTCCAGGCCGTCATAGGCCAGGTCGATTTTAAGACTGGACGAACCGTCGAGGATTTTGAGATAGGCGCGGGTATCCTCCAGAAACCGGTCCAGCGCGTCGTCGTCAAAGGTGTGCTCGTTGTGAAAGCGGCACAGGCGCCGGACACCGGCGGCCGCCGCCATTTCGACGCCCAGCAGATTGCTGGAATGGCCCCAGTTCTCCTTGGTGTCCACGGCGTCCAGGAAACGGTATTGCGCATCGAAGATCAGCAGGTCTGCATTTGAAAAAAAAGAGAGGAACCGCTCGTACTCCTCCCTGCCGCCGTCCTTGTGCTCCGAGTCGGTGGAGTAGACGACGGTCCGGCCGTCTTTTTCAAAGCGGTACCCGTAGGAGTCTCCCGGATGGTTCTGCCTGATGCAGGCGACCTTCATTCCGGCAATGTCGTATTCGCTTTCAGGCTCAAGGGTGTGGAAGCGGATGTCGGCCTTCATGGCATGAAAACCGACGGGGAAACAGGGTTCGCTCTGCTGGCGGATAAAGATTCGTTCAAGATCCGCATGGCCCCCGTAGATATGGATGCGGTGGCCCGGCAGGTAGGCGGGCGTGAAAAAGGGAAAGCCCTGNNGGGAAAGCCCTGAAGGTGGTCCCAGTGAGGATGCGACATCAGCAGGTGGAAAACGTTCGGCAAACCGGGCTGCCCGGCGGCTTTCGCCTTCATGTAGGCGCCGCCGAAATCCCGAAGCCCCGTCCCGGCGTCGCAAAGGACATATTCTTCCGCGCCGCAAAGTTCGACGCATGCCGTGTTTCCGCCGTAGCTTGCCCGGACGGGGAAGGGGAGTTCGTTGTGAACGAAGGCTTCGATGGCCTCGTCCGTCTCCAGAGAATGGGTGCGGGAGGCCCGGATTGCCTTTACGATTTTCTCCTCGACGGCCCCGGCGGTGATCGAGGCGGGCAAAGATCCTCTTGTCCCCCAGAAATATACCCGCATCATCCTTCCTCCTCATGGTGTCCGGTATTTCTTCCATGGTCCGCGGTGAAGGCATTTTGTCATATTGCCGCGGGCATCGCAACGAAAATTATCCGTATCGTCCGTTACGACACGGACAGCAGGTATGACCGAAGGTTAACCCCGGCATTGACCAGGTTGAGCTTTTTCCGGATATGATTCCGATGGGTTTCCACCGTTTTTAACGAAGCGTTCAGCGCGGCGGCAATTTCGCCGGTTTTTTTCCCTTGTTTAATCAGGTCCATAATCTGAATTTCCCTGGGCGTCAGGTCCGCGTGAGCGGCAAGAATGTTTTTCAAAAAAGGGGACAAAATCTCCCGGAGATTGTATTCCAGCGTCTGGAGATCGTTTTTGTAGCGATCCTCGAGATTTGCGCCCTTGAGTTTTTTCAAGCACGGAAGGATGAGGTCATGGACGTTGGCCTGCAGCTTCTCTTCGATGTCTTTCTGGTCTTCGTCTCGCTGGTGCATTAAAACGCGCAGCGCGATGTTGGCTTCCTCAAGGCTTTCGGCAAAGCGCTTCAGCTCGTTTTCCGCTTTCTTCCGGTCGGTCACGTCCATGCCGGCGCCCACGATGCACAACCGGTCTTCATCGGACAGGCGCCTTGCGTTGAGCCGGAAAATTCTACGGGTCCCGTCTTTGAAAATCAGCTCCGCCTCGGAGGAGAGCTCCCCGGCGCGCAAAATTTCTTTGACGCCCTCCAGCGCGGCGTTTCTGTGGCTTTGAGGACAAAGGTCCGCAAACAGCATTTCCCGGATTTCTTCGTCCGCATATCCGGTCACGGCCCTCAGATTGTCGTTCCAGCGGAGAAATTTCCCCCGCTCGTCCAGAACAAAGAACAGGCCCGGCAGGCTTTCCGCGACCGTCCGGCTGAAATTCCGCTCATTGATCAGAGATTCTTCCGCCCGCTTGCGCTGAGTGATGTCGTGCGTGACGCAGACGATGCAGATGGTCTTTCCGTTTTTCACAACAGGAGTCGCGCTGGTTTCGATGTGCCGCAGGGTTCCGTCCTTGGCGAAGATGATATAGTCCGACGGCTCAACGGTTTTCCCCTCCAGAATGGAAGCCAGCTTGGCGCTGGCCTGCGCGTAGCAGCCGGGATCCATCACCTTCTTGATTTTCGCAAACGGTTTGCCGACAAACTCCAGCGGATGATAGCCCAGATTTCTTTCGACCGAGGGAGATATGCTCAGTATCCGGAGGTCCGTGCCGAGTATGAAAATGACATCCGACACCTGTTCAAAGCTCAGCCGGTATTTCTCCTCCTGCTCCCGGAGCTCCTCGTTGGCCTTTTCCAGGTCCGCCATTTTCTTTTCCAGCTTGCCGAATAGAATTTTATCGTGCTTGCGAAGAAATTCAATTTCTTCTTTCGCCGGGCCGGGAATTTTTGGTTTGGCCGGTTTTCTTTTTTCCAGCAGTTCGATCAGCAGACGGATCAGAATATGCGGCTCCTGGGGTTTGAGAATGAAGTCGTCTGGATCCAAACTCAGGGCCAGCGCCCGTTCCCGGGATCTCGTGTATTCGGCGGTGTAAAATACAAAAGGGATGGACCGGAGCGTTTCGTCGAGTTTCCATTCCCGGCAGAGGGTATAGCCATCCATAACCGGCATCAGGATGTCCGAGACAATGAGATCCGGAGGGTTGAGGCGGGCCATGGCCAGGGCTTCTTTGCCGTTTTCCGCCATGGCCGTTTCCAGGCCGTTGGCGTTGAGCAGGGCTTCCAGCAGAAACAGGCTGCCCGGTTCATCGTCCACCATCAGTATTTTCTTTTTCATGGCCGCCTCGACGGGAATTCTTTCGCGGATGATCCAAGATTATCTAAAGCTTTTTTCGGGTGGAGGCAAGATAAAAATCTGAACAGATAAAATCCGAACAAGCGCCCCCGGGCCTGCCGGAAAGGCTTTTTAACGCTCCGAACACGGGCGCCGGGCTTGCTTTTTGGCTTCCGTCAGCAATATCCATTGATGAATTTTCAGAAATATGCCAGATTACCGCCCATCATCATGGAATCAGCGATTCGGCGCCGTAAAATCGGTCGGCGTACGGCGGTCCGGGGCGGCATGACGCGGGACCGGCGGAAAAGGGCTTTTCGGCGCGCCGACGCCGCTGACATGGAGCGCTGATGGACGATTGTCGCGTGCAGCTGGCCAATCTTGTGGACTCCCGGGACCCCAAAGCCGTTCTTGAGGAAATTCATGTGATTGCCGGTCTGATGGTGCCGCGGTTTGATTTTGCGCCTTTCGACCGGGCCTATTCGGACGTGGTCCGTCTCTTTCGCGGCGAATATCCGTCCTATCGCTCCTGCAACGTCCAATACCATGATCTCGGCCATACCCTTTCGGTCACACTTGCCGTGGCCCGCCTGATGCACGGAGCCGTGGAAGCCGGACAATCGCTAACCGAAAAAGACCTCAACATGGGTCTCATCAGCGGCCTCATGCACGATACCGGCTATATTCAGGAAATTGCCGACCGGCAGGGGACCGGGGCCAAGTACACGCAGGTTCACATCAGCCGCAGCATCTCGTTTCTTCAAGCCTATTACCGCGGCAATCCGGCGTTCCAAAACGATCTGGATTCGTTTCGGGATATTTTGCTGTGCACGGGGCTCAACACCCGTGTGGACGCCATCCGGTTTGCCGGCGCGACGGTTGAGCTGCTGGGGAAAATCCTGGGCACGGCGGATCTCCTGGGGCAGATGGCCGATCGCTACTATCTGGAAAAGCTGCCGGAACTCTACGAGGAGTTCGCGGAGGCCGGCATCACGACCTTTTCCAGCCGGCTGGATCTTTTGGATAAGACGCAGGGGTTTTACCGGATGACACTGAAGCGTTTTGAAGATGAACTGGGAAACGTGCAGCGTTTTTCCCGCTGCCACTTCAGGAAGCGCTGGGGCATTGATGAAGACCTCTATATTCAGAGCATTGAAAAAAACATGGCGTATC
>MTKX01000345.1_pt2 | contig 10817 bp, 8 predicted proteins | sample 1042771 | NCBI WGS metagenome assembly MTKX01 (sample SAMN06212183, study PRJNA360534) | anaerobic digester metagenome | biome: Wastewater treatment plant; material: sludge; isolation source: anaerobic digester fed with sludge from wastewater treatment plant | place: Denmark: WWTP Randers ... | reverse complement strand
AATTTGAAATAATCTGATGTGTCGCCTATCAGGATTGCGCCTTTGAGCTTATTGCCTTCGCGGAAGTATTTTTTGAAAATGTCTTTTTCATGGAAAACTTCCACAGTGGTTGAAGGCGTCATCGAGAAATCGCCTATGGAAGCGACATCAATGCCCGCTGCTTTGATTCTGGCGCCGATGACACTTCCTTGATAATCGACATCCTGGCCAATCATCGCAAGACCTGCAATTTCTCCTTGCTCTTTTGCTGCCGACCATACACCATACATCTTGCCTTCAAACTCAGAACAGTCGCCGGCAGCATAGATATGGGGAACATTTGTTCTCATTTGATGATCTATGGTGATGCCGCGACCTGTCGCTACCTTCGTGCCTTTCAAGAATGCGATATTGGATCTGACCCCAGCGGAGATGATCGCCATGTCGGCCAAAATACTTGTGCCATCAGCAAAAGCAAGGGTCAATCCGTTTTTCTCATTCGAGATGGAAGCTGTCTGCTTCCCAAACAGAAATTTTAGCCTCTTTTGAGAGAGCAAATCTCTTAGAATGGCTGCTGAATCTTGATCGAGTTGCTTCGGCAGAAGCCAGCCATAAAATTCGATAATTGTTGTGTCCATGCCGCGTTCGACAAGCGCAAATGCGGTATCGATTCCCAGAAGGCCTCCTCCGATGATTGCGGCACTTTCGCTATGTTGCGCTGTGGCAATGATGTGGTCTGCTTGCTCCTTGGTCCGGAGCGCGTAGACTTTTTCGAGCTGCGGTCTATAAAAAGGAGGAAATGAAGGAGATGCGCCCGAGGCTATGAGCAACTCGTCGTAGCTGAGGGAGCCAAAAGAGCCATAAAGTACTTGATGCTCAGTGTCGATAGAGGAAACGCTTAGACCTTTCAAGAGCTCAATATTGTTCTTTTTATACCATGCTTCATCATGGATTAGTATTTTTTCAAAAGCCGTTTTTCCAGATATAAATTCCGTAAGCCTCGGCCTCGCATAGAAAAATTGATTCTCATCTGAAAGCATGGTAATGTTGCTTTCTCTATCGTGTTCTCGAATTACTGTTGCCGCAGAATTCGCTGCTATGCCATTCCCGATGATGATTATTTTCATTGAATCCGATCCTTTTCTATCAATATAGAGCAATTGATCGAAATGGCCAAGCAGCTTTCGGAAGAATTGACATTCGATCTGAACAAAAGCTTGTATGAGGATTTATCGGGCTTGAGCAGGCCAAAATATGCTAATATACTTTGTATGAGCCAATAAAAGCTAAATTTACTTTTGATGGAGGTAGCGTATGAACAGGGCAAGAGAGAAGACTTTTATTCGTATAGCCGCGATTGTCATGGCATTTACCTTGCCTATGATGATAATCGCTGCGGAAGATTTGCCTATTCTGACGGGGAAGGTCATTGAAGTCCAGAAATATGGCAACCTTACTATGGATCTCAAACCCAAAGACCTCTACGATGTTGGCTTCGAGCTTGGGGATATCTTGAATGTCACGGTAGGAGATGTCTCGCTCAAGATTCCTTTTTGTACATCTTATAGCGATGTCGATACGGGCAGCCTTGTGGTGCGCGATGATCAGAAGAATAACTTGCTAGTTGTCGCAATCAATATGGGCAATTTCGCAACAAAATATAATGTCAAGGCTGGAGATACGCTTTCTTTCTCACTGAGTGAAAAGGCTGGTTATCTCTCTGAGTACCTGATTCGGCAACTCAAGCGCACCAATGTTCGATCCGACTACGCGACCGATTCGATTTTTGCCAACTTCAGGAGCGTTGCAACGACAGGCATAAAGCCTGGCGTAATCTATCGAAGCAGCAATCCAATCAACAATGAGATAGGACGAGCCGCCTATGCAGACGCACTCTGCAGGGCTGTGGGAATACAAACCGTAATCAATCTATCCGATTCCAAAGAAGACATAGCTAAATACCTCTCTGCTCCCGGAATCAAATCCGATTATTACAGGTCTCTCTTAGATTCGGGAAAGGTCGTTGCGCTCAACATGGGAGTGGATATCCTTGGTGCGGATTTTGCCGCAAAATTCGCCGAAGGAATTCGCTTTATAATCGCCAATGATGGGCCTTATCTAATTCATTGCACCGAAGGTAAAGATCGAGCCGGCTTTGTCAGTGCTGTCCTAGAAGCATTGATGGGTGCGGATCTACAGGAAATCGTCGCCGACTATATGAAGAGCTATGAGAATTACTACGGTGTAAAAGTGGGCAGCGATCAATATGATGCAATTGCAAAGAGCAATATTGTCGCCTCATTGACCACTGCGATGTGCGGACTTACTAAGGACATCGATATATCCGGCATCAATCTTTCCAAATTTGCGGAATGGTATCTTTTGAGCATAGGACTCAAACAAGGCGAGATAAATGAACTCAAGGCAAAGCTCTCTGCCGAGCCTATGGTCAAAGAGCCTTGGGTCAAAGGCAAGGTCACACAGATCGAGAAATATGGGCACGCCCTCGCCGATATCACCATACAGGATTTTAATAACCTTGGTTTTGCGTTTGGTGATCTTGTAACGGTGATCTTCGACAACGGTTTTGTGCTAGAGGCGCCATATCTCGATGGGTATTATGTTAACGCCGGAGATCCGCTCGTTCGTGCCTATCCTGGTCATACAAATATCGCCGTGTGCATTAACTATGGAAAGCTGAACGAAGTGGCTCAAGTAAAAGTAGGCAGCGGCTTTATCATTATGCTGAGCAATCCAGGAGCCTATCGAACGCAATATGAAATTCGCAAGCTGGTACGCTCCAACAAAAGAGAAGATTATGCTTCCGATGAAATATTCGCTAATTTCCGCAATATTGCCATAGGAAATATTGCGGAGGGTGTCCTCTATCGCAGCTCGAGCCCTATCGATAATCAGCTTGGAAGGGCGGCCTACGTTGATAAGCTGATCGAAGAGGCAGGCATCCAGACGATAGTCAACTTGTCGGACTCTGTGGATGCAATGAAGACCTATCTTGCGGCCAAGGATTTTGCATCGCCTTATTATGCAGAGCTTGCAAAGAATAATAAGGTTATTTTCCTCAATATGAATCTGGCTTATGGAAGTGAAGAATTCAGGGCGAACGTAGTAAAAGGCCTTGTTTTCATGGTCGAGCATGATGGTCCATACCTTGTACATTGCACCGAAGGAAAGGACCGCACAGGCTTTATCTCCGCGCTATTAGCGGCGCTGATGGGTGCAACTAAGGATGAGATCGTCGCCGATTATATGGAGAGTTACATCAACTATTATGGAGTCGAACCTGGTACCGAGAAGTACAATCTGATTGCTCAGGATGTACTCGATATGCTTAAGGTGATTACAGGAAACAGCGATCTCGAAAAAGCCGACCTGGAAGCCGGAGCGCGGAATTATCTGATTTTGGGAGGTATGAAGCCTGCACAGATCGAACAGTTGATGAATAAGCTCTCGAAACCTTTAAGCTCATTGGAAAGTTTGGAATTCACGGCATTTTTCTTGGCTAGGATTGACGAATATTTGATGATTGCTTAAGAAGGTTTCTTGTTTTGAAGAAGAAGGGAAGCGCGATCAGCTGGCCAATCATAGAAAAAAGGACAAGAGCGAGCAAGGATCTTTCGTATAGTAAGCCCATGATCCAGCTTCCCGCAAACCAGAAAGCCCCGAACCCTGCATTGAAAATGCCAAAGGCCGTGCCTCGACGTTCCTTGGGTACAATCGTTGTTACGGCTGATTTTAGTATAGATTCCTGAGCGCCCATGCCAATACCCCATAGCATTATGCCTGCAATGGCGCCACCGGGGGTCCCCACAAGAAATATAAATGGCGCAAAAAACAAGGCAAGAGCCGAAGAAATGATTATTGCCGTAATTCCTCTTCGATCGTACATTCTGCCAAAATATAGCGCCGAGAGGGCATCGATACCCATAGCCACCGAGTACAGGACAGGGACCATATTATCCGGTAAGAGTTCTGTCTTTGTCATATGAAAGGCCATGAGAGGAAAATCGGCAAAGCCAAGGGCGAGAAATCCGATCCCTACAAGATAGTACCAATATGCTGAATTTAGGCCATTTTGAGGCAAGGTTTGTTCATTTGGCTTCTCGAATTCCTGCGGTTCCGGATAGTTCTTTCTTGCAAGCAAAAGCAAGATCAATGCAACAGCTGCAGGAATAGCAAGAAGGGCAAAACTGAGCTGGTACGCCGAAATCTTATTATCGTTCCCTTTTAGTGTGAGAACAAGAAAGAGCATCAATGGTCCTGCAAAAGCACCGAGCTGATCGAGTACTTCCTGGAGAGCAAAGCCCTTGCCCGCTCCGACTTCTGTGGCAGCAAAGGAGACAATCGTCGTCTTTGCGGGATTTCTTATAGCCTTTCCAAAGCGCTCGAGAACAATGAGCACGCAGGCATATATCCAGCCAAAGCCAGGCGCCAATGCTAGCGCAGGTATGACTATCAGGTTGATTGAATAGCCAATTATTGTAATGAGCCAGTATCGCTTTGTCTTGTCGCTTATATAACCCGTTACAAGACGCAGAGCATAGCCAATGAATTCTCCAAGGCCCGATACAAAGCCCACTGTCGATGCTGAAGCGCCCAATAGTAGCAAGTACGGCCCCAGAATACTCCGTGCTCCTTCGTATGTCAGATCGGAAAAGAGGCTCACGACACCGAGCAACACCAGAAACCTGTAAGCAGCCTGTCTTCTGTTTTTCATGTTAGGTTCCTTCTTGCATAATATCCTGACAAAAGAACCTTGACCAGCTGCTGATCGAAGTATCGGATTCTACAAAATCTGTGGAAACACAATATAGAGAATTCGATTATAGCTCGATTTTGTAATAAGGCTGATCGAGCAGCCTCTTATGTATTGATGACAATTTGGCTGCGCGGCGATATTGACGGAATTTTGTTAGGATGCATCTCTTTTGAACCTTGACAAATATGAAAAGTCGCTTTATCATGATAATAGTCAAAACGTTTTGACAACAAGATTATGGGAGGCTCAATTATGAAATCCAAAAAAGCAAAGGCGATTTTTTTCATGGTTTTCTTTGTGACTTCTTTGATCATCTTAGGAGCGCAACAGAAAACAACTCTCTCTGTGCTGTGGTTCAATGATGCCAATGAATCCGATGTATTTATGGCAACCATGAACGACTATCAGAAGGCTCATCCAAACATCGTCCTCGATATGCAGGTTATACCCTTCAATGATTATGAGAACAAGCTTCGAATGATGATTGCGGGTGGGAATCCTCCTGATGTTGCAAGATTGGCAAGCGCACATGTTCCGCTTTTTGCAACAAGTCTTGAACCTTTGTCTGGCAAGTCCGAATTCGATGAACTAGCAAAATCCTATTTTGATTCTTCTCTGGCGCTGGGCATGGATGAAAATGGTCGAATAATGGCTATGCCAACCGAAGCAACAGCGAACGGGATGATTGTAAACAAGACCTATTTCAAAAATGCTGGTATAGATATTGATAAATTGTCACTTACATGGACATGGGATCAATGGGTAGATGCCATGAAAAAAGTTATCAAAGCAAATCCAAAGGCAAAATATGGCATAACAGTGGATTTTTCAACACATCGATTTGCTACCTTCCTATATGAAGCTGGCGGACGATTTTTGTCGAGCGACGGGAAGTCGATGAATTTCAATACGCCGGAGTCTCTCGATGCGCTAAAATTCTTCAAAATGTTGCATGATGAAGGTCTTGCCCCCAAATCGGTGTGGATGGGCTCGGAGAATCCCCAAGAGCTTTTCCAATCTGGCTTAGTAGCCTGTCATGTGGGCGGTTCATGGCTCATAAATGCCTATAACAAGAATATCAAAGATTTTGAGTGGGCAGCGGTAAGAATGCCAAAACGGAAGATCAATTCCTCCGTGCCTGGTGGCAAATTCATTGGTACCTTCAAGAGCTCAGCTCATAAGAAAGAAGCATTGGATCTCATAGCGGTTTTTTCTGACAAAGCGCACAACGAACAGTACTGCAAAGATACTTTCAACCTGTCCGCACGAAAAGATGCTAATATCAAGTATACCGCAAGGTCCAATGACTTTGCCGTCTTTACTGCGGAACTCAACGTAACCCCTCCCTATACTGCGGACGATTGGAAAAGCGACGCTGTGGCGAAGGTCAACTCCTATGCGCGAGAGCAGATCGTAGAAGGGTTGTTAGGAAAGCAGACAATGGAGCAGACTGCTGCCAATATACAGGCCAAAGGCAACTCCTACTTCTGATAAAATGTTCGTTATTTCTAAATTGACGTAAGAATTTATCTTACGATAGATTTTTAATTGTTTCTGCTGCATGCATTGAACAAGAATGCATGCAGCAGCCTGTTTTTTGTAGAGGATCAATTATTACAGAGAAATAAAGGATGAAATCAAAGCAACGATCTCATGGCACATTCGAGCAAACGCTAGCACCTCTCTTATTTCTTACACCGAATTTGCTGATTTTCTCAATATTCATCATTGTCCCGGCTATCATGGGACTTCGGATGTCGTTTTTTGATTGGAGCATCTTAGAGGGTTCCAGATTTATTGGTTTCCAAAACTTCAAGAGTATATCACATGATTCGATGTTCTGGCTTACTCTAAAGAATACTCTTGTCTATGTTGGTGCTGTCGTTCCTCTTCTGACGGTTTTCGCTCTAGCTCTAGCGTTGCCTCTGTCCAAGGAGGATAGAGGCATGGGTGTTTTTCGTGTCATCTATTATATACCGACCATGCTAAGCATGATTGTAGTGGGCATTTCCTGGCGATGGCTCCTGGGCTATGATCTTGGCATTATCAATTATGTAATTAGCCTGGCGGGAGGAAAGCCCGTACCATGGCTTACTAATAGCACAATGGCCAATATTTGCCTCATTTTTGTAACGCTTTGGACAAGGGTAGGATATTTTATGATGATGTTCGTGGGTGGACTTCAAGCGATTCCCGTAACCTATTATGAAGCTGCTAAAATGGATGGGGCAGGGAGATCGACTATTTTCCGACGGATCACGCTTCCACTTTTAAGTCCTACCATTCTTGTCGTCGTAGTGCTTGCCACCATCGAAGCCTTCAAGGCATATGAGCTCATTTTTGTGATGACTCAGGGCGGACCCGGAACATCCACCAAATTCATTGTTCAGTATATCTATCAGGTTGCCTTTCAAGAGGACAAAATGGGATATGGCGCTGCCATGTCGGTAATTCTTCTTATTATAATTGGAATATTCACGGCTCTTCAGTTCAGCATCCAGAAGGAGGAATATACCAATGAATAGAGCACTCAAATATATACTGTTGATAATAGTCTCAGGTATATTTCTATTCCCTATTCTATGGGTCATTATCTCTTCTTTCAAACCTCAATCAGAGCTTTTTACTTATCCACTGACCATTCTGCCTCACAAGGCAACGATTGAGAATTATGTCAACGCATTTGCAAGTGGTGATTTTATCACCTATTATGCAAATTCCATTTTTGTCTCTGTTGCTGCAACATTGCTTACCATAACAATAAACGTTATGGCAGGTTATGCTCTTTCCAAGTTCTATTTCAAAGGTCGAGATCTGATTTTCTATATCATGATTAGCACGCTGATGATTCCTTTACAGGCGATTATGATACCAATTTTCTTGCTTCTGAAAGAATTAGGTTTGCTAAATTCTCTGTGGGGAATCATCATTCCTCCTGCTGCAACTCCGACCGGTGTATTTCTTGCCCGTCAATACATTCAGACAATTCCAAATTCGTATATCGAGGCGGCACGGATGGATGGCGCAAGCGAATTGCGCATTTTTTTAAGGATCATTGTACCATTAGCTCAGCCGATTATCGCGACAATTGCAATCTTTTCTTTCATGTGGCGATGGAATGACTTTCTTTGGCCATTCATAGTTATTTCATCTAAGAGAAAAATGACTTTGCAGCTTGCACTAGCCAATTTTGTGGGGCAATTCCAGATAAATTGGGGCAATCTACTTGCAATGACCGTAGTGACAATGATACCTATGATTGTTGTTTTTCTTGTCTTACAGCGATACTTTGTCCAAGGGCTCAGCGCCGGCGGAGTAAAGGCATAAATATGCTATATGTCATAAAAAATCTCAGTTCATATCATCTCGAAGGTTCTAAAGCCATATTCTCGGGCGAGAATGGTCAGCTCGAAATAGTGATCTATGCTTCCAATTTGATTTCGATTTTTTATGTTTTCGATGAGTCAATTATGCCGCCAGAGATGAGCATTCCTCATTCGACATTGCTTTCCCTAAATGATCTAGACGATGCTATATCCTGGGATTGTGTCATTGAAAATGGCTTTCAGTATGAGCTAAAGCATGGCTCAACAATAATTTTGATAGACAAGGCGACGAGCAGGGTTGATCTTTATGAAAACAACGTGCTCTTTCACGGAGGCGAGATTGGCCATAAGGACCTGGTGGTTCCGCAGTATCCTCTTCGAGTGCAACTGGGAGATACACCATCCAATGGAAGGCAGGATATATATGGCAAATTCAATTTTCGCCTTGAACAAGAGGATGCCTTTTTTGGTTTAGGAGAAAAGACCGGAAAGCTCAATAAGCGAAATCGACTATTCAAATTGTTCAATAGAGATGCGCTCGGCTACAATGCCGAAACAAGCGATCCGCTCTACAAATCAGTGCCTTTCTTTATTAGGACCAATAGAGTTCTCAATAATATGTGTGGCCTCTATTTCCCAAATTTGCGAGTCGATGAAGTCAATTTTGGAGTCGAAAGCGAATTCTATTACGATGTCGTTCTGTCATCTGGCCCTTTTGGATATTTTCTGATAACAGGCAATCATTATAGAGAAGTCTTAACCTCATACTGCAAAATCTGTGGCCTGCCAGCTCTTCCTCCTTTGTTTTCCTTCGGCTATCTCACTTCAAGCATGGGATATACCGAACCAGATAAGGCCCAGGAAAGGATCCTTGAATTTTTTGCTCGAGTCGAACAAGAAGATATACCCTGCGAAGGCATGTATTTTTCTTCAGGCTATGCAAAAGCCGAAAATGGCGAGCGCTATACTTTTGTATGGAATGAAAAAAAATTCCCCCATGCGGAAGATTTCATTCAGAATCTCAGAAACAGAGGATATCGAATTTGCTGTAATGTAAAGCCAGGCATACTCTTGGATCATCCATGGTATGATGAGCTTGCAAAGGATGGGGTTTTTATACCTGACAATGATGGCTCTCCCCTAAGAAGCTATTATTGGGGCAACAGCGCGTCATTCGTCGATTTTTCCCGAAAAGAAGGTTTTGATTGGTGGGTCAAATCGCTAAAGAAATATATCCTCGAAAAGGGAATTTCGGGAGTGTGGAATGACAATAACGAATTCGAAATCGAGGATAAGTCTCTTCCGATTCAGGCTGTCAAGAATATTTTGCCAATAAAGATGGCGGAAGCATCTTATAGCGCATTAAGGTCCTTATATCCTGGCAAAAGGCCTTGGCTGATCAGTCGCTCCGGATATGCCGGGCTTCAGCGCTATGCCCGCACATGGACCGGAGATAATGTGTCCAGCTATGATACATTCCGCTTCAATATTGCAATGGGGATGAATCTAGGGCTCAGTGGCCTACCATTCTATGGCCATGACATTGGTGGATTTGTTGGCCCAACGCCGAACGAGGAGCTATTGCTGCGTTGGTGCCAGAGTGCTGTCTTTCAGCCACGCTTTGTTATGCACTCATGGAAACCTGATGGGAGCATAACCGAACCATGGCTATATCCAAACCGGCTTTCGGATATCCGCAATTTTATACGAATGCGATACCGATTTTTGCCATATATCTATGATTTAGCAATTCGCGCAAGTGAAACTGGCATTCCAATGGAAAGCCCTGTTGCGCTTGAGTTTCCAGAGGATATTTCGCTTTCATTAGATAGCCTGGATAGGATGGCCGGGGATGCTATTCTTGTACCAGCCCCGCCTGAACAAGGAAAAGACGAAGTATCGGTGCTGCTTCCTAAGGGGATAAATTGGTTTGATCCGATTCATCAAATTATATATGGGGGCGGAGAGAAATTGAGCTTCGATTATTACCCTCATGACATTCAATACTTCTTCAGATGCGGTACGGTAATCCCCACGTTTCATAAAATAGAAGCAATTGGCAAATCTTTTTTAAATAGTTATGAATTCATTGTTATTCCTCCAGCAGAAAAAAGCGATATCGGCCTACTACCTATTGCTTGTATCCATAGCGAAGACGATGGAGAAAGTGATTTTATTCCTGGAAGCCATTGGCGATGGATGATGGAATATACAGTGGAAGGAGAGAATGATTATTGTCTCCACATAGTGCAGACCGAAGGCGTTGCTGATAAATATGATTCCTCAGTCTTTGGGAAAGAATGGCGATTTTGCGTACCCGATGGTTTTATGCTCTATGACAAGAATGAAATGAAAATGGGTACGAGCCTTGTATTTGATCTTGACAAAGCCCCAGAGCACCTTTCTCTTAGAGTCAAGGGAGCCTATCGCAATAAACATAGATAAGATGATATTCTAGATGAATGGTAACTATTCGCGATGTAGCAGAGCATGCAGGAGTTTCTGTCTCGACGGTGAGCCACGCAATTAGTGGCAAACGTCCTATAAGTCAGGTTACGAGACAGAGAATATTTCAAGCAATTGAGCAACTCGGTTATGAGCCCAATCCTGCCGCACGTGCTCTTCGAACCAAGAGCACGGGGGTTATCGGTTTTTTTGCTTTTGACATTACAGAAGTCTTTGCCGCAAGAATAATTCATGGTGTTGAGAGAATAGTTCGTGAGAAGAATTGTTTT
>MTKX01006362.1_pt2 | contig 10857 bp, 12 predicted proteins | sample 1042771 | NCBI WGS metagenome assembly MTKX01 (sample SAMN06212183, study PRJNA360534) | anaerobic digester metagenome | biome: Wastewater treatment plant; material: sludge; isolation source: anaerobic digester fed with sludge from wastewater treatment plant | place: Denmark: WWTP Randers ... | reverse complement strand
CGAGGCGCATTGGATGAAACTATGGAGCGCGAAGATATCGGCATAATTATAATTACCGAGCGCGTTGCTACAATGATTCGGGAAGAGGTCAATGCTTATTTTTATCATAGCCCTTATCCGTTGATTGTTGAAATCCCTGATCGCCTTGGACCACTGGAGGACCGCATTTCAGTGCGAGATGTTGTCCAAACTGCGGTTGGTGTTCGGTTAGAATGAGGAATTATGCCTGATAAAAACGCCACTCTGGAAGCCATTGTAGCTGAAATTCGCCAGATGTCGGATGCTGAAATTGAAGCCATCCGTCAGTCTGCCAGCCGCGAGCAAGCCCAAATTGCTCAACGTTCCCGCCAAGAGGCTGAAAAAATTCGCGCCGGAATTATCAGTAAAGCCCAGCAAAATGCCGAGAAAATTCGCCAGCGATCAGCGGCTCAAACCAATCTTGAAATCAAAAAATTGAATTTGCAATCACGACTTTTAATCACGGCCGAAATCCGGCGTCAATTTGAAGAACGTTTGTTTGCTTTGCGCCAATCGCCTGAATATGCCCAATTGCTGAAAGAGCTAATTGTGGAAGGAATTGTTGGCTTGGGAGTTGATCACATTCTCATTAGCGCTGGCGATCGAGAGCACACCATCCTAACCGATGAATTTCTTAGATCAATTGAGGCATCTTTTAATCCACCGGTGCACCTTGAACTGGAGCCTGTAGTTCTCAATGAGCCGGGGGTCATTCTTTATTCGGCAGATAAGCGGAGGCGATTCGATAACCGCTTATCCCGTTATGTTCAGCGTGTCCTGGAAAAATATCACTGGGAAATTATGCAGAAATTCTCGGAAAATAATTAAAAGAGGTAAACGGTGGCAATAGTTATTGGAAAAGTCACCCGCGTTTTGGGACCAGTTGTTCATGCAATCGCAACTGCTAAGGTTCAGATGCTCGAATTTGTCGAGGTTGGGACCGAACGCCTGATCGGCGAAGTTGTGCGGCTTCACGGCAATCAAATCATCATTCAAGTTTATGAAGATACTACCGGTTTAACGCCCGGAGTAGAAGTGTACGGTTCNNGACGGTGTTCAACGCCCGCTGACGGAAATCAAGAAGGTTTCCGATCAATATATTCATCGTGGCATCAAAGCTCCTGCTCTCGACCGCAATAAAAAATGGTCATTCGAACCAGCTGTAAGTCCCGGTACAATCGTTAGCAGTGGTCAGGTAATCGGGTCAGTAAAGGAAACGGTTTCCATTACCCAAAAAACATTAGTTCCGCCAAACATTTCCGGCAAGGTCATCAGCATTGCGCCGCCGGGAGAATATCGCATCGAAGATGAAATTTGTGTTATCGAAAATGGTCAAATCCGACATACCTTGTCCCTTTTTCAGCGCTGGCCAGTGCGTCAGCCACGACCAATTAAAAACCGTTTGTCCACCAGTCAACCGATTATAACCGGACAGCGCGTTATTGATACCCTTTTCCCGATTGCCAAAGGTGGCACAGTCGCTATTCCGGGTGGATTTGGTACCGGTAAAACTATGGTTGAACACCAGATCGCCAAGTGGTCAGATGCCGATGTCGTCGTCTATATTGGCTGTGGTGAACGCGGCAACGAAATGACTGATGTCCTAACTGAATTTCCTCAATTAATTGATCCGCGCACCGGGCGACCGCTGATGGAACGCACCGTACTGATTGCCAATACTTCCAATATGCCGGTTGCCGCACGTGAGGCTTCGATTTACACCGGCATCACCATTGCCGAATATTTTCGTGATATGGGTTATCACGTCGCCGTTATGGCTGACTCAACTTCGCGCTGGGCGGAAGCTTTGCGCGAATTGTCTGGCCGTATGGAAGAAATGCCAGCCGAAGAAGGTTTCCCAGCTTATTTGCCAACTCGCTTAGCTGAATTTTACGAGCGCGCCGGTTATTTCGAAACTCTCAACCAGGAAACCGGCTCGGTTACCATCGTGGGCGCTATTTCACCGCCCGGTGGTGATTTCTCGGAGCCGGTGACTCAACATACCAAGCGCTTCGTCCGCAATTTCCTGGCGCTTGATCGCGATCTAGCTAATGCGCGCCATTATCCGGCGATTTCCTGGCTCGATTCTTATTCTGATTATGTCGAAATGGTGACTGCCTGGTGGCAGGAGAAAGCCGATCCGGATTGGGCTGAGTTGCGACAGGAAATGCTTGACCTTCTCCAAAAAGAAGCTAAACTTCAGCAGGTCGTCAAATTAGTCGGTGCGGATGTTCTGCCGGAATCTCAGCGCCTCATCCTAGAAGTCTGTACCCTTTTCAAAAACGTTTTTCTCCAACAATCGGCTTACGACCAGATAGATACCTATTCCACTGTTCAAAAACAGGCGAAAATGCTCCGCATCATCGTTACCTTTTATCGGTTATCGGCCGATGTCCTCAGACGTGGAGCTACTCTTTATAAGGTTAAACGCACTAAAACCTTTCGTGCCATTATGAATATGAAATATGAAATTTCCAATGATGAGATTGATAAATTAGATCAAATCTTGGCAAATCTAACCCAAGAATTGGCTAGCCTCAGTCGTCCAAATTTTTAAGGCTTTAGCAAAATGTTGCAAATCAAAAAAATTAATGAATTGAATAAATATAACCAGGCTGAACTCTTGAAATACCGGGAATATATTGGAATTCAAGAAGTTGCTGGGCCACTAATTTGTATCGAAAATATCCATAACGTCGGCTACAATGAATTAGTCGAAATCCGCGATGAACGCGGCGAACCACGCATTGGCCAGGTCCTGGAAGCCAACCAATCCGCCGCCGTTGTTCAGGTTTTCGAAGGCACCACCGGTTTATCATTAGCCGGAACAGCAGTGCGGTTTCATGGCACGCCTCTGCGAATTCCCGTTACCAAAGAAATGTTCGGGCGAATCTTCGATGGTTTAGGACGCCCAATCGACGGTGGACCGGAGCCCTTGACCAATGAATTCTGGGACGCCAACGGTGAATCTATAAATCCAACCGCCCGGACATATCCAACTACTTTTATTCAGACGGGGATTTCAGCTATTGACGGGATGAACACTCTAGTCAATGGACAGAAACTGCCGCTATTTTCTGGCCCAGGTTTATCACACGATCGTTTGACGGCTCAAATTGTTCGTCAAGCTAAAATTGTAGGCCGCGAGGTATCCTTTGCCATTGTCTTTGCCGCGATGGGCATCAAGCACGACATTGCTCAATACTTCATAGATAATTTCCGGGATGCCGGCGTTCTGGAGAATGTCGTAATGTTTCTGTCATTGGCTGATGCTCCGTCGGTTGAACGCCTGATCACGCCGCGTTCGGCTTTGACTATGGCTGAATATTTAGCCTTTCATGAAAATATGCAAGTGCTGGTGGTTATGACCGATATGACCAACTATTGTGAGGCATTACGAGAAATTTCGATTGCCCGCGGTGAAATCCCGTCCCGCAAAAGTTATCCAGGCTATCTATACTCCGACCTAGCTTCGCTTTACGAACGCGCCGGTATGGTAGATAACTCAACCGGTTCGATTACTCAAGTTCCCATTCTTTCGATGCCGAATGATGATATTTCGCATCCTATTCCCGATCTTACAGGATATATTACCGAAGGACAAATCGTTCTGGATCGCGAACTTTTCCAGCAGGGAATTTATCCGCCGATCGCCCTTTTACCTTCTCTTTCGCGTCTGATGAAAGATGGAATCGGGGAAGGTTTGACCCGCGCCGATCATGCGCATTTAGCCAGCCAGCTATTTGCGGCTTATGCCCGGGTGAAGGAGGTGCGTGCTCTGGCTTCCGTCATTGGTGAGGAAGAGCTCAGTGCAGTTGACCACAGTTACTTAAAATTCGGTCTGGCTATGGAAAACAAATTTATTGCTCAGAAAGAAACCGAAGATCGTTCGATTTATGAAACCCTCGATTTAGGTTGGGAGATGTTGTCGCTCCTGCCGCGGGAAGAATTACAACGCATTACTGAAGAAGAAGCCCAGCAGTATCACCATTACCAAAATGAAAATAAATAAATAATTAGTAAAATGGCAACCCGCATCAAACTCGTCCCGACCAAAAGTAATCTGCTCAAATTAAAGCGCGACTTGAGCTTTGCCCAGGAAGGCTATGAACTTTTAGAGCAGAAGCGCCAGGTGCTGGTTTCACAACTGATGGCAATGGTTAATGAAGCGATTGTGGCGCACGAAAAAATGGATACGGCTTTGCGCGAAGCGTATAGTGCTCTTCAAAATGCCATTATTTCCGATGGAAAAAGCACGGTCAAGTCTATGGCGCGAGCAGTTCGGATCAAATCGGATATCCAGATTTACAATCTACGAGTAATGGGTGTGACAATCCCGAAAGTCGAGGTTGAAATAGAGGACGATGCGCCTTACTATAGTGCCGGTAATTCGTCATTCTGGGTTGACGAAAGTATTTTCCGATTTAAACAAATTCTCGAGGTGATGGGACGCTTTGCTGAGTTGCGTGTTTCGCTTTTACGCCTGGCTCAGGAAGTCCGCAAGACCCAGCGGCGAGTCAATGCCCTGGAAAAAATTGCTATTCCCGATTACCAAGAAACTATTAAATTTATTTCAGATTCTTTGGAAGAAAGCGAGCGTGGAACACTTACTTCGATGAAATACATCAAAGAACACCTTGAAAAACGAAAGGATGCCTAATACGCAATCGGGACGTCTCATTTCAAAAATTCTCCTGCTGACTGATGGTTCAGAGGGATGTATTTCGGTTGCCAAGTATGGCATCATCCTTTCAAAAATTACTGGAGCGGCTCTCAAAGCAATTTATGTCGTCAACACTGATTTACTCAAGCAGCTCGAGCGCGCTCGTATCTTTGTAAAAATCGAAGAAGTCGATTACGAAAGTGATCTAGAAGATGACGGTCAAGATTATCTGCAAGACATCACAGAATTGGCCGCTTCCAAGGGCGTTCATCTTGAAACCGAATTATTGAAAGGCATCGTCCATAAAATCGCAATCCAGAAGATCGAAGAATGGAACGCTGACCTCCTGATAATGGGTGAACTTGAGCCAGGTCTGCCCCGTCAGGACATCTCTCACGACGAACTCGGCTTGCTTTTACGTAAAGCGCGCTGTTCGGTGCTCGTAGCTAAAGAGCAGAGGGGTCTTGACGAATTATTTGAAACTTTAACCTGAATTTTGTCAAAGTAAAACGAGGAGCTTTTTTTAAAATGAAACTTTCCAATCTGATTAAGCGCGAGGCGATTGTCGTACCAATTCAGAATACCGAAAAACAATTAGTAATCGAGGAACTACTAGAAGCCGCCGCGGCCACAGGTCAGATTCTTGACCGCGCAAAAGCTTTACAAGCCCTTTTGGATCGTGAAAGCTTAGGCAGTACCGGCCTCGAAAAAGGACTGGCGATCCCGCATGCCCGCACTAATGCGGTTGACGGTCTAGTAATATCACTGGGCGTTGCCCCGGATGGCATAGATTTTCAAGCCGCTGACGGCGGTCTTTCTTACCTTTTCTTTCTATTGCTGGCTTCGGATGCATTGACCTCAACCTATGTTCAGGCTCTTGCATTGATCGCACGCCTTTATCAACAGGATGACTTTCGTCGTGAAATATTGAATGCTACCACTCCTCAAGAGATTATCGCCATTATTCGTAAAGCCGAAGAATAACGTGTGGCTTCGCACCTTAATTTGAGCGACAATATCATCACTATTAAAAACCGATAACAGATAACATTAAAAAGGAGAAACAATGAACACAATAGAAAAAGCCTTGATGCATGGACTATTCGTTCATCTACATCACAATATTGATAAAGTAATTGATTTTAAAAGCTTTCAGGAATTAAACCGCCAGGTCGCTAAAGTTTGGCCAGGAGCATTATTGATCGGCCCGGAAGCTAACGACGATGCCGCAGTTTTTCAAATCCCGGGTATGCCGGGTTACGTAGTGGGTAAAATGGAAAGCCACTGTTCGCCCTGTGTGCCACGGCCGTATGATGCCGCCGCCACCGGTGCCGGTGGTGCGATGCGTGATGTGGTCGCAATGGGCGCTCGTCCTATTTTCCTGATGGATTTTATCGGCACGCGACCACTGGAGCAGGAAGTCATAGTTGGGCCATGCGGTTTTTCGGGGCGTTGCACCTGTGGCAAATGTAAGGTTATGACCAGTCAGGAAAGAGTGAATATTATGGTCAAAGGTTTGGGGGATATGTGCCGAACGATGGATGTTTTTATCATTGGCGGAGGTTTCTCTACTTCTTTCTCCGATATCGTACCGGCTGTCGTTGTTTCGGTTATCGGCAAACTGGTTACCGAAAAACCACTTACCAAACCAGCCAAAAATGTCGGTGATAAAATTATCATCATTGGCGTGACCGGCAATGACGGCAACGACACCCTTTTCCGGGCGGGATTGGTAGAAGAAATGCGCCCGGCCATTGCCCTATTTAAAGAAGAAAAGACCGCGATGGAAGCCGCCTTGGCGGCTTTTGCGACTGGCAAGATTAATGCCTGTTCTGATCTGGGTGCCGCCGGCATTGGTGCGGCAATTTGCGAATCAGCCCGTTACGGCCGGCGCGGTGCTAAAGTTGATCTGGCTAAAGTCCCAGTTTCTGCCAAAGATATTACTCCGCAGGAAATATTAATTTGCGAGACCCAGGCACGCTATGTCGTTCAGGTTGCGCCGGAATCAGTAGATGAAGTGCTAAAAGCCATTCGCACCAAAACCGAGCATGTCGCCGTAATCGGAGAAATCACCGACACCCAACAGGAAATTTTCGCATACAACGGGAAAGTTATCGCCACGATTCCCAATCAACCTTCGCCCGAAACTTTAGCAATTCTGAAAAGCGGTAAGTAAATAAAGATTAGTTAGAAATTTAGATAAATAGAGTAGTCGGCTTTATAAAAATAAAGTCGGAAATTCTGGATTATCATCTTGGACTGTTAAAGTCAATATCTGAATATGAACCAGGTCGAAAGATCCAATTAATCTTGAATCTTAAACTTGGCAAGGTGATAAGTATGATTACAAAATAAAATTCATTAGAAGATACTCTAAGTAGGCAGAAAATTATTAAATAGCTTGATCTTTAATTGTCGTTGACAAATTACCTTTGATGACTTAATTTTTAGCAAATGATCAAAATTTTATGCAATAGGTAGTTTGTAATAAATATGAGGTCTAACTAGCTCTAATACAATGGAAAATATTAATAAAAATAAACAGGTAGTAAAAATTGTAAATGAACCTGATTTAGAATACCAAATAAAAATATATTCTCGAAATGCAAAGATTGTGGATGATAGTTGGGATTTTAGAAATTCAAATACCAAAGATTTTACGCATTGTTTTCACTCATATCCAGCAATGATGATTCCCCAAGTTGCTAGAAGGATTATAGATAATTTGGGTAAGAAATCAAAAATCTTATTCGATCCTTATTGTGGGACAGGGACGTCTTTAGTTGAAGCTAATCTAAAAGGTATAGATGCTATCGGTACTGATTTGAATCCTTTGGCGAGGTTAATCGCCACGGCTAAAACCACAAAGATCGATATCAAAATACTTGACTTATTTCTTCAGGATTTTAAGGATTACATTTTTTCTATAGACTTTGATATTGGCAAAATATATTCGGAAATTATTCCAGATATAAACAATATAGATTATTGGTTCTCAAAAGTTACTCAGCAAAAACTATCATTGATACTAAAATACATTGATAATATTAGCGAATTTTCAATTAAAAACTTTTTTAAAGTTGCTTTCTCTGAAACAGTTCGCGAGTCTTCATACGTAAAACCGGGAGAGTTCAAATTAGTCAGGAGCAAAAATTATTTAGATAAATCTGAACCTGACGTTTTTAGAATGATGCTTTCAAAATTATTAAGAAATAGAATTGGACTTATCGAATTTATAGAGTGTTGTAAAAATAACGCTAAGACGTCGGTATATGATTTCAATACAATAAATGAAATTCCAAATGCTATTCTTCCAACAGAGATTGTAGATATTGTTGTGACATCTCCTCCCTACGGCGATTCACGCACTACCGTTGCCTATGGGCAATACTCTAGGTTAGCAAATGAATGGCTTGGTTTTAAAGATGCAAATAAAATAGATAGAATTTTAATGGGTGGGGAGAAGAAGAAGCATATTCCCGTATTTAAAAGTGGAATATTAAACGATGTAATAGATACAATTCAGAAAGAAGATAAAGAAAGAGCTCTTGATGTAATTTCCTTTTATGAAGATTATGAGAAATCAATTAAAAATGTTGCAGCTACCATAAAAAAGGGTGGTTTTGCTTGTTATGTTGTGGGCAACCGAACAGTTAAAGGTCTTACTATTCCTAACGATGAAATAACAGCTCAGTTATTTGAAGAAAATAATTTCAGTCATATTGAAACTATTGTTAGGAATATACCTAATAAAAGGATGCCTTTAAAAAATAGCCCTTCTAATGTCGTTGGCAGGACCGCTTCAACAATGAAAAATGAATATATAGTTATTATGGCAAAAAATTGATATGCAGTTAAAAGAACTAATAAAAAAATTAGAAGCCCTTGAGCAGAAAGGATATCTTGAAACTTCAAGACAAGGACCAACTGGTATTGGGCATCTACTAGAAAAAGAAATGGGATTATTTGAAAACAATATTCCTATTCCAGATATTGGGGGTAGAGTTGAACTAAAAGCTACTAGACGGAATGTAAACTCGCTAATAACACTTTTTACTTTTAATCAAAAGAATTCCCCGATGCTTGCGTCGGGGTACGAAATAAGGGGGTTTGGCTTGTCAAACAAAACAATATTATCGAAAAATATGGATACAAAGATGATAGAGGTAGACAAGCACTATATAACATTGTTAATAAAAAAACGCCGAATTCCCAGGGATTTTACCTCATTTCAGATCCTGAAAGGCACTTGATCATCTTAAAAAACATCTATGAAGATGTGAATATTGCGGAGTGGAGCACCTATGTAATTGCTGGTAAATTCATGACCAAGCTTGATAGATTACTTTTAATAATTGCCGACAATAAAATAGAAAATGGAAAAGAATACTTCCACTTTAATGAGGCTTATCTGCTGGAAAATCCAACTCCAGAAAGATTTTTATTAGCTTTTGAAAAAAATGAACTGATGATTGATTTACGAATGCACTTGAAGCCATCCGGTGGCGTCAGAAATCATGGGACTGGATTCCGGATTTCAGAGAAAAACCTTATTGATTTGTATGAAAAGAAAAAAAGATTGATCTAGATTTTATTTTTCTACTCAGCTGTCGTTAGAAAATTGTATTTAAAAAGAGGATTTATCCTTAATCAATTGTAAGCCGAGTTCTTTCAACTGTTGTTCTTCTACCGGAGCTGGGCTACCATCCATCAGGGAAGCGCCGCTGGTAGTTTTCGGAAAAGNNCGGAAAAGCAATCACTTCCCGCAAATTTTCGGCACTCGCCAATACCATAACCAGGCGATCAAAACCTAGAGCAATTCCGCCGTGCGGCGGCGCGCCGTAGCTCAGTGCCTCCAGTAAAAAACCGAATTTTTCCTGCGCTGTTTCGGGATTGATCTGCAAGACATCGAACATCCGCTTCTGCATTTCAACAGTATGATTGCGGATACTACCGCCGCCGATTTCGTGGCCATTGATCACAATGTCGTATGCCCGTGCGTGTACTTGCGCCGGATTAGTCGCTAATAATTCGGCTTCTTCCGGCACGGCGGCAGTGAAGGGATGATGCATGGCGACCAGACGATTTTCTTCTGCGCTCCATTCCAGTAAGGGGAAGCGTGTCACCCAAACCGGCTTGAAAACATTCGCCGGAATCAATTGCAAGCGTTTGGCAATTTCCAGCCGCAGGACGCCGAGCGCCGAATAGGTTTTTTCCCGAGAATCGGCACTGAAAAAAATTATATCACCGTCATTAGCATCGAACTCAGCTATAATTTCGCGGGCGACCGGCGTCAAGAAACGAGCAATTCCACCTTCTAAACCGTTTGCCGTTACTCTGGTAAAAGCCAGTCCTTGAACTCCCATTTTCTTAACCTGCTCGGTTAATTCATCAATTAGTTTGCGAGTAATCGAAGCCCCTTGAGGGAAACAAATTCCGGCAACGGTTCCTCCCGAAGCCAATGCTTTGTTAAAAACTTCGAATTCACCGCGCTCGACAATTTTATCCAAAGTATGAATTTCATAACCGAAACGCAGGTCCGGTTTATCGCTCCCGTATTGCCCCATAGCCTCATCATAGGGAATGCGGGGGAAAGGCGATTCAAGATTAATTCCTGCCACTTCGCGGAAAACGCGGATTAGCATTTCTTCCGTTGACTGTAATATGTCCTCTTCATCTACAAATGACATCTCGACGTCAATCTGAGTAAATTCCGGTTGGCGGTCGGCGCGCAAATCCTCATCCCGGAAACAGCGGACAATCTGAAAATAGCGATCGAAGCCAGACACCATTAGAATCTGCTTATATTGCTGAGGCGACTGCGGTAGAGCATAGAACCGACCTTGACATAGGCGACTGGGCACGAGGAAATCACGCGCTCCTTCGGGAGTACTACGNNTTCGCACGCTTTGATAAGTCTTATGCCGGATGGCAATATTGCGCTGGAGCTCGCTCGTCCGTAAATCGAGATAGCGATATTTCAAGCGCAAATCTTCCAGCCCTGTTTTGCGATCGGTTACCAGGAAAGGCTGAGGGCGTGCTTCATTTAAAATTTCCAGCTCGATAGCCAGTAGTTCGACGGCACCCGTAGCCATTTCGCGGTTGATGGCATTTTCCGGACGGCGTCTAATCTTGCCTCGCACGGCAATTACATCTTCCAAACCGAGTTTACGAGC